>JABUBM010000301.1_pt1 | contig 11741 bp, 24 predicted proteins | sample 7240321 | NCBI WGS metagenome assembly JABUBM01 (sample SAMN07256344, study PRJNA390944) | subsurface metagenome | isolation source: Methane hydrate marine sediment | place: Pacific Ocean: Eastern North Pacific, ODP site 1244 | collected 2002
TTTTAGCTTTCGCTCCTGATAACTGCCCGGTAATGTTCGAGTTCCCGGTCAGCGATAACTGTTTTTTCTTCGATTAGAGGAAAACCGCAAACCGGGCATATATTTCTACCCCAACCAAAAAACCATTTCTCACATTTCCCGCAATAGGTTTTGAAACCCTTAACCATAATAACCCCCTTTTTACATTATTTTTCCAATTTCTTCTAATCGTTTAATGATCCAGTTTTTACCTTCTTTTTCTTTTCCAAATTTATCATTCCAGGCGTCAAAATCAATATATTCTTTGATTGATTCCACTACCAGATTTTGAAGTTCGAGAGGCGGTAAAGCGTCCAATTCCCAACAATTCGAGCCGAATCGATTTATATATTCCTTCGCTCTGGTATCGCTTTTCTTAACCGGATTAGGTTTTAAATTGAATTTTTCTATCTGATCATAAGTCAGGCCGATCCTCTTTATCTGAATGGAATCCCCACCATAGGCCAGGAGTCTATTTTCCAGGTCTTGAGTCATCTCGATACCGCTCGGGTCGTGATCGACTAAGTGTAAAACTATTCTCTTTTTATCGTTATATCCTTCTAACCGCTCGAGACATTCCATTATCTTAGTAAAAGAAGAATATCCCCGAGAAGGAAAGACTAAAACCCGAAAGTCTTTAGCCACCTGAAAAATCAGATTAGAGAGAGCGTCTTTTTCTACCCAGATCTCGAGTTTATAGTCCTGATTCGTCCAGATCTCCATTTTGTAGTCTTGCCAACAATTTTTGAGATAATCAATTTCTGACCTTAGAAATTCCTGAGGATTATCGAAACCATAATCACCACCTAAAGCAGTTCTCGTTTTATCCTCAATTCTGGTATAATCGACTTCTCCTATCTCTCGAGCTTTTACTAACATCTTATCAAATTGATTATATCTCGAGCGTGTATTCTCGAATAAAACATAAGGATCAGATATTAGCCTATAATAAATCTGTCTAACTGTCAGTTTAATATCGTATTGACTGATGATCTCGTTCACAATCGGGATTGTTTCTCTATATTTCATTTTTTTCATTTACCCCCTTTCATTAATTAGATAATTCGTCAGAATAACCTAAAGAGCGTTCCCTGATAGCCTGATTAGTGTTTATTTGACCTTCAACGTTACTTTATATCGACCCCCCTTTTCGGTAATTATTTTAAAATCGGCTAAAAGTGTTATGAAACATAGCTTAAATTGATTAAAACCTTTAAAAGCGAAAAATAGGACCTTCAAATATCGCTTTTAAGGGGGGTCAAAAAAAGACCGCTTGTCTTTATACGTTATATCTGGCCTTTTCGGTTAAAAACTTGCGCCTTTTCCTTTCCAATCGCTCCCTTTTTAATTCCCGGTTAAACTTTTTCAATCGGATCGATTTGATCTTATGCTTTTTGCACCACTCCAAGGCCGATTCTAACCTTTCATTTATCATTTAAAACATTCACCAACTTTCTGTTATAGCTCGGGGCCCGAGCTTAAAGATTCTCGGTAAAGATAGTCTTACAAAGAGATTCTTTTTTTACCCCTGCCTTTTTGCACATTTCTTTAAACTCTTTATTGCTAAGGCTCTTTTTCTTCTTAGATTTCTTCTCCTTGTTATCAACCCGGTTAAACAGATCTAACTGGTCCTTAACCTTATTATTTATCATATATAATATTTACCACCTTTCAGATATATCTATAAATTAAAATTCTTCAATACCTTAGTTACCTCATCGTCAGTTATTCCCAGGTAACGTTTAGTCATCGAGATAGATTGATGGCCTAAGACCTCTTGTATAAGTTCGATAGCAACCCCGGCCATTCTCATTTGATAGCCGGCAGTTTTCCGGATAGTATGAGTTCCGATCCTTCCTTTGATTCCTACTTCTCTACACCAGGATTGAATTAATTGCCAGGCTCGAATCCGGCTAATAGGTTTATTTATCTTTGTCTTATCTGATATAAACAAATAGCGGTCTAAATGGTATATCCCGGTCTTATCAAAATAATATTCTAAGGCATTTCTGACCTCATTATTAAGATAGATTAACCTTTGTTTCTTAGTCTTTTTCTCGTTTAAGTCTAAATACTCTCTGATCTCTCCGGTCTGATCCTTCACATCTTCAACCTTTAATCTTAATATATCTGATATCCTGAGGCCGGTATTGATTCCCAGGGTAAAGAGTAAAAAATCCCGGGGATTCCTTTTCCTCAGATTCCCCTTAATCGCTCTGATTTTTTTCAGATCTCTAATCGGTTGGACAGTTCTCATAATTATCAATCCCCTTTCTTTACGATTTTATTATATTATATAATATTGTAAAGAATTGTCAAGCCCTTTTTCTAAATTCTTCTTATCTCGATTTTAAACAGCTTTAATTTAAAGGCTTTCCGATATTATTTTATTATTAACATTTTCCGTATTGTGTTAAATACTCTTGAAATAATTCAAGATCAACTTTTTTTGAATTTTTCAAGAAATAAAAAAAGCCTCTTACACCGGTCTTTTTTAGCCTTAATTGGCCTTTTTACTTAACTTAATTAATCCTTCTCTCCTCTCTCGATCCATTCCTTTGCATTTTATTATCAATATAGAATAAAAATCTTTCTCGCTGATTTTATTCTCTTTTACAGAATTGACCATTGTCTGGTAGAATCTGTCAACCCTTTCTAAGAATTTCAGTCTTTCCGGCATCATTTTAATATCACCTCTTTTTTTAATTGCCCGATACCCATATATGTAGACATTTATAGCCAAAAATAGATATAACCCTTATATACCAACGGTTTGCAGTTTTGAAGTGCTTTTGAAGTTACTTTGAGGTTACTACCCTAAAATTGAAATTACTTTGAAGTTACGTTGAAGTCCTTTGTTTACAACACTTTCAAGTAACTTCATAATAACTTCACAAATTCATATAGTAACTTCAAATATATCATAGTAACTTCATAATAACTTCAATACATAATACTATATAATATAATAGTTATAGAGTATTTATATATATATCAGACTAATAGAGATCCATTTGACTGCCTACTACTATTATATTTTTACCTTTTATAGCCAACGAGCCTTCATTTAACCCTTTGTTTATCTGCTCGTAGATGTGCCTTCCTGATACCGCAAACGCTTGATGAGCCGAATCAACTATATCGTTCCTGGGAGCAGATCCCTTAAATTCCTCGTTAATGAAGGCAATTAAATCACTTACAGAGCATTTTTCCGGTCTTTTAAATTCAAGATTCTCTATCAATTCAAAATTCAAGTTACTTCTATCCCATTTTACTTTTACCGGGATAGTAGAGGAAGGCCAGCGCCGATAATAGAGATATAAATTTTTGAAGTTATCAGGGTCTTTTTTCCCTGTCGGCTCAATACAAATCGTAGTTTCTGCAAATCCGGTAATATTTGATGATCCCATTACTTTATAAATCGGCTCGATATCCTCTTCCTCTTTTTCGGTAGTTCTCTTTCTGTTATGTAATACCCAGAGCCAAAATCCTCTTTTAATAGATAATACTTGATTCAATAAAGAAACTACATTTTTAGTCGGGTTAAGATCAAGCCCGGTTATTCTGTCTATCGGGTCTAAAACTATCACGTCAGGACAGAATCTATCAACCATTTTTTTAAATTTCCTCAGGTCGCTACCCCTGTTAAAATTGGTATTATGCAGTATTGCGTCGTGGAATTTAATATTATCGAAAACGCTCTTATCGATCTTAATTCCCTTATCCTTCATTCCACTTATTATTTTTTTATAAGTATCATTTAAAAGGTTAGGACCGCTCTCTGCATAAACAAATAAAACCTTACACTTTTTCATTACCGGGATATCTAAAAAGTATATTCCCAGCGCCAAATGTAAGGCTAATTTTAAACTAAATATAGTCTTTCCTGCCTTCGTGGGAGCAGATAAAACCATATATCCCTTAGTCGGCATAAATCCCCTGCCCATTAAAAGCTCCTCGTCTTTTAATTCTTCCTCGAATAGATCACCTAAACTATAAATATATCTTTTGTCGATAGGTATTTTGAAGGCCTTATCTATTTCCGATTGAGTAAAGATCTTATTTTCTAAGAGCCTATCTATCATAGCGATCTTTTTCGTTCCGGTTAACTGGATCAAGCCCTTAGCTATATTCTTTTTTACCTTCTCCTGCATTTCAGGGGATTTCTTATAAATCCCCCATAGTTCTATTTCATTATCAACGTATTTTATAAACTTATCTATCTCTTCATCTTGTTCTTTCTTGCTCATTTTCGGCATATATAACACCGCCTTTCTTTATTTAAGCCCGGCCGAATCAGTTATAGAAGACGGTAAAACCTTCACCGATCCAACCGGGCTTATAGCCCACTGGAGCGAAAAGAGATTCAAATGAACCAGTCGGCTATATTTATTTAGCTATAAATCCTTCAATTTCTCGATCATTATTATAAATTTTGGCAACCATTCTGCATCGAAAAATATACCTTTTTTCGTAGGAATATATTTATCCTCATCTTTTATTTTTGTATACATTCGTAAATCTATTCTTTCTCCTTTATCCTTGTATCCCCCTATTTGTAAAACCAATTTTGATTTATCAGTTACTTCTAATTCTCCGATTTTTTTCATCATTATTAAAATCACTCCTTACTTCTTCCTTGTAATATTTTCTAATCTTTGCTATAATCACAATAGGGTTTATAGCAATTAAAAAGTGGTGAGTTCCCCTAAGATTTCGCCTTACTGTAAACTCTTAAAAAGCTAAGAGTTGTGAGTGGCTCTCGGTTATTTAATTTTTAGTAAAAGGGGAGTGGTAACCCACTCCTCTTTTATTTTAAAGGAAAAAACACTATCTAAAAAAGTTCATTAAACGATTAATGGACTTTTTCTACGCTGGCCAAAGCCGTCTCTTTCAAATTCTTCCTTCTTCTTCATAACCTGGCCGAGTCCATCTCGTTTAATTTCTTCCTTCTTCACCTTCATTACACCAAAAAAATCACGCCCCATCTCGGCCATCTGTATTTTATGCTTATTACTGGGTGAAATATTTTTTAATACCACACCCAAAGCAAGTAAAGGATTTATCTGTTCTTTAATCTTGACTGTAAGTTCCTCTAAAATCTCGTCTTTTAGTTTTTTAAATCCCTGCTCCGTCATCTCTTTATCATCTCCTTTTTGTTTAATTCTTTGACTTTTAAGAAAAAAACGCCACCTAAAAGAAATATTAAATTTCTTCAAAATGGCGTTCTGGACGCTCTCAGATTATTCGATTTTCTCTCGCTAATATTCAATATAATACTAATACAGAAACATTCATTTTGCAAGTTTTTGTTTCTCCTATCTTATTCTACGATGGCCAGCTTTTATAATTCGATCCTTCTATCATCGAAAACAGTATCATCACGCACCGAAGGAAATTCCTTTAGAGTGGCTCTTTTTTCAAGACGTTCTTTTATTTCCTTTTGCTTTTTCCTTGCTTCCAAAAAAGCCTTAAGGTCAGTATCTTTAACAAAATATTGACCCTTAAGAATGCTCATTTTGATATCATACTCTATCGCATTTTTATTTGATTTTAGTATCTTGATTAAATCCTCGAGTGAATGATATACTTCTTTCCCTTTTTTAATAGACATAATTTTGATTCTCCTTTCTTCTTTATTAAACTTTCAATCCCCGGGACAGGGCTCTTTTTAGCCAGTATCTTCTCTGATATTCTCTTATCCTCTCCGGATATTTTTTATAATATTCTTTTAGCCAATTCTTATTGTAGTCCGGATTCCTGACCCGCCACCCTTTAAGATATTTATTTCTCGTGGATCGTATCTTCTCATAGGCTTCAGGATCACTCACTTTTAGCCTTTGAAAATATGCCTTTTGATATTTATAAATCTCTTTATAAATTAAGCGTTTTGCCTCTGGATCCTTGACGTTCACACTAACATTCACACTTTTTTTAACGTTCACACTTAATACATATTCACCATAACCGGTCTTTCCGATTTTACCCTCTTTATATAGATTAGATAGAATTTTCCGAATATCCGCATCGCTTTTTTTTAATTTTAAGGCTATTCCCTTAGGCCTCAGGGGTTTTTTATCTTGCGATAAAAGAGATATAATTTTATCTCGGGTATTCATAACTTTTATTTATCCCCTTCCGAATTATTAAAATACTTCTATTTTTTACCGAGAAAGTGGTCAAGATTTTTAGTAGATAAATAATACCTCTTCCCTACCTTTATCGCTCCCGGTATTCGGCCAGTTCTTAAATATTTTCTTACGGTAAATTTGCATAAACCTAATATTTTTACAAGATCCTCTACCTGGTAAAACTTAATATCTTTAATTTGCTTACCCGGATAGATCCTTTTGACTTTTTCCATAATATCAAACCTCTCTAAAATTTATTTATCTATATTTATATTATATACATAAAATTTGTTTAGTCAAATATTTTTTTACATTTTTCTGCCAAAATCATCTCTACCCAAATCCCTGTAAGAATGGGAATCGGGAGCCTGGTCGTATGCTCCACCGCCAACCCTTATTTTAACTCTTTCCCGCCTTTCCTTGCTTGCCTCAAAAACGCTTGTAGATATCGCATCGGCATCGTCAGAATGACCCTGACTATCCCTCTCGTGAGCTATACTCAAAGCATTATTTTTGCCATAGTAGGCCTGAGTATTTAAGAAAGCCTTCTTTAAACCCAAATTATCCGGCAAATAAAGCCGATTTCCGAGCATTAAAGATTTTAAATTGACGTAGATTTCGGCCATAGTAGGCCTGATTTCTACCGCTAAACCAATCTTTTCTAAAGCATTTCTTACCCAGCCAATCGCATACCGGTCAATGCTCGCTTTGTGAATATGATATATCCCGGCAAGCTCTTTGATATCTTTCATTATGGGGTCAGGGTCTTTTAAATCCCAATTTTTAATCTTATCAACAAAGATATCGTTCCCCTGTTTATGTGTAATGGCCAAGCTAAATTTATCTCGGCCTGCTAAACCGCTTGCGTCGATTCCTGCATAATATAAATATCCTGCGTTGTAGGGTAGATCACCGGCTAATTTTAAGGCACTCGTAACGAGATCGTAGGATAAGAAGGCCTCTACCTTTTCAGCAAATCGAGCCTCAAATTCCCTAATATAATTATCAATATCCCGAGCCTTTTCTTTATCTAAAAACTTTCTATCTACTAAAGGATTCATAAAAAGAGTTTCGGCTTGAACGGTTAAACGTCCAGGCACCTCAAAACCTTCTTCGTAGAAATTCCATAATAGCCCCTGCTTTGCGGAAGGAGTCGAGATCAAGACTAATTTAGCACCGGGGAATTGAGCCTGTCGAGGCCTCAAAGAATTGAAAATTGTTTCGTCAGCTTTTACTCCTTCGGTATAAAAATGACCTACCTCGTCAAAAAGAAGGCAAATAATCGGCAAGCCCCGGCCAGCGGTAGAATTGCAGGGAAGGGATAAAATTCTCATATCATTTTTAAGAATCAATTCGCTTTGAGTATGGTCTTTGATATAGCCTTTTAGGGTAGGGGAATTTTCCATTAGTCTGAGGCAATTAGCTCCGATTATCTGTTCGCTCTGTTTCTGCCTGGTAGATATAACCTCAACATAACCGGATTCACCCCGATTAAGATACTTAGCCCACTTCTTGCGAGTGGCCTCGTATAAGGCTATGATTGAGGCAATTAAGCTCTTTCCTGACCTTGCCCCTAATACCAGGGTAGCCTCTTCTTTTTCAATCCCGGCCTCAAATTCCTTTCTATTTTTAGTGATTTTTCGATAGATCTTTAATTGATTTTCATTTAGAGGCAAGCCATAAATGACCCTGAGGATAACTTCCTGAGCCGGCCTTTCCTTGAAAGATAAACCTAAATAATCTTTATCTGTCGCAAATTCGATTATATTTGCCTCTTGAAGTTTCTTCTTAACTTTCCGATATTTAATTGCCTCTACCTCAATCTCCTTTAAAGTTTTCTTTTTATTTCGTGGAAAGTTAGTCTGAGCCTTAGCCCTCGTTTTGTCGCTCTTATATGTATAAGGTTTCCTTTTCTTTTTAGCCATAATTTACCACTTCGCTTTTTTTCCTTTTCTTTTTGCTTTTATATTTCGGGAATTTCTCGATAAGATCAAATCCACCATCAGGCTTTAAAAAAGGATTTTTATTCAAGCCCGGGATCCCGAGTTTAGCATTAGATTTTTTCATTCTCCGATTCAGGATATTAGATATCCTCTCAACGTCCTCGATATTTTCTTCTATTTTCCTTTTTATTCCGGACATAATAACACCACCTTTTATTTAAAATGCACAAGTTCAATAATCTTTAAATAACCCTGCTCCCCGGGAACGCATAAAAAGACCGGGGAGCAGGGATCGGCAACCCGGGGAATTGGAATAAACCGGACCGCCGGGATAGCTTTTTACTATATTTTTCTAATCAGTCTGCGGTCGAGAATTTTATTCTTTAATCTCCTGGCTAATTTATATTTACAATCACCGCCAGAATTTATTTCTTTATCGTCTTTATTTTTCCAAGCCACCTTTAAAAAATCACTAACTAATTTTTTCATTCTTAAAAATACCCCCTTAATTTATCCTTTGAATATCTCTTTTAAATTTTTATTAGCCTCATTAATTCCCAGGACAAAATTATTCCACTCATCAAATTTAAAGCCACAAGAGGCCGAAACGTCTAAACTTGCAATATAAAGGCCTATCTCGTCTTTTTCCAGTTCGCAACCCATCGCCAGGGATTCCCCGATCTTAGTTTCTGATAATAAAGTTTGTTCATCTTTTCCAAAGACTTTTACAAATCCCTTAAATTTCCTTATATCTTTCATAATAATTTTTTAATCTCCTTTTTGATCATCATAATTTTTAAATAGCCCTGCTCCCCTCAGAATAAGGTTATTAAAAAGAAGAGGAGCAGGGGATCGATAACCCGGGTCTGTTCTTTTAGTCCTTCCCGGATCACCGAGATTTTTTACCAAATCCTACGAATGATCTTACGTCCTATGACTTTGTTTTTAATTCTCCTGGCCAGCTTCTTAGGATCTCCTGAGGTTATAACTCTAACGTCATTAGCTTGCCTGGCCAGTTTATAAAGAAAGCTAACCGTCTTACTCATACTACTCATTTAATTAAAACCCCCTTTTTTGGTTATTTAAATCATTTTGATTATCGCCTCTAAATCTAACCATATAAAAAATAATTCAATAATCACTATTAATATTAGTAATGTGTTTAATTTCATATATAAACTGCTCCTTCTTTTTTCAATCCCTGCTCCCCAGAAATGCCACAAACCGGAGAGCAGGGGATCGATAATCCGGAGAAAGCATAAAAACCCGGATCACCAAATTATTTTAAAGTTTTTCCTTTGCGATATCTTCTTTTAATTCTTTGCCCGACTGGTAAGATATCAGACCTATTGCGAGAAAATTAATTATTGGAATCGAAAGCCACCACCACATTTTTTAAATCACCTCCCCTTTAATTAAATTATAACCCTGCCCCCTGGGAATGCACTACTAAAACCGGAGGGCAGGGGACCGGCAATCCGTAACTCTGGAGAGTGTAACCCGGACCGCCGAATTATTTTAACTATGCCCTTTTTTTAAATGTTCTAATATCTGAAGCACCCTGAAAAATGGATTCCCAAGATCATTAGTCAATTCTTTTGCCTTTACCTTCAATTCGTCTATACATCGGGTATATTCCTCATTAATTATCGTTTCCAACCCCTCAATCTTCTCGAGTTCCCCGGTAATATATCCTTTGGAGACCACAGGAGACCAAAATATAAAACGTCTTTTTAAAAAACCTGGAAGATATTTGTTAGCATATTCTTTTTGTCTTTTATATTTTTTCTTTATCCTTTCGATAGTAATTTTATTATTCACATAGAGAAGCCCTGTTATATGTGTAGTAACTTCGCAAAGATAGACAGTTTTATTTTTAAAATCAAATCCCACTACATCTAACTCATTTAACCCTTCAAGCCCTCCAACGGGAGGCCTAACATTGTAATTAACAAAATCACATTTTTTGATAATCTTTAGATATGCACCTACAATATATTCCCCGATTTCAGTCTTTATCATTTTTTAATTCCTTTACCCTTTCGCTTATATTCCCGATTGTATTTTCTGATCTTTTCCTTATTCTTTTCTATCCAAAGTCCTCTCCTGGCCTGACAGGCCTCTTTATTCTCCTGGTAGTATTTCAGGTTTCTTTCTTTGATCGCTTTTTTATTGCTCTTATACCATTTTCGGGCATTCTTTTTTAACTGCTCTTTATGATCCTTCCGGTAACTTTTCTGATAAATGCTCCGATTCTCTTTGTTAGCTTTCAGATATTCTCTATTTCTTATTAGCATTTTGACCCGGTTATGGTAGTAGTAATTTAAACCTTCCAGGCTCCGGCAGGCCTTACAGATATTAGTCCGGCCGTCAAGATTCCGCTTGTCTAATGAAAACTTAAAGATCAACTTTGTTTCTCCACACTTCGAGCAAGTTTTAAAGCATATAGTTTTTATCCGATTCTCTCTATCCTGCAAGTCCTGCTCTACATCAGAATATCGAGTATCAAATTCAAAATACTTTTTTGCCATAGTCAAATCCCCTCTTAAATAGCCCCTGCCCCCTTGGAAAAAACTTTTATTTAAGGGGACAGGGATCGGTAATCCGCAGAACGCATAAAAAGCCGGATCACCAAAGTAATTAGTCGTTCCTTAAAATAATAATTTTTGTTTTTCCATTTTTGGCCTTAATAACAACCTGTTCGGGTATAGGCTTTTCTTTCTTTTGCCAAAAAAGTATATAAAAAAATTCACCTACAAACAACAGAAAAATCAGCCATAAAAAGTATATCATTTTTTTACCTTCTTTCTTATTTTGTGATAAGATAGAAGGGTCCGGGGAATTCCCAAAAGCTAAGGTTATGACCTGATAAGAAATGACCTTAGTTCGAGGGGATTCCCTGGCCCCTTTGAAATTATTCTTTTATTCAATATTTAACCCCCTTTTAATAGCCTCTTTTGTTCAAGAATACTGCTTTCCTATGATCATCAGGAATAAATTTTTTATATTTTCTTCCTTCCAGGGAATCCTCTTTTTTCTTAATAATTCTCTCGATAGAATTTAGAGCCAGTAAAAATTTAGCTCTTTCGCTTTCTGTTAGATCTTTTTTCAATTCCCGCAGGTAGAAAGCCCGGGTTTGTTTTAAATTTTTTAATTTTATATTATTGATTTTTTCCATTTAACCGATCACCTTCTTATTTAATAACTTCCTTAAAGATCGTTAGACAGTCAGTATAGGTTATCACCCCCTTTAATTAGCTCACTTATTTATTTTTTCTTTCCTGATCGAAAAATAAATTATCCCTATCACTACCGCTGTTACTACGCCTAAAACTGCAACAAGAAGATACCACCCCATTATTTAGACCCCCTTTATTAAGTTTATTTTGCCTATCCCCTTGTAGCCAACCCAACATACGGATTCCCTTCTTTTGGAAACGGTATTGCCGTGATTAACTCTGACAATTCTTTTATATCCTCTTCGCCTAATTTATACCTATATCCTTTCAAAATTTCACAGACCTTTTTTTTGTATTCTTTTTTAGTCAATTTTATCACCACCTTTATTTTTTAGCTTTCGCTCCTGATAACTGCCCGGTAATGTTCGAGTTCCCGGTCAGCGATAACTGTTTTTTCTTCGATTAGAGGA
>JABUBM010000302.1_pt1 | contig 11740 bp, 13 predicted proteins | sample 7240321 | NCBI WGS metagenome assembly JABUBM01 (sample SAMN07256344, study PRJNA390944) | subsurface metagenome | isolation source: Methane hydrate marine sediment | place: Pacific Ocean: Eastern North Pacific, ODP site 1244 | collected 2002
ACCCTTCTCGTTTACCTTGTTATGCCCTCACTATGCGTGCTCGGTAAGTAGAATGATGGCCTTATTAGCTGGCCGGATGCAATATCCGCCAACTCTCTTGTGAATCTTAAAGCCGACCAAGCCGGCCTCGGAGTACAGCTCGATAAGCCTCTGGATGGTCATGCCGCCCTCATGGTCAAGAATCTTATAGCCAGCCTTGAAGTTCCCAAACGCTGCTATGACGCCTTCCGTCCCGGCCAGGGTAGCCATGTCATCCTGGGTATAAATCGGATAACCCAGGAAGGTCGGGGGCTGGCCAGCGATTAAGCTCGGCTGCCACAGGAACGGTCCCTCATAGGTGGCACTGGCATCCTTGGCTCTCAGCTTCCTCAGCTCCAGGGCAGTCAGGGAGTTTACCAGAAATGAGGCATCCCTGCGGAATTTGCTGGGGCAGGTGTAAATCATCTCCAGGAACTTCTCGACAGTAACCGCACCGGCCGCAGTGGTGATAATGGTGGCTGCTGCCAGGATAGCATCAACGGTAAATCCTGCCGGTTGCTGATTGTCATGACCGGTCCCAGCAACAAAAGCCGTCTCCTCGGAAGCTGCGATGGCAAGGCTGAAGGAATCAACCAGGAGATTAGCCAAGGTGATATCGCTGTCCATCAGCTCATCCTCGCCAATCTTGCTCAGGCCGTAGATATCTTCCACATACTTATAGGCCGGCGCACCGGGGGTCAGGTCTGATTCGGTGGGTTCCGTGCCCGTCTCCAGTTTTCCCCATCCCACGCTGACTTCACTAATCTCTCGGACCTGGAGCCGGTCTTTGCCGATTGTTCTCTTCGAACAAAGGCCACGCATGATACACAGCTTGGCTACTTCTCGGTCGATCTCCGTGGTGATGACCGGGCTTATCAGGTATTGGCCAGTGGCATCCTCAACCAGGGCCTTGCTCTCTTTGCCACTCCGGACATAGTTCAGGAAGGCTATATCCTTTTCGCCCAGGTCAAGGGCTCGGTTTTCCCTCTTGGTAATATAGCCTATTTGACCTGGGGCTAGACCTGGACTTGGTATTGTGGTTCGCTGGAGTTTTACCTCCAGGGCATCGTTTAACTCGCGGCGGCGCTTTATTTCAGCTTCTGCCTCCGCGACTAATTCCTCTATTGTTTTCATAATAGAATACACCTCTTAAATTCATTGTTTGGAGTTTGCATCCTGGGTGCTTTCGCGGTCCAGATATGCGAAGGTTGCAGCTTCTATGGTAGCCCTACAGAGAACGGGGTGCTTTCGCGGCCCCTTTAGAGGATGGAGTGGTCGAACCGGCTCCTGAAGAATCTACTCGATTCCCCCTCTAGAATTCCCTTTCAGCAACTCATAAAGTGCTCCGTCCCAAACCGGCAAGCGGCTTGGCACGGTAGCGACAGCAAGCGCCGCCTTGTTCGTTCGAGGGGCAGAGGGTCAAGTATCTCCGCCCCCCCAACGAGATGAGCTCGAGGTCAAACTCCAACGCCAGACCGTACCTAGTGCTTTAATCGACCATCAGCACTCATCAACTCTATAATACCACACCCGGCCGCCGGTGTCAATAGTCTTTAACGCCAATTCTAACGCCAGCTTAGATATGGGAGCTGGTAAAGCCAGGAGTGATGACAGCGGTTTGATAGTTCTATGGTAACTGTCACCTGGGCCAGTGACCACCGCTCCCACAGCAGGGCTTTACGGCGTTTTAACCGGTTATGCGATGATTTCCCCTTGCCAGAGCGGTTTTGTCGGCTCGGCAATCTGGATGACGCACTGAGAGCCAAATCTAGGCGGGTAAAGGTTGTCTTTAATACCGTAGTACCTCTCACCAGCGGCTTGATATAGTGTAAACACTATGGTAAAATGTTAGCATTATGAAAGGTAGAAGCACAACAGTCATCGCGGTCAGGGTGCCGGATAGCTTGGCGATTAGACTAAAGGATTTGGCTGGTAAGGAAGGGCTGACAGTTTCGGAGTGGTGCAAGGCTGCCCTGGCCAGAGCTGCCGGCATGGTTCTGGCTAAGTAGTATTTCTTGAGAAATAGTTGGCCTCGAGGGCAGCCTTTTTTATAGTGTAACATTTGTAACGTTTGCTGGCCTTTTTTATAGTGTCGAATTTGTCGGGTTTCTAAGCTTTACCTTGGCTGCGGCCTGCCAAAGCTAGGACGCGCTGTAATCGAAATCTAGCGCCCTTAAAACTTTCCTGCGATACTTTAATTATATAGCGAGTTAGGATGCCCTTCTCATCAGTTTGCCAGCTATAACCGACCCCGCTTAAAATGATGTCCCGGGCCGAAAAGTTGGCGTTAAATTGGCGTTAAACTGAAAAGGACTGGTTGGTATATAATGGTACTCTAGATATAAAACAGCCTTTTCTCCAATGACACAAAAGTTCTAATTTGTATGTAAAATGACTATTTGACATTTTAGCCTATAATTAGGAAACCGCTGCTCTATCCACCTGAGCTACAGGGGCTTGTAGCTAAATTCTAGTCATTCTCCTCCGTTTTTGGTAAAGTTGGCGTTAAATTGGCGTTAGAATTTTTTACCCCGTTTATCCCTGCCGGCAGCACTTCATCCAGCAACGCCATGGCGTCCTCTTGCATCCCCTCGATTATATGGCTATAGGTGTCCATTGTAAAGGCTACCGAGGCATGTCCCAGGGCTTCACTGATAACCTTTGGCTTGGCCCCCCGCAATAACATGAGGCTGGCAAAGGTATGTCTCAGGTCGTGAAAGCGGACTCCCCTCAGTCCTGCCCTTTTTGCTATCCGGGCGAAGTCATGAGACAGCACACACGGGTCAAGTGGCTTGCCTTCCACATTGGCGAAAACAAGGTCATCAAGAGTAAGCGGCCGGCCGAGCTGCCAATAAAGCGATTCACGCTCTGCCTTATATTCTCTCAGGTATAATGCCAGTTTGGGAGTCATGGCGACACGGCGCCGGCTGTGGCTTGTCTTTGGCTCTTTGAACTCGCATATACCACCGCGCTTATATAGGACCTGGCTGACCGATATGGACATCATATCAAGGTCAACATCCCGCCACCTTAAACCCAGCAATTCAGCCTGGCGGAGCCCGGTGCTAACTGCCGTATATATAACCGGGTAATAGTGGTTATCCTTTGCCGTGTTGAGTAGGACTTCAACCTCTCCAGGGGTCAGAGTGCGCATAGCTTTCTTTCGTGGCGATGGCGGATCTACCAGCTCCGCGGGGTTACGGCCTAGATAGCCTTGTCTCACGGCATACTTTAAGGACTGAGACAATACCCGGTGCTGATGGTGAACTGTCCGGGCCGATAGCTTCTCACAAGCTTTGCCATAATAGCTCTGGATCGCCTGAGGGCTAAGGTGCTTCAGTTGAATATGCCCCAGGGCGGGTATTAAATGAGTCTCTATGATGCTCTGATAGCCGTCCATGGTACGGTCGGAGCAGTTAGTCTTAACATACCCTTCAAGCCAGTTCTTAAGGTGCTCTGCCACTGTGAGCCGTCCTGGAGGGGTATATATGCCTTTATCAAGGCTGGCCAAGAGTTCGGTTAGCCTTTTCTGGGCATTACCCTTGCGACCTCTGATTGTCTCATAGTAGCGCTGCGGTTTCCCGTCCGGTCCCGGGCCGGTATAGATTTGAATTTGCCAACTGTGGTTTCCCTTCTGTCTGATATGTCCTCTCATTTTGATTTACCCCCTGCTTAATTGTATTTTACTTCTTTTGTCGTCAAAATTCTAGTTTGCTGTCTATTAGCGAATGAGGTTAAAAAGTCATCTAGTTCCCTGATTGCGTAAAGGTCCTCGCTTAGTGCTGCTCCCATGGAAACGATTATTGCCTTATCCACTAACTAGGCAAACTCTTCTTCCTCCGGTCCCTTTCTCTCTGGTATTCCCACCATCTTATTGCCTCTTGAATTCTGTATTTGACCTGTGGTAAGATAAAAAGCCTTGAGTTTCCGTAACGGGTTTCTCTTGGCTGCCCTTGGTGAGGTCACTTACCAGGGGCGTTTCTTTTTGCTTCATAGGCATCATCCTCCTTTCTTCTGTTTCTTTATCTTGCCTAGTTTTTCCCGAATCGCTTCGTTTAGCCAGGCTCCGATTGTCTTGCCTTCTAGTGCTGCCTGGGCTTTGGCTTTCCGGTACAGCTCGGGGTCAATACCCCTAATGAAGATTGGCTTCAAGTCATCACCCCCCTTTCTTTACTATGCTAACATTGTATATCAAGCTAACTAGTTTGTCAAGTCTTTTAACCTCAAAAACAGCATTTATTCTTAATTTAGCCTAAGCTGACCCTTTCGTCTCATAGAGCTGAGGGGGACTTGACAAATAATAGAAAAGGTGCTATACCTATAACTAGCATCTTAAAAACTAAAAAGCGGTTGGGCAGCCGAAATAAATAGTGTTATTCTGTTTATCGAAGGCTACCTTTTTACAATTGAATAGTGCCTTAGCAAGCCGGTTCGACCACTTGCTACTATTAGGCAAAACAGTATACTTTTGGTGTGGGCTACGTGAGCCGTTAATATGCCTGGCAAATCGGTTCGTGCTTTTTTTATTGCCTGCTCAAAAGAGAATGGAGGTAAATTAATGCCGATAAATAATCTCAAGGAACATCGGATCAGGTTTGGACTCTCCCAGGTCAAGCTGGGGGGTCTGGTCGGCCTCGCCCCTACGCTTATCGGTGCATTTGAGCGTGGTGACCGACGCCCCTGGCCTAGAGCTAGGCGGATAATTGCCCGGACTCTAGGAGTACCTGAAGAGGTGTTATTCCCCCCTGAGAAGGGGGACTAGAGATGCAGGAAAAATTGACAATGAGCATACCGGAGTTCGCCCAGGCGACCGGTATCTCTAAAAATCTGGCCTATGACCTAGCCCGGCGGGATAAGCTGCCCGTGCCAGTCATCCACCTGGGGAAGCGTTTGCTGCTGAGTCGAAGGGCCGTTGAAAAGCTATTCCAGGATGATGGGCAAGGGGAGGGCTGATATGGCTTTGACTAAACCTCAGATAACGGAGATACCTGACGGCCTCGAACTCGCCTATATCGATGAGCAGTATTGGCCGGCGATCCAGCTCCGTGGCTTCACCCGCAACCGGAACGGGGATCTCGTTGCCGAGCTGGACGGCTTTTGCCTTGAAGGCGGTATCATGATCCCGGTCAAGGGCGTGAAGTTCAACCTCAATTCCCTGACGATGCGGTCCCGCATAGCCAAAGGGCTAAAGGAGTCCCATGAGAATATCGAGGGCACCTGGATTGATTGGGAGCGGATACTTGCTGATGTGTCCTGGCGCGCCATAAAGTTCTGGCGAGACGGGGATGCTCCCGAGGAGATATGGCCGAGCGAAGATGATGACTTGGCGCCAAGCTATCTGCTGGAGCCCATTCTATACCTGAATCATCCGGCTGTCATCTTTGGGGAATATAGCTCACTCAAGAGCTTAATCGCATTGGCTATGGCTTATGTGGTGCAGCTTCCCTACCACGACAATGACTTGGGGCTGCTCACGGCAAGGGAATCTGCTTTGTGCCTATATCTGGACTACGAAGATGACCGGAGCAGCTTCAGGAAGCGCTGGAGCGCCTTAGAGAGGGGTTTTGGCAAGGGTGCCACGCCGATACTCTATCGGCGCATGACCGCGCCGCTTGCCGATTCAGTGGAGCAATTGCGTAACATCATATCCGATAAAAAGGTCAAGCTGACTATAATAGACAGCCTCGGACCGGCTGCCAGGGGCAATCTTAACGACCCGGAGCCGGCTATCAGGTATCATGCGGCTCTGCGGCAGCTCGGAACCACCAGCCTGACCTTAGCCCACACGGCTAAGGATCAGTTCACGAAGAGGCGCACTATCTTTGGAAGTGTCTTCTTCACCAACCTTGCTAGGTCAGTCTGGGAGTGCAAGGCGGAGCAGGAGACCGGGGAAGACGAAGCCACTATTAGTCTGAAGCACACCAAGGCTAACCTGTCAAGGCTGCACCCGCCAATAGGTTATAGATTCAGTTTCACTGATAACACGATAAGCATAGCCAAAGCTGACCTCCGGGACACCGGCCTATCCGGGGAGCTACCCCTATCATTCAGAATTAAGGACTTGCTCCGTGGCGGCGCCATGACAATAAAGGATATCGCCGAAGTCCTGGGCAGTAGCCCAGACACTACCGGGCGGACACTTCGCCGGATGCGGACAAAAACTCAAGTGGTAAAATTAGAGGATGACCTATGGGGATTGAGCCTATTATAACAAAGCGGACACGGGGCCGGACAGGGGACTATTATATAGTCCCCCCTTGTCCGTCCGCCCTCTCGGACAATGTTGACGGACAGGCGGACAAAGTGTCCGCTTTAATCAAGGAGCTAATGACTACTACTATATCACCTGTCTATTGCAAAGACTGTGGCTCCCCTAATTCCTGGCAGAGGCAGCCGGACCAGGATATTAAGGGTGAATCAGGCAAAATCTTATGGGAACGATGGCGGTGCACAGTTTGTGGAGCTACGACGATAACGCCAGCTAGGAGGTAAACCATGGAAGACAGGGTTATGAAACAGATAGCCGACATTCTGGAGGCTAAAGACCGGGAAGCGTTGTTGGAGCTACATAAAGACGCACTCGAAAAAGAGGACTGGAAGCAGGCTCATGGCCACTTGATGGAGCTGACATTAAAGCTATTAGAGAACTCTACTAAAATAATGGCAGATATGCGCCGGCAGCAAGAGGCGACTGCCACGGAAATTAAGGCAGTAGAAAAGCGACTTGCCTCACTCCTTTAGCATAGTGTAAACGGCTATTCCTGATAAAACAATTCAACTGTCCGAATGAGTATATGCGTATCCCAAAAAGATTTGACAACCTGTTATCCAGTAGTAGTAGAATGAACTGACAGGATATGAAACAGGGGGTAAATTATGAAACGAGTCATCATAGGAATACTTTTACTTGCATTGGTGGCATTGGTGGGATGCGGTGCTCCGGTAGTATCGGAGGAGCCAGAAAGTGCCTCTCCGGCAGCGAAAGGACCGGCTGAAGAACTCGCGCTTGAAGCAAGCGATATAGGAGTAGGATGGGTAAGGATACGTATGGATGTAAAGGCTAATGGGAACTGGATTGACCAAACTCTCCATAGCAGGTATATCAAAGATGAGCTAGAGTTCACGGACCAGGTTACTCAGATAATCAAGGTTTATCCAGATGTTGAAAGTACTCTTCTTGACTCCGAGCTTTGCGAGAGAAGGTATCGAGTTTCGCTCTGGGAGGAACAGCTTGAAGATTTACCTGAAGAAGACCTACGTATGCTGAAGGTTCAGCGAGAACATTTGGAGGATGCGATTGAACGAGCAAAACCCGACCTGCCATTCTGGGATGAAATCTATATAGCAGATAGAAGTTTTTTTCGGAAAGGTAATGTAATCGTGATATTTAAGCTTTTTAGAATGATTCGCAGATACGATGTCTTAATGGAATGTTATACTCCCCTGCTATCTTTTCAGTTGACCCCCGAGCAAGAGCAATGGCTGGATGAGGAAAATTACGATGACGTTCTCTTTGCTTTGGCAGGGAAGGCCAGAAATAAAATCCCGCTTTAAGCGCTTGCTATCGTAAAGTGAACCCACTTGCCTTTAATCCAGGTCATGGCTCCGCCGGAATATAGAGTTCATTGGCAACGTGCATACTGCCAATGCGAGCATTAACTGCATGGACATCTTTCCACTGAGCTGCTAGTGCTCCTAGTTCTCTAACACCATCTCCATCTGGATAAACATCCTCAGTAAGCACGCTTAACCAAGGGTCTAATCTTATCCGACCCCAAGTATCAACATAAAGCTCTCCTGGAAACGCACCAGATTCATTCTTTAGAATTAATTTTGCTCCGGTAATAATTATCCCATCAAGACCAAGCCTTACAGCTCCTGCACCGGCATATATCTTGCCATCTGCTCCCACATAACACTGGATGGTGCCACTCATACTAGCTCTAGTCGTAAGAGCATTTTCAGAACCGAAGATGTTTATTCCCTCAGAACTTAGCTCTACAGCGCCAGCACCAGCTATAATTCGACCGTTAGCGCCTACATAGCACTGAATAGGACCAGTTTTAGTAGCTCTGGTAGTGAAAGCCATATCCTGACCATAAATGTTGATACCGTGAGCAGCGTCGATTACAACTCCTGACTCGTTATACCACTCGCCATCAATCACAGCAGCACTGGTTAGCTTAATATGACCAGCAGAAATGTCTGTGGCCTTGACTTTCTTATAGGTGGTCCCTTCCCCAACATCGTCCAAGTCATCTACGCCTTTGTCAAAGGCAGCAAAACTCAAACTATCCTTGGAAAGACTCCCTACATGGACGACTGCACCATCAAGATACTCGGGGTCCTCACCGTGTGTCCAGTCAGACAGCATTATGACTCCGCTGATGAGGATGTTCTCTGCCACCAAAACTTCTGCGTGTAGCCGGTCAGCCGTGATAGTTCCAGTCTCTATGTTACTGCCAACGATAGTGGTCTCACCATCAGTAACCCAATCCTTGACAGTGAAGGTTCCTTTGACTATCACCTGGCCGGCACCGATTTCAGTTGCTATATGCTGTATCAATTGCTGGGTATCGTAAACTTGACCAAGAACATCAGTGATGTCCTTAGTCCGGTTGGCGACCTCTATTCTCATCAGCTCAGGATGCAGCAAATCAGGGTGCGTTATCTTCACAACCTGGGCACTAACATCGATGCTCAAGTCCTCGTCTATGACTTTGATAGTTGAGCCAATCTGCAACGCCTCAAAGCTGAAGTCAATTTCGTCAGATGCAGAGAGGTCAATCGTGTCAACTTTGTAAGCTATCCGGGGATTTTTGAGTTCATCTAGTCTCAGGTTCGCCCAGGCAAGCAGCGTATCAGGATGAGTGATGCTCTTGTCAACAATAGTCTTTTTATAGATACCGCCCCACTCCGTTTGGGAACCCTCATCCTCAACATAGTCCACCTCGTGTCCTTCAGCATCACTGAGTTTTATCCTAGCATCACCTTCACCAGCCCCATAGGCATATAAGCGATTGCATAAGGTCGTGTAATCAATCTCTCGTGTTATGCCTTTGAGGTTCTTCTTATAGCGAATCTGCTGTCCCTTATCTTCACCGATAGTAGTCTTCCACTGCAGAGCCCTATTCGCATCTACATAGATATGACCGCCAACTGTGTCCCGTAGCCGATATAGAGCTCGAAGAATTGTGTCCCCATCAACCTTAATTGAGCGAGAAACATCTGGGTCAATTGTGCCCACAGTGATTGCTGGAGTAAGGACCTGAAAAGCGAGCAAGGCAGTGACAATTTGGGTAATGGTCAGGTTCTCTGCGGTATAGGTAGTAACATACTCATCAGCGAGTTGATTGATGAAACCTGCGGCACGAATAGTAGTGATCAGTGTCATCGTCTTACACCTCCTTCATTCGATTAAAGGAATCGATACGCATATTCACTACCGCTTCCTTTAAGTTGATAATCGCTTCTACCATCAATGGCTGGACTTCAGCAGCCAGGGGGAGTGCGATACGCAAATCGTCAACTATACCCAGTGCCGTTTCCTCGAGTCCTTTCCACCAGTTAGGTAGGTCTGCCATATTAAAGCGGCTTAAAGTGTCAAAGTTCAGATTTATCCGGGTAACTATGATCTGGAGCTGCTCCAGTTTACTCTCATTTTTCATATTCCCCTCAAGCATAGAACTGATAGACCGCTGTCTCCAGTTATAACTCCGTCTATTTCCATATCTGACTGGCGTTATATTTGGCGTTAAACCTCCTGATACCAGGGGGCGGAATTCCACCCCCCTACTATTTCAAGCCCCCGGTTGTCATCTTATTACACCTTCTTGCCTAGATTGAACGGAGTGCGTTTTACCTTCCCCAAGCTGTAGAAATTGAGAGAGACCCCTAAGTTATATGGAGTAGGTTTCACCCTGCCCAGGTCGTGAATCTCTGGTGGTCTCTCTATATAGGGGATATAGCGGACGATTGGTTTTACGACAAGAGCTTCAACTGATGCAGTACCTATTCCACTACCGAGTGCCGAAGCAAATATATCCAGTTTAGCTGAGGAGCTGGCCAGGCCTATACCTGAGCCGTGAGCTGTGCCTTCAACTATCACTGGGCCAGGTAATAAGAATGCTATACCCCGTCCACAAAGAGGTAAAATGCCTGGGTCGGCATATTTAATTCCAAAACCGCTACCTGGCACCCAGAGATAAGCAGTTACGTAGGGACTGCTTAAATGAACGACAGCGACATCAGTTAAACCACAGAATGCTATGCTGTTCGGAGTAGAGGCAGGTAAAATGTCAGGGTCAGTATATTTAGCGCCGAAGCCATCACCTGACGTCCAGGGATAAGCCGTCACTTTAGAGCCGACAGAGTGGCCTACGGCAATGTCAACCGAACCGCAGAAATCCAAACAATACGGATAGCCAATAGGCAGAATATCTGGGTCAGCATATTTAACGCCAAAGCCATCACCTGGCGTCCATGGCCAGGCACTCACTTTAGGATCATCGTCATGGGCGACAGCTATGTCAGTCAAGCCACAGAATGCCACTCCCTCTCCAGGACCAGTAGGTAAAATGTCAGGATTAGCATATTTAACTCCGAAGCCGACCCCTGGTGTCCAGGGATAAGCGTTCATGGAGGGATCATAATATTGAGAAATAGCTATATCAGTTGAACCGCAGAATTCCACACAATATCCACCGTCATTAGGTAAAATGTCAGGATTAGCATATTTAGCGCCGAAGCCGACCTCAGGAGTCCAAGGGTATGCAGTTACAAAAGGACTATACTTATGAGAGATAGCTATATCAGTTGAACCGCAGAATGCTATCCCCCTTCCCCAACCAGTAGGTTTAATGTCAGGGTCAGCATACTTAGAGCCAAAACCCTCACCTGGCGTCCAGGGATAGGCCACCACACGGGGGTCACCCAGAAGGGCAATAGCTATATCAGTCAAGCCACAAAATGCAACTCTATATCCATCACTCGTAGGTTTAACGTCAGGGTTAGAATACTTAGTGCCAAAACCATCCCCCGGTGTCCAAGGGTAAACAGTTATATAGGGACTAAGTTCCTGAGCAACTGCGACATCAATCATTCGTTATCTCTCCGCTGCTTTGCTACCTCTGCTTCTCTGCCTCTATGCGCTGCTTTGCTGCATCTATACGCTGTCTCGGTGGCATCTGAGATACTGTCACACCTATAATGCTATCTACCTCTGCCAATCTCGAGACAGTCTCATCCTTCAACTTTAATACACGATCATGCCACTTGCCAGCTTTTGATGTTTCCAGCATCTTTGTATATCGTTGCAGATTAAGTTCGTGACAGTATTTATCTCTCTCTTGCCCTAACATGAACGAGACGATGATATCATCCTGTTCTTCCTGGCTTAATATCTGATACTCCATAATTCAACCTCCTTTTGGATTCTCCTCAGCCAAATTTAATACCAGTTTATCAACTGGTATCTTAAAAGTTGCACCTGCGGGGCAAGCCTTCTCTTCAGTCAATGGGCACCAATAAAGGATATGGCCTACAGTGGCAGCATCGCAGACGATGGCATACTTCACCGTCTTGGCCGGCATGACAGGAAACTCCAGCGCTACCGTGTTTTTGATAGTCGCCTTGCCGCCCACCTGAGCCGGGGCGCCGAAGGTTATCGCCTTCCTGTCGCCGGCGTAGGCGGTAACTTCATGGGTGATCGTCCCTGCCTCCA
>JABUBM010000303.1_pt1 | contig 11739 bp, 10 predicted proteins | sample 7240321 | NCBI WGS metagenome assembly JABUBM01 (sample SAMN07256344, study PRJNA390944) | subsurface metagenome | isolation source: Methane hydrate marine sediment | place: Pacific Ocean: Eastern North Pacific, ODP site 1244 | collected 2002
CGCCAAAAAAGGGTAACTCCTGTAAATAACAATACAACAATTAAGGAAAAACTAGAGATAAGAGGAACCAAAAACAAGAAGAGGGAAGTGGTAAGAAAAGCAACGGTTATAACTTTTTTCGGATCCCATATATCAGAATATTTGCCCCCAATCATTTTACCTGCCATTCCTCCCGCTAAAAACAAAGTTAATACTCCTCCTGCATTCCCCACTGAAAAGTTGTGTACATTCTTGAGAAAAAGAGGAAGAAAAGAAATAGTTCCTCCACCAATAAAGCCAAAAAAACCTTGAGCTAGAAAGATTATCTTAAGCCGAGGGAGAAAATTGGACAAACTTTTTCTATTTAGGAGTTCTTTTTTATCAATTTCATCAACCCTATCTTCTCTCTTGCTCCTTATTCTGTTTTTTAAAGAGAATCTGTAGAAAAGATAAGCTATTACAAATATTGGGAGTGCCCATAATGTATAAACACTTCTCCATCCGAAGTAAGAACTTATCACTCCTGCAGTTATAGGACCTATGAGTACGCCAACACTTCCTCCTATTTCAAAAATACCAAATATTTTTCCTCTTGCCTTCAGATATCTACAAGCCATATAAGAATAAACTGGAGGGAGAAAAAGACCTATAGATACATAGAGAAAAATTAAAAAGAGCAAAGCAGTAAGAAAGGTAGATGTAAGAACCATAGTAGCAGAGAAAACACTTATTAACAGAAGTACAGAAAGAATCATCTTAATTTTATCTACTTTGTCTGCAACTATTCCAGCAAAAATACCGGAAGAGGCCCAGCATAAGCTTAAAATAGAAGTTAATATTCCCACCTTAGTATAAGAAAGACTGAATTCTGTCTGTATAAGAGGAAGTAATGATGCTAAACTAATCTTGAATACATGCAGTAAACCGTTTGAAAAAGTAATCAGGAAAAGAAATCTGTCTTTTTTAATCTCGTTAGTACTCTCCATATTAATATCGAGGTGATGGTATAAATTGGGGAAGTTCCGATACCCATTCATATTTAGTTCTGTATCCTTCTTTTTTAAATTGATCTGCATATTTTTTTATCTTTCTCTCATCCAGCTTCACCCCCACACCAGGTTGCAATGGGACTGGAAGGCAGCCATTTGTAAAATCCCATGGTTTAGTAATTACATCATCCTCGTAGTAAGGTAAAAGAGAATCAGCGGTGCCACCAAAATAAAGATTAGGAATCGTTGAAAGAAGGTGGAGAAAATAAGCTATATGTAGGCCAGTTCCACTTCCGCTATGCACAGTTACCGGGATCCCTGCTGCCTCTGCTATAGCAGCTGCCTTTTTTGCCATGTATATTCCCCCATTCCTTCGTGTATCTATACTTATTACATCTGCTGCTCCTCTTCGGACTATATCTATAATCTCCCATATACCTCCAATTCGGTTAGTTCCTTCACAAAGAGCAATAGGAACATTAGAATTAAGGATTTTACGCAATCTTGCTGTCCCTTCTAAATCAAAGAAGGGTAGAGGATTTTCAACCCACATAATATCATATTTTGCAATTTTATCGATAATTCTAAGAGCGGTTGCTAGAGACCAAGCTCCGTTAGGGTCAAGTATGATTTCTATTTTATCGCCAACAGCCTTTCTGACTTCTCTTACCACAGCAACGTCCATTTCCGCACTAAACCCTCCCTTTAATTTGAGCATTTTGAATCCCTTTTCTTTGACAAAGGCTACTGCATTTTTAACATAATCTTTCACGTCTGCTCCAGGTGAATAATAAATTTCTGCAACAAAATTAATCTCTTTCCTCACTGGCCCTCCTATGAGTTTGCATATTGGCTGTTTAGCAGCCTGCCCCATAATATCCCATAAGGCATATTCTAAAGGACAAAAAGCCCTGTAAATTATTTGTGCATTATCTAATCCACCATTTTTGTGGCTAACTAAATCGTTGAGCATAAGTTCGATGTCATGGACATCCTTTCCAATTACATACGGTTCTATGTATTGATTAAAGGCAGCCTCAGTTACTGGATTAGCAATCCCTTCACCTACCCCCGTTATTTCCTCGTCCGTAAAAACTTTAATCAACATAATAGTTATCCCTGAAACGCTACCATGCCCTGCAATCAGTTTCTTTTTTGTCCTGATTGTAAACTTTACCTTCTCTAATTTAGTAATTTTCATTACACCCTCCTAATGTTCTCTTCTGGAAGTATTGAATGTGGCCCAAAGAGCTACTTCTGTCCTCCCAGAAGAGATTCGACTAAAATCCAAATTCCCAGTAAATTTACTTCAGTTTTCCGCTCTTTTTTTATCTCCTACCTGCTTTCACTTCTATTTGACCTTTACACTAGATGCCGTTATGTAGAGATGATAGCAGTCACTGCTATCTCTATACTTACATCTGCGGGTAGACGGGGTACCTCAACACAAGTTCTAACTGGAGGATCTTGAAGAAAGTACTCTTTGTATACCTGATTCATCGCTTCAAAATTATCCAAGTCGTCAAGATAAACCACCGCTTTAACTACATCTGTCATAGAAGCTCCTGCTTCCTCCAATATAAATTTTATATTCTCGATAGCTTGCCTGGTTTGTGCCTGTATTCCACCTTCTACTATAGATCCCGTTTTCGGATCAATTCCTATCTCTCCAGCTACAAATACAAACTCTCCCATTCTTACTCCTTGAGAATAAGGTCCTAATGGAGCCGCGGCTTTTTTTGTAGTGATTATTTCTTTTTGCATAGTTTGTACCTCCCTTTTTTTCTTATTATTTATGTGACAGCAAATAACTTACTACAAGTCCTTAATAATTGCTTGTAAACACGCCCGGGACTTAATCGAAAGATTCTTCACAGGAAATCGTGCCGGTCCAACCCTTACGCCAATAATCTCTAAGGCTTCTTTGATCCCTGCAGGAAAAGTTCCAATTTTCAAAACATTATGAAGTTCCGTAATCTGCTTTTGTTTCTTTTGGGCTTCTCTGAAATTACCATTACGAAAATTTTCGTAAAGACCCACTACAAGACTTGGAACTATGTTCGCTATAGCAGAAACAGCACCCTTTGCTCCATGCATCAAACTGAACAATATTAGCGGATCGTGACCCGTTAAGATAGAAAAACTATTTGAAGTATTACGAATATATTCAGTAATTAAAGCTGGTTGCCCACTGGAATCTTTTATCCCCACAATATTATCAATTTGAGCAAGCCTCTCGATTATGGCTTCAGAAAACGAGACGTGTGTCCTATTAGGATTAGAATAGATGATTACTGGCAAGTTCGTGTTATCGCTTATGGCTTTATAATGATAGAAAAGTTCATCTTCATTAGGCAATATATAAAAAGGAGATATAACCATAACGGCGTCGACCCCTATCTTTTCAGCCCTTTGAGTTAATTCTATACTTTTTCTAGTTGTGACTGCTCCCGTTCCTCCCCACACGGGGATTTTATGATCTACTTCATTTACTACGCTTTCCATAAGTTTTATTTTTTCAGCATCCTCAAGAGCATAAAACTCACCAGTACTTCCCGGAGTAACTATACCATGTATTCCCGCTTCAATTAAACGTCTCACCAATTCACACAGAATACTTTTATTAATAATTTGTTTTTGTGTAAAGGGTGTAACAATCGGTACTACGATTCCAGAAGCTTCAAATCCTTTTAAAGTGAGCATCTTCGACCTTTCAATATCCTCAATAGATAATAAGCCATATCCCTACGACGGACATTATTACAGATAATATCATTTTAAAAGTTGCCTTCTCGCGAAAAAACAAAACGGAGAGAGGTGTAACCAAGACAAGAGATGCCGAATTTAAAATCACTGTTTTTGCTGCGCCAATGTGTTGAATTGCAAAGAGCCAAAGGAGATTACTACCCACACCCATAAGAACGCCACCAACTGCAATAATAGCTAAAGAAAAGGGATGATATTTAATAACCCGCAATACACCAACTCTAATAGATGGAAAGGCTAATAATAATAATCCACCTACAAATAGTCTGATGGCATTAATGGTAATCACATTCAGCTCTTTCAGTGGTTTCTTAAGAAGTACTGCTCCTAGGGCCCAACAGAAAGCAGCTATGATAGCTAATGGAATCCCCATTCCACGGCTCCCTAGCAAAAATTTAACTGGATTTGACAATAGTCTTTGAGAAGGATGAACTATCCAGTACATACCACATACTATTAAAAGCGCTCCCAACAACATTGGCCAAGTAAGTAATTCATCGAGAAAAATGACAGCTAAAACCATGGTAAATAAGGGATAGCTAACTGATGCAATAATTATGGACTTCGAAGCCTCTATCAAACCTATGCTTTTTAAATAGAGAGTGTCTCCAATAACAATCCCTGCAAGGGCAGATCCAAAAACATAGATTGAAGCGACCCAAGGAAGATGAGCAAAATCGCTTATTCTTTCAACAAAAAATAGCAAAACAGTTATAAATACGATAGCAAATAAAATACGCAAGAAATTAATTATCGCGGGCTCAATTTCTCTAGATTGGGATTTAAAGAGAAAACTAGCTGAAATACGACAGAATCCACTCGTTAGAGCACTAACTTCTCCAATAATTTGAATCTCCTGTTTTCATCGAATTTAGTTTCTTCTATCTCTATTTATATGGATCAGCTGCGTCTCGCAAACCGTCTCCAACAAAATTGAAGGTTAAAACAACGATGATGACAAATAACCCAGGGATTAGTAGCCAAGGATGAAAAGCAACGCTGCGTACATTCTGGGCTTCTTGCAAAAGAACTCCCCAACTTACCACAGGAGGACGAAGCCCTATGCCAAGAAAGCTTAAGGAAGTCTCTGCTAAGATCATATAGGGTACAGATATAGTAAGACTTACTATAAGGTAGCTCAAAAAGGAGGGCAGGAGATGCCCTGTTATTATTTTTTTATCGGTTGCTCCGGCAATTTTGGCTGCGATAATAAAATCTTCTTCTCTCAGTTGTAGTAATTTCCCTCTTATTACCCGAGCTAAGCCACACCAGCCCACAGCGGAAAGAATAATGGTAATCGCAAAGTAAACTTGAATTGCTGTCCATTCTTCAGGCAGCATCGCACTAAAGGCTAACCAGAGAGGGATTTTCGGTATAGACAACAAAAATTCTATAACTCTCTGGATGAACATATCGGCAGCTCCTCCGTAGTATCCTGAGATCCCTCCTAGTATAATTCCTAATATAAAACTAAGAGCCGTTCCCACTAAACCTATGGATAGAGATATCCGAGTGCCATAAAGAACGCGAGAAAATAAGTCCCTACCCAACGAATCTGTCCCAAATAAAAATAAATTTCCCTCCTTTACTCCGAAAAGATGAATGTCTGTCTTGAATAAGCCCCAGAGCCTATATTTATCCCCATGGATAAAAAAATAAATAGGATATTTTTCAGTCTTATCCTCTGTATATATTATTTCAAAAGTTGTTAGATTAACCTCTCTTTTTAACCCGTAAATAAAGGGACGAAAATGAAAACTGCCTTCCTCATCAAAAAAATTAATTTTCCGTGGTGGACAGTGCGTGCATTTTCTATTAGTCTTATATATATCTTGAGTGGCAAAAAACTCGCAGAATAAACCTAGAGTGTAAAAAATAATCAAAATGAAACCACATAAAATAGCCATCTTATGCTTTTTAAACTTTCTCCACATAAGCTGCCATTGCGAGGCTAAATAAAATTTTTCTTCTACACTAATTTCTTCTCTTTCACTTTTCACTTTTCAGCTCTCTCTTATGATAATTTTTCATAACGAACGCGAGGATCTACCAAGACTAAAAGAAGATCAGAAATGAAAGTCCCTATTACCGTTAAAATAGCCAAAAGTGCAAGAGTACTTCCAGCTAAGTATGGATCTTGAGCCATCAATGCATCAAAAAGAAGAGGTCCTGTAGTAGGCAAACTAAGTACAATAGCCGTAATAGTTTCCCCTGAGATAATGCCAGGAAGTATCCATCCTATGGTGCTGATTATAGGATTTACAGCCATCCTTACTGGATATTTAAATAAAAGGGTTCTTTCTTTAAGTCCTTTTGCTCGAGCGGTAATAACGTATTGCTTTCCAAGTTCATCCAGTAAACAGCCTCGCATAATACGAATAAGGCTAGCTGTCCCGGCAGTCCCAATAACTATTATGGGAATTGGAAAATGCTTTAGCATATCGATAAATTTAGCTACACTCCAGCTAGCTCTTAAATATTCAAGCGAGAAAAGACCACCTATACTCAAACCAAAATATCTGTAGAAAAGGACCATCAGGATCAATGCTAAAAGAAAATTAGGGGTGGCCAAGCCACCAAAACCTAATGTAGTGAAAATATAGTCACCAATAGAATATTGATGAGTAGCTGAATAGATACCTATCGGGATGGCCACACAGTATGTAAAGAGAAAAGTAGAAAGGGCAAGCATCACTGTAAATGGTAATCGCTCAGCCAATAACTCACTTACCGGCCTAAAAACGTATGAAAAAGATAGCCCCATGTCTCCATGAAGCATTTTCCATAACCAAACAAAATATTGAAAATATATGGGTTGATCTAAGCCATACTGCTTTCTCAGTGATATAATTTCAGCCGCACTATAGGACCTACCCAATTGGGCTTCTAATAGGACATAGTGAGTTACATAATCACCGGGGGGGAGTTGAACGACGATAAATGCGAGAATCGTAATTATTAACAAAACAATAGCCATGTATAAAACTCGGCGAAGGATATAATAGAGCATTTCTTTTTAAGATTAGAAACTCCTACCGGACGGGTAATCCGATAGGAGTTTCTATCTCTCCTAATTCTAATTCTTTAATTCTATCCTTAATTCTATCCTTTTTGGCTAGGGTATAGGGGAGACTTGAAGAAGTACGTTGATGGCTTCCAGGGTAAGGTCATATAGTAGTCCCAACCAAACAAAGCTTCTTCGGGAACGTTTCGCAAGTTATCTCTTATTATAACCGGCGCAGGAGTGAGACCTACTACACCAATTGTCCAAAGATTTTCTGCTTGAGAGCGTAAAATCTCTTTACCTAGGCGAGTCCTTTCTTCCTCATTCATGGTAGCATTAAATTGCCCCCACCGTTCTATATTCTTCTTCACCTCTTCAGCAGGTTCTTCTCCCTCTTTTCCTTTTGTTGCACACCACTTACCCCATAACGGAGCCCAGGCAATCGCGTATGTGTAACTTATAGGGACATACCACAAGGGATCGACATTGAAAAGAAACGCACTTCTATCACCTACCCACAGACCCATTTGAGCTTGATTTTCTGAATAACGCTGAATGACTATACCCCCGCCCACTAGTTTTAGACGTAGATCGACTCCGACTTCCTTCCAGTCTTCTTTAACAAGTTCGTTCAATTTCACTACGCCTGCCTCTTTCTGGCGAAATTCAAGTGTTACGGTCAACCTTTTGCCATCAGGACGCAAACGATACTCATGATTCTCATCCCATTCCATGCCCATTTCATTTAGAAGTTGATTTGCTTTTTCTAGGTCATATTGTGCATAGGCTTCAGCAAATTCCTTCTCAAAATATCTAGATTGAGGAACAACCGTCATCTGTCGGGGCACCCCAAATCCATAATAAACAAGCTCGTTAATCTTCTCCCGATCGATAGCCAGTGAGACAGCTCGTCTAAACCTCACATCGCGAAAAATCTTCCGAAGAACTAAATCTTTCTCGTAGGTTTGATTGAGTTGCAAGACAACACCTGACCCGTAAGGTTTTTTCCAGATAAAAACCCTGTAATTACCTTTTTCTGCACTTTCTTTATACAGACGTATGTTCGCCATACTTGTGTACATACCAGCTAAATCAGCCTCTCCTGTCATTATCTTTGCATTATAAACCTCTCGATCTGCTACAGATACAGCAACTACCCTATCTATGTAGGGAAGCTGATTACCAGCAGGGTCCACTTTCCAGTAGTAAGGATTCCTATCTACCTCTACATAGCTACTAGTGATCTTTACGAGTTTAAAGGCGTTAAGTTGAGGAGCCTGTGGCTCTGCTCTACAACCTGTGGCGGAGGCAAGATGCTTCCTCTTCATAAAGAGCTGCCACCAAGAGTCAAAACCTTTTTCTTTTGCAATTTCATTTGCCTTTGGATTATACTTTATGTGATATTCCATTAAGTAATGTTTAGGTAGGTAGAATGCTACTATACCACCTGTGCGGTGAGCAAGAGCGTAGATAATCATTGGATTCGGTTCGGTAAAGCGGAGCTGAATTGTGTGATCATTTATTTTTTCCAGTTTCATAAGCTCTCCACCTGGGCACCATATATCTGGTATTGCGGTAGTGAGATCTTTATTCTGAAGAACATCTTCATACCAGAAAACAAAATCATCAGCAGTGAAAGGAGCACCATCACTCCACCTCATCCCTTTTCGTAGATATATGGTTAAAACCTTTCCATCTTTTGAGAACTCATAACCTTTAGCGATACTGGGAGTTATTTCGTCCTTGGTAGTTATAGTGAATATCCTATCCATATTTACCAAAATTTGTTCAAACTGTTGTTCCCCTGGATCAATCTGGTAGAGTGTTCCGCCGTACTCTCCAATTTCTTCTATTGGCTCAACCACTAGGGGTTCCTCAGGGAGCCTTTCCTCAACGGGAGGAAGTTCTCCTGCGGCTACTTTCACTCGCAGCATCGGCGCTTCATTATACTTTACTGCCCATGCTGAAGTTACTCCCAACAGACATATTACCACACTTAGCAAAATCGTTTGTGCTTTTCGTATCACTTTTCATCTCCTTAATTGAATTTGATCTAGGGCCTTACGTTCTTTGAGTAATGCTCATCACCTCCTTGTTTGATTTTTGACCCTAAATACGAATAGTTTATGCTTTTTCAAAAATCTTAAAAAAGAAATTTAAATATATTTAAAAAACTATCTATTAGAAAGTAGTTTCTAACTTTTGAGTCATCCCTGTTCGTGCAGCGACAATAGCCTTCTCCACGATTTCAATGCAGTGTCGAGCATGCTCACCACTCAGAATCGGCTTCTTATCCTCAATGATGCAGTCAATCGCATGCACCAATCCCGCTACTGCCGGGGAAGGATCGGGCTGCAGAGGGGGTATCGGGTCTACTTTCATCCAGCCGCGAATACCCCGTTCTGGTTCATCTCGATATAGCTCGAGAACAAAATCATTGTCCTTTGGGCCACCTCCACTCAAGTGGCAAATTGCCCCCGTATGACCATAGATTTCCATTACCGGACGACGTATAGCTCTTTGGTTAGCATAGACCATATCAAGGAAAGCAAAGATCGAGTCTCCAAAATCCAACGTGAGGAGGGTGATATCATCCTCCTCTACCTTTATATGTTTACCTTTGTAAGGTCCACCACGGACCACAATTTCAGGCTGGTTGAGCCCTGACATTGCGGTCACGCGCTGGGCAGGTCCCAAGAGTGCAGTGAGAGCGTGAAGGCGTTCAATCCCCGGATCCCGCGGGCCCGCACCTTTTTTGTACTTCCAGCTCGGCTCCGTTGGCCAGTTATCATTAATTGCTGAGCTCACAACGGTACAAGTTGCCCTAATCCAAGCTACTTTTCCAATGGCGCCACTGTCAAGCAACTTGCGTATGGTACGATTGACAGGTGTGATTGGGTCTGCAGCCTCTGCAACCAATTTAAGGTTCCTCTTAGCCGCCTCATTAATCAGCGTAGTCGCTTCTTCTGTCGTCACTGTCATCGGCTTTTGGGTGTATACATGTTTTCCATTCTTAAGTGCCTTCAGATTAATCGGAAAGTGGCTCTGGATATTGGTAAGGGTTACAAGGAGGTCAAAATCTCCTTTCATTAGCAGATCATCCAACTTTTTATAGTACGGGATACCAAATTCTTCAGCCCGATGCTTAGCCCGTACTTCTACCTCATCACAAACAGCCGTTAAGCGTCCTTTAGGTATTGCTCCTAAATTGTTAAAATATCTGTTTCCAGAAACTGACCCGCAACCAATTATCGCATATTTAGTTCTATTCATGTTATCGGTCTCCCTTTGGATAATATTTGGTGAATATTTGTTCTATATAATCCTTAGCCATCTGTACCCGTCGATCAATAACCTCCATGGGTTCATACCGTCCGTTTGATAAGTAATTTGGGCATGCCTCATAGCTCACATAACCACTGTAACCTACCTCGGACATTGCCTGAACCCAAGCGTCATAGTTCCAGTCCATAGTTTGCATGGGACCGCTTATGCGACCCAAAGGTATACGGACTACCGTTCCATCCTGCTCGCGCTTGAAACCACCTCCAAAGTGACTATATACCCATCTATCACTAAGGCAACGCCCCGCCTCCAGTATCCAGTCAGTTTGCTGCCAAGCTCCTTCTCCTGAAATATTAAAGGAAATTTTAAGATTCGGTGAACCCACTTCCTCAACCATAGCCAAACAGTCCGTGTGGTTTCGTACTATTGGTGGGTGATTTTGAAGAGCAAGAATTACACTCTGTTCTTCGGCCTCCTTTACCACGATACGGAAAGCCTCCAGGCAATGCTGCCATCTTTCTGTAATTGTTATCTGAGGAAACGCCATCTCATAACCTGGCCTTGCTATTTCATGGGTACCCAAACCATCCCTCCTGCTAGTTCCTTGCCAGGCCATGAAGACACACAGTACGGGAGCCCCCAAATCTCGACAAAGACGAATCATATCTATCACCATTTGGATGTTTGCATCCCGATGCTCAATTACCGGACTAGAGAAGTCATTATTGGCTGCCAGTGCTGAGAGTTCAATACTTTCTTTTGCTAAATAGTCAACAATTTCTTTTCGATCCTTTTCCTTAAGTAGGTAAGGAATAGCATGCGGTGTTCTGCAATCTAATTCAATACCCTCAAATCCAAAACCTTTAGCTCTCGAAATGACCTCTTTAATACTCAATGCAGGTCCATCATACGACATTCCTGCATACGAATAACTGTACAACGCAACTTTTGGTCTTTTCAATTGTTGAGTAAGAGACATTTGGATCCTCCTTGTGGATTTTCTTTGATCCCTCTAAAGTTATCAGTCAACCCCTGGATAATATTTGGTAAATATTTGTTCTATATAATCCTTAGCCATCTGTACCCGTCGATCGATAGTTTCGATAGGTACGTACCGTCCGTTTGATAAGTAGGTGGGTGAGCACGCTTCATAGCTCACATAACCACTGTAACCTACCTCGGACATTGCCTGAACCCAAGCGTCTACATTGTTTGCATAGGATCGGTTGTGCGACCAAGGGGTGTGCGAATTACCGTTCCATCCTGTTCCCTTTTGAAATCGCCACCAAAGTGACTATGTACCCAAAGTTTACCGATGCGCCGTGCTGCATTTAGTATCCAGTTAGTTTGTTGCCATGCCCGCTCTCCCGAGACGTCAAAACAGATCTTAAAGTTCGGTGAACCCACTTCCTCAACCATAGCCAGACAATCCATGCTATTTCGTACTATCGGTGGATGGTTTTGGAGGGCAAGAATTACATTCTGTTCCTCGGCCTCCTTTGCCACGATGCGGAAACACTCTAGGCAATACTGCCAGCGCTCCGTGGTCGTTATCTGGGGAAACGCCATCTCATAACCTGGTCTTGCTATTTCGTAAGTTCCTAAGCCATCCCTCCAACTGCTCCCTCTCCAAGCAGTACAGATACGCAGTATCGGCGCACCAAGATCTCGACAGAGCTCGATCATATCGACAACCATTTGGATGTTTGCGTCCCG
>JABUBM010000304.1_pt1 | contig 11736 bp, 13 predicted proteins | sample 7240321 | NCBI WGS metagenome assembly JABUBM01 (sample SAMN07256344, study PRJNA390944) | subsurface metagenome | isolation source: Methane hydrate marine sediment | place: Pacific Ocean: Eastern North Pacific, ODP site 1244 | collected 2002
GGTCCGGCGCGCCGGCTCTTATTGCTGCCGGCAGCTCCGACCGACCGACCGGGATAATGGACGCATACCCCCTTGACCAGGCGCGCGATTCGCCCCGGCAGGGGACCCCCCCCCCTAAACAGTTTGGCTTTCGTACTGTTGTGTGGGAGCCGCCACCAGGCGCCGGGTATCTGACGCGCTCACACAACCGCGCAACCTGGCAGCCAACCTCAGCCCACTGAGCCCGGTCCGCTTCCTGCAGCTCGAGCTCGCCAGCCTTCACCCTGGCAAGGAGCCGATATCTTGACCTGGCCAGGTGAGATACCAGCTCGCCCAGGGCGTCTCTAACCAGGTCATCCCCAGCGGTCTCTGCGTTCACCCCAGGCCCCCGGTCCGTCATCGTGACGCTTGCCTGGGGGAATTAAGCCATGTGCAGCTACCAGATGACGCCTGGCAGCCTTACCAGACATCCCCCAGGCCGTGTGGTGTTCCACGCCATACCGCCAGGCACAACGCTCGCTACAAAAGCCTAGCTCCCGCTCAGGCTGCAAGACATACTCGTCATCCCCATCCCAACCGGTAACCTCACCCTCACCACCGGGAGCCACGACCTCACCCTTAATAAGCCCGCCACAATACGTGCAAAGCATAGCTATACCCCCCTCAGGCGTCTTTTGGCTAAGGCAGCACGAACTCTTAACCGGTCTCTACGCTCCATCTCACTCAGCCTCAGCAGAACCTCAGGCGAGAGACTATACCCCGCCCATTCCTGGTGCGGTATGCGATAGTAGCCCGTGTCGGCTATCTGCGCAGCTCCCCAGATGACCAGGTAAGTGCTATCTACCGGTCGGGACCACATCACCGGCTTGCCTGTCTTGTGGTTATGCCCGGTCACCTTTAACGGCAGCCCACAGTCCGGGCATTTACCATCCTTTAGCCTGCTGACCAGCTCAAGGCTGGCTATATCCTCACCTTCCGCCTCCGCTTGCGTTAGTTCCCACACCGGCTCAGCGTCCCACTTCCCCCAGCAGCGCGTCTTACGGAACTTCCAAAGCTCTTCTGCCATATACGGGTCCCAGTCATAGTTGCGGAAGGTTGCCCTGGTGACGTACCGCACCGTCTGGACCATCTGGCCAGGCGTCGTACAGTACGAGTAATGGACTATCAGGTCAGGACAATTCAACGCAGCTCTCAGGTCAGCCTTGATTTGCTCCAATCGCTCAGGCTCCAGGTGGCCACCATCCACGAGTACGTTTTCGTGGGGATTCCACTTGCCTGGCAGCTTGTCACCGTGCCAATGCCAGCACAGGACCCCACGGTCAAAGTACCCACCTACCCGCCCACGCCGACCCCTACGCTTACCCGCCAGAACATCTACAATCGTCGTGGTGGTGTCTCTCAGGTCCTTCTTGTTGTAGCACCATCCCACGACATCGTCCGGGTCAGGATGCAGACCCCGCTCTCCGATATGCCGGTAGACTTCCGGCCACTCGACCACAAAATACCCGAGCTGACTCAGTTGCTGAACCTTCGGCAGCAGCCTGGCTTGACGCCTCTTGTGAACTGCGGAATTATCCGCACCGCAGACCGGGCACCACTCCTTCCAGCAGAAAATCCTCTTAGCAAAGTGATGTTCCCCGGATGAACACTGAGCAACCACAGCCCATTTACCACAAGCTGGCTTTTTCGGTGTAGCAGGATTGCCATAGTAGTCCTTATAAAGAGACCCGACGTCGGGCCAGCTCCCCCCGCCAGGGTCCGGGCAGCCCGCGAGCGGGCCAGGTTGACGAATGTAAAGGCTCCCCCCGAGAGAGGGAAGGACTGAGTTTGTTGGGGGGGAACCGGGGGGGGTGGCGAACCCCTCCCCGCTGTTCCCGTATACCCCGCTCACGGCTACCGCTCCCGGTGTCCGCTCAGCTCTAAGTAAGGTCCCTGGCTCCGGAGATCCGCGGATCCCCGCCAGGTCCGCCAGGCTGCCCGGTCCAGGAACTTGACAAGCCCCCGGTATACCTGTTACCGTGTGGAAACAAGGGGAAGGTTCGGGTCGCACCAGCTGATCTCCTTTGAACTGAAGCCCTGGCATGGCAGACCCAGGGCTTCTCTATTTCTCGCTCTCATAGCTCTTCCAGCTCTCCTCTTAACATCATCCGGATTGACCGGTTATACATACGCTGCCCTACCCAGACCTTGACCTTCTTAGCCAGCTCTACCGCCTCTACCGGATACCAGAAACAAGACCCTCGCCCACCATACATCTCAGAGGCACAATACTCAGGCAGGAACCCCTTGCGAACCCACTCGTGGAGTTGCTGAGAGCTTATGCCAGCTTCCTGGAGAAGCTCTTTAGTTGTAACCCTCGTTCTAGTTTCTACGCTCATAAAATCCCCTGCTCTACTAGGCTATCCCCGGTTTGGCGACCTGTCAAGCCCGCAACATGTTGCGCTTCAACCTGGGGAGCTGCTAGATAGTCCTGGATTTCTCCGTGGCCGCCAGGCTACTTTGGAGCCAGAGAAGGTATAGCGCGAAGTCCCACACCTGGGCAAGGTTGTGGCTATTCAAACCCTCGAGAGTGGCCTTCAGGAGGTCGAGGTCCTCGGGCCACTGGTTATTTTCCCTGGTTGCCATGCCATTATTCCCTCTTGCTCTCCCGTTCGTTAGGTGTTTCCCAATCTATCACCTTATCCCGGAAGCACCCAGAAGCCAAGGTGATCCTTGTCCCGCACTCGCACCTGACCGTATATGGCACCAAGCTTTGTGCCTGCTTGATCCTCCTGTCACAATTTGGGCACCTAGGCATTTCTACAACTCCCCCGGCTGTCGACGTCGACAGCACGATTTTTGTTTACGGACCGGGGACCAGGCTATGACCAGGAGCTCACCTGGTCCCCTCAAGGTTTCTACCCGGCTCGAGCTCTGGGGTTACGCGCTCCCAGCCCCAGCTCAGGCTTTGCCCCTGCCTCCGGCTCCGGCTCTACCTCCGGCTCCGGCTTTACCTCCCCCTCCGGCTCTACCCCGACACAAGCGAGCTTCCGCTCCAGGTCAGCCAGGGAACTCCGGACCAGCTCCAGGACAGCAACCTTAACCTCGGCTACTGCCTGCTCCGTGTGCATTGACGGCATGACATTAAAGACCCGCTGGATAATGTCATCTATCGCCTCACACCGCCGGTCAAGCTGGTCGCTTACCAGCTTCGTGAGTAGGTCCGCTTCACCCTTCAGCACCGCTAATACGAACTGGTCACGAGGCATCAGGTTCACCTCCTTGCTACTAGCATTGATATAACCGGTCCGGCGCGCCGGCTCTTATTGCTGCCGGCAGCTCCGACCGACCGACCGGGATAATGGACGCATACCCCCTTGACCAGGCGCGCGATTCGCCCCGGCAGGGGACCCCCCCCCCTAAACAGTTTGGCTTTCGTACTGTTGTGTGGGAGCCGCCACCAGGCGCCGGGTATCTGACGCGCTCACACAACCGCGCAACCTGGCAGCCAACCTCAGCCCACTGAGCCCGGTCCGCTTCCTGCAGCTCGAGCTCGCCAGCCTTCACCCTGGCAAGGAGCCGATATCTTGACCTGGCCAGGTGAGATACCAGCTCGCCCAGGGCGTCTCTAACCAGGTCATCCCCAGCGGTCTCTGCGTTCACCCCAGGCCCCCGGTCCGTCATCGTGACGCTTGCCTGGGGGAATTAAGCCATGTGCAGCTACCAGATGACGCCTGGCAGCCTTACCAGACATCCCCCAGGCCGTGTGGTGTTCCACGCCATACCGCCAGGCACAACGCTCGCTACAAAAGCCTAGCTCCCGCTCAGGCTGCAAGACATACTCGTCATCCCCATCCCAACCGGTAACCTCACCCTCACCACCGGGAGCCACGACCTCACCCTTAATAAGCCCGCCACAATACGTGCAAAGCATAGCTATACCCCCCTCAGGCGTCTTTTGGCTAAGGCAGCACGAACTCTTAACCGGTCTCTACGCTCCATCTCACTCAGCCTCAGCAGAACCTCAGGCGAGAGACTATACCCCGCCCATTCCTGGTGCGGTATGCGATAGTAGCCCGTGTCGGCTATCTGCGCAGCTCCCCAGATGACCAGGTAAGTGCTATCTACCGGTCGGGACCACATCACCGGCTTGCCTGTCTTGTGGTTATGCCCGGTCACCTTTAACGGCAGCCCACAGTCCGGGCATTTACCATCCTTTAGCCTGCTGACCAGCTCAAGGCTGGCTATATCCTCACCTTCCGCCTCCGCTTGCGTTAGTTCCCACACCGGCTCAGCGTCCCACTTCCCCCAGCAGCGCGTCTTACGGAACTTCCAAAGCTCTTCTGCCATATACGGGTCCCAGTCATAGTTGCGGAAGGTTGCCCTGGTGACGTACCGCACCGTCTGGACCATCTGGCCAGGCGTCGTACAGTACGAGTAATGGACTATCAGGTCAGGACAATTCAACGCAGCTCTCAGGTCAGCCTTGATTTGCTCCAATCGCTCAGGCTCCAGGTGGCCACCATCCACGAGTACGTTTTCGTGGGGATTCCACTTGCCTGGCAGCTTGTCACCGTGCCAATGCCAGCACAGGACCCCACGGTCAAAGTACCCACCTACCCGCCCACGCCGACCCCTACGCTTACCCGCCAGAACATCTACAATCGTCGTGGTGGTGTCTCTCAGGTCCTTCTTGTTGTAGCACCATCCCACGACATCGTCCGGGTCAGGATGCAGACCCCGCTCTCCGATATGCCGGTAGACTTCCGGCCACTCGACCACAAAATACCCGAGCTGACTCAGTTGCTGAACCTTCGGCAGCAGCCTGGCTTGACGCCTCTTGTGAACTGCGGAATTATCCGCACCGCAGACCGGGCACCACTCCTTCCAGCAGAAAATCCTCTTAGCAAAGTGATGTTCCCCGGATGAACACTGAGCAACCACAGCCCATTTACCACAAGCTGGCTTTTTCGGTGTAGCAGGATTGCCATAGTAGTCCTTATAAAGAGACCCGACGTCGGGCCAGCTCCCCCCGCCAGGGTCCGGGCAGCCCGCGAGCGGGCCAGGTTGACGAATGTAAAGGCTCCCCCCGAGAGAGGGAAGGACTGAGTTTGTTGGGGGGGAACCGGGGGGGGTGGCGAACCCCTCCCCGCTGTTCCCGTATACCCCGCTCACGGCTACCGCTCCCGGTGTCCGCTCAGCTCTAAGTAAGGTCCCTGGCTCCGGAGATCCGCGGATCCCCGCCAGGTCCGCCAGGCTGCCCGGTCCAGGAACTTGACAAGCCCCCGGTATACCTGTTACCGTGTGGAAACAAGGGGAAGGTTCGGGTCGCACCAGCTGATCTCCTTTGAACTGAAGCCCTGGCATGGCAGACCCAGGGCTTCTCTATTTCTCGCTCTCATAGCTCTTCCAGCTCTCCTCTTAACATCATCCGGATTGACCGGTTATACATACGCTGCCCTACCCAGACCTTGACCTTCTTAGCCAGCTCTACCGCCTCTACCGGATACCAGAAACAAGACCCTCGCCCACCATACATCTCAGAGGCACAATACTCAGGCAGGAACCCCTTGCGAACCCACTCGTGGAGTTGCTGAGAGCTTATGCCAGCTTCCTGGAGAAGCTGTTTAGTTGTAACCCTCGTTCTAGTTTCTACGCTCATAAAATCCCCTGCCCTACTAGGCTATCCCCGGTATGGCCACCTGTCAATACCCCAACATGTTGCGCTTCAACCTGGGGAGCTGCTAGTTCCCCTTGGACTTCTCGGTTTTCTCCAGGCTTTTTTGGACCCAGAGAAGGTATTGCGCGTAGTCCCACACCTGGGCAAGGTTGTGGCTATTCAAACCCTCGAGAGTACACTTCAGGACCTCGAGGTCCATAGGTACCTGGTTATTCTCCCTGGTTGCCATGCCATTATTCCCTCTTGCTCTCCCGTTCGTTAGATGTTTCCCAATCTATCACCTTATCCCGGAACAACCCAGAAGCCAAGGTGATCCTTGTCCCGCACTCGCACCTGACCGTATATGGCACAAAGCTTGATGCCTGCTTGATCCCCCTGCCACAGTTTGGGCACTTAGGCATTTCTACAACTCCCCCGGCTACCGCTGCCGGCAGCACGCTTTTTGTTTACGGACCGGGGACCAGGCTATGACCAGGAGCTCACCTGGTCCCCTCAAGGTTTCTACCCGGCTCGAGCCCTGGGGTTACGCGCTCCCAGCTCCGGCTCAGGCTTTGCCCCTGCCTCCGGCTCCGGCTTTACCTCCGGCTCCGGCTTTACCTCCCCCTCCGGCTCTACCCCGGCACAAGCGAGCTTCCGCTCCAGGTCAGCCAGGGGACTCCGGACCAGCTCCAGGACAGCAACCTTGACCTCAGCTATCGCCTGCTCCGTGTGCATTGACGCCATGACATTGTAAACCCGCTGGATAATGTCATCTACGGCCACACATCGCCGGTCAAGCTCATCGCTTACCAGCTTCGTGAGTAGGTCCGCTTCACCCTTCAGCACCGCTAATACGAACTGGTCACGAGGCATCAGGTTCACCTCCTTGCTACTAGCATTGATATGTCCGGTCCGGCGCGCTGGCAGTTATCGCTGCTGGCAGCTCCGACCGACCGACCGGGATAATAGACGCATACCCGCTTGACCAGGCGCGCGATTCGCCCTGGCAAGGGACTCCCCCCCTAAACAGTTTGGCTTCCGGACTGTTGTGTGGGAGCTGCCACCAGGCGCCGGGTATCCGGCGCGTTGATCACGCCGCGCAACCTGGCAACCAACCTCGGCCCACGAAGCCCGGTCCGCTTGCTCCCGCTCGAGCCGACTGATTCTCACCCTGGCAAAGCCCCCAGGTCTGGAGCTGGCCACGTCACATACCAGCTCACCCAGGGCCGCCCGGCAAGTGCCAGCACCGGCACCCTGTCCGGTCATGCCCGGCTGCCTCTTCATCCACCCCAGGCCCCCGGTCCGTCATCATGACGCTTGCCAGGGGGAATTAAGCCATGTGCAGCTACCAGATGACGCCTGGCAGCCTTACCAGACATCCCCCAGGCCGTGTGGTGTTCCACACCATACCGCCAGGCACAACGGTCGCTACAAAAGCCTAGCTCGCGCTCAGGCTCCAAGACATACTCGCCATCCTCATCCCAATAGGTAAGCTCACCCTCACCACCGGGAGCCACGACCTCACCCTCAATAGGCCCGCCACAATACGTGCAAAGCATCGCTACGCCCCCCTCAGGCGTCTTTTGGCTAAGGCAGCACGGACTCTTAACCGGTCTCTACGCTTCATTTCATTCAGCCTCAGCAGCGTCTCAGGGGAGAGACTATACCCCCCCCCATTCCTGGTGCGGTATGCGATAGTAACCCGTGCTGGCTATCTCCTCAGCTCCCCAGATAACCAGGTAAGTGCTATCTACCGGTCGGGACCACATCACCGGCTTGCCTGTCTTCTGGTTATGCCCGATCACCTTTAACGGCAGCCCACAGTCCGGGCATTTACCATCCTGTAGCCCACTCACCAGCTCGAGGCTGGCTATATCCTCACCTTCCGCTTCCGCTTGCGTTAGTTCCCACACCGGCTCAGCATCCCACTTACCCCACCAGCGCGTGTTACGGAATCTCCACAGCTCTTCTGCCATATACGGGTCCCAGTCATAGTTACGGAAGGTTGCTCTGGTGACGTAACGCACCTTCTGGACCATCTCGCCCGGCGTACGACAGTACGAGTAATGCACTATCAGGTCCGGACAATTCAACGCAGCTCTCAAGGCAGCCTTGATTTCCTCCAATAGCTCAGGCTCCAGGTGGCCACCATCCACGAGTACGTTTTCGTGGGGATTCCACTTGCCTGGCAGCTTGTCACCGAACCAATGCCAGCGCGGGATCCCACGGTCAAAGTAACCGCCTACCCGCCCGCGCCGCCCCATACGCTTGCCCGCCAGAACATCTACAATCGCCGTAGTGGTGTCTCTCAGGTCCTTCTTGTTGTAGCACCATCCCACGACATCGTCCGGGTCAGAATGCAGGCCCCGCCGTCCAATATGCCGGTAGACTTCCGGCCACTCGATCACCCAATACCCGAGCTGACTCAGTTGCTGAACCTTCGGCAACAGCCTGGCTTGACGCCTCTTGTGAACTGCCGAACCATTCTCACCACAGACCGGGCACCACTCCTTACCACAGAGAATCTTCTTCGCAAAGTGATGTTTCCCAGATGAACACTGAGCAAGCACAGCCCATTTACCGCAAGCTGGCTTTTCCGGTGTAGCAGGATTGGCATAGTAGTCCTTATAAGGGGCCACGACTCCTGGGGAGCCCTCCCCGGCAGGGTGCGGAGAGCCGTCAAGTTTACCAGGTAGACGACTGCAAAGGCGGGCGTAGAGAGGGCGAAGGACTGAGTTTGTCGGAGGGGAACCGGGGGGAGTGTACGAGCCCTCCCCGGTCTCCCCGTATACCCCGCTCACGGCTACCTCTCCAGGCGTCCGCTCAGCTCTAAGTAAGGCCCCTGGCCCCGGGGATCCGCGGATCTCCGCCAGGTCCACCAGGCTGCCCGGTCCAGGAACTTGACACGTCCCTGGCATACCGTTTACGCTGGTCAAGTAAAGAGGAGTAGATTTCATGGAGGGGTCGCTCCTTTACAATCGAAGCCCTGGGAGTCGCCACCCAGGGCTTCTCTATTTATGGGTCTCTTTCCGCCAGTTCCTTCGCCTTGATGAGCATCCTAATTAGCGAGTAAGGTTTGCCCTGCTCTCGCCAGGACTTAACCTTACGAGCTATCTCTAACGTTTCCGGGGGATACCAGAAGCGGAAGCCATTCCCACCATAAGCCTTCCTGCGCTGGTAACTAGGCACAAGTCCCTTGTCAACCCAATAGTGCAATTGAGTAGAGCTTATGCCTGCCAGGGCGAGAAGTCTATCGGTTGGAATGCCCCTTTTGCAGCTCGTGCGCGCTGTCGCCATAGCGCCACTACGGTACTCCACTCCCACAGAATAAGTCCAGCCGGAAGGTTTTACACTTCAACCTGGGGAGCTGCTAGTTTCGCTTGGCAGCTTAATTCCGCTTTGACCTCTTGTCATACTCTAGCCACCAGAGAATCAAAAGGAGAAATCCCGGAGGGCCAGAGACACAAGCACAGAGACCAAGCAACACTATAGCCTGCCTCTTAGTAAGCCCCCAGACCTTTTCGTCTACCTCGTTTCCCATACCAGCACTATCCTTTCCATCGGCAGCGGTCCAGGGATCCCCGCCGACGTTCCTCTTACCGGTAGTGTCCGCCAGCAGCAGGTCAGCGCCAGGATCCTCTTACCGGTAGGGTCCGCCAGCAGCAGACCAGGTCCGCCGACTATGGCTGCCAGCAGCACGATTTTTGTTTACGGACCGGGGACCAGGCTATGACCAGGAGCTCACCTGGTCCCCTCAAGGTTTCTACCCGGCTCGAGCCCTGGGGTTACGCGCTCCCGGTTCCAGCTCAGGTTTTGCCCCTACCTCCGGCTCCGGCTTTACCTCCGGCTCCGGCTCTACCCCCTTCTCCGGCTCTACCCCGACACAAGCGAGCTTCCGCTCCAGGTCAGCCAGGGAACTCCGGACCAGCTCCAGGACAGCAACCTTGACCTCGGCTATCGCCTGCTCCGTGTGCATTCCCGGCATGACATTAAACACCCGCTGGATAATGTCATCTATGGCCTCACACCGCCGGTCAAGCTCATCGCTTACCAGCTTCGTGAGTAGGTCCGCTTCACCCCTCAGCACCGCTAATACGAACTGGTCACGAGGCATCAGGTTCACCTCCTTGCTACTAGCATTGATATAACCGGTCCGGCGCACCGGCAGCGATACCTACCGGCAGCTCCGACCGACCGACCGGGATAATAGACGCATGTCCCCTTGACCAGGCAGCTAATTCGCCCTGGCAAGGGACTCCCCCCCTAAACAGTTTGGCTTCCGTGCTGTTGTGTGGGAGCCGCCACCAGGCGCCGGGTATCTGACGCGCTTACACAACCGCGCAACCTGGCGACCAACCTCAGCCCACTGAAGCCGGTCCGCTTCCTCCAGCTCGAGCTCGCCACGCTTCACCCTGGCAAAGCCCCCAGGTCTGGAGCTGGCCACGTCACATACCAGCTCACCCAGGGCCGCCCGGCAAGTGCCAGCACCGGCACCCTGTCCGGTCATGCCCGGCTGCCTCTTCATCCACCCCAGGCCCCCGGTCCGTCATCATGACGCTTGCCAGGGGGAATTAAGCCATGTGCAGCTACCAGATGACGCCTGGCAGCCTTACCAGACATCCCCCAGGCCGTGTGGTGTTCCACACCATACCGCCAGGCACAACGGTCGCTACAAAAGCCTAGCTCGCGCTCAGGCTCCAAGACATACTCGCCATCCTCATCCCAATAGGTAAGCTCACCCTCACCACCGGGAGCCACGACCTCACCCTCAATAGGCCCGCCACAATACGTGCAAAGCATCGCTACGCCCCCCTCAGGCGTCTTTTGGCTAAGGCAGCACGGACTCTTAACCGGTCTCTACGCTTCATTTCATTCAGCCTCAGCAGCGTCTCAGGGGAGAGACTATACCCCCCCCCATTCCTGGTGCGGTATGCGATAGTAACCCGTGCTGGCTATCTCCTCAGCTCCCCAGATAACCAGGTAAGTGCTATCTACCGGTCGGGACCACATCACCGGCTTGCCTGTCTTCTGGTTATGCCCGATCACCTTTAACGGCAGCCCACAGTCCGGGCATTTACCATCCTGTAGCCCACTCACCAGCTCGAGGCTGGCTATATCCTCACCTTCCGCTTCCGCTTGCGTTAGTTCCCACACCGGCTCAGCATCCCACTTACCCCACCAGCGCGTGTTACGGAATCTCCACAGCTCTTCTGCCATATACGGGTCCCAGTCATAGTTACGGAAGGTTGCTCTGGTGACGTAACGCACCTTCTGGACCATCTCGCCCGGCGTACGACAGTACGAGTAATGCACTATCAGGTCCGGACAATTCAACGCAGCTCTCAAGGCAGCCTTGATTTCCTCCAATAGCTCAGGCTCCAGGTGGCCACCATCCACGAGTACGTTTTCGTGGGGATTCCACTTGCCTGGCAGCTTGTCACCGAACCAATGCCAGCGCGGGATCCCACGGTCAAAGTAACCGCCTACCCGCCCGCGCCGCCCCATACGCTTGCCCGCCAGAACATCTACAATCGCCGTAGTGGTGTCTCTCAGGTCCTTCTTGTTGTAGCACCATCCCACGACATCGTCCGGGTCAGAATGCAGGCCCCGCCGTCCAATATGCCGGTAGACTTCCGGCCACTCGATCACCCAATACCCGAGCTGACTCAGTTGCTGAACCTTCGGCAACAGCCTGGCTTGACGCCTCTTGTGAACTGCCGAACCATTCTCACCACAGACCGGGCACCACTCCTTACCACAGAGAATCTTCTTCGCAAAGTGATGTTTCCCAGATGAACACTGAGCAAGCACAGCCCATTTACCGCAAGCTGGCTTTTCCGGTGTAGCAGGATTGGCATAGTAGTCCTTATAAGGGGCCACGACTCCTGGGGAGCCCTCCCCGGCAGGGTGCGGAGAGCCGTCAAGTTTACCAGGTAGACGACTGCAAAGGCGGGCGTAGAGAGGGCGAAGGACTGAGTTTGTCGGAGGGGAACCGGGGGGAGTGTACGAGCCCTCCCCGGTCTCCCCGTATACCCCGCTCACGGCTACCTCTCCAGGCGTCCGCTCAGCTCTAAGTAAGGCCCCTGGCCCCGGGGATCCGCGGATCTCCGCCAGGTCCA
>JABUBM010000305.1_pt1 | contig 11718 bp, 10 predicted proteins | sample 7240321 | NCBI WGS metagenome assembly JABUBM01 (sample SAMN07256344, study PRJNA390944) | subsurface metagenome | isolation source: Methane hydrate marine sediment | place: Pacific Ocean: Eastern North Pacific, ODP site 1244 | collected 2002
GAGTATCACTATCGCTGTAAAAAAGCGCTGGGAACCGTGATGACAATGGCCTTTGTGGTCGTGGAAAGAGAGGCAGCCACCAGATTCGGCGTTGGTAAGTTCGAGGAGCTCAATGGCGTTAAAGTTGTTCGGGAGTTTATGGAAAAACCGGACATCAAAGAAATCACCGAAGAGCCAGCGATAAATGCGGGGATATGTGTTTTCAACAGCCAGTTTATTCTTCCCAACCTGGACAAATTTTTGCCAGGGAAACCGGACACAGGCCTGGAAAGAAATCTTATCGAGCGGCTGGCTAGAGAAGAAAAGTCAATGGTGGCCGCTTACCTTCTGAACCTTGACGCCTGGTTTGATGTGGGGACATTGGAGCAGCTAGTTCAAGCAAACATTCTTATCGCCTCGAAGAAAGAGCAGTAATGAAGAAAATTGTTGTTACCGGCGGTGCCGGCTTTATAGGCTCTCATCTGACCGCGGAACTGGTGGTACAGGGTTATGCGGTAGTTGCCCTGGATGACTTTTCTACCGCCAGTGACGAGAACATCGCCAGCCTGCGGCAAAAAGAAAACGTAGAACTTGTTCAGGGAAGCATAACTGACCTCCCCCGACTGCAAAAGCTTTTCGAAGGTATCGACTACGTGTTCCATCAGGCGGCTATGGCCCGGGTTCCCCGCAGCATAGAAGACCCCCTGACGGCAAACCAGGTAAATATCACCGGTACGCTTAATGTTCTGCTGGCCGCGCGGGATAACAGCGTAAAAAAGGTAATGTTTGCCTCGTCGTCCTCAGTATATGGAGATACGTCAGTGTTGCCGCAGCGTGAGGACTTGATTGCCAACCCCCTCTCGCCATATGCTCTGACCAAACTGGCCGGAGAATACTACTGCACCATTTTTACACAGCTATACGGGCTCTCCACTGTTTGTTTAAGATATTTCAATGTCTATGGCCCGGGTCAGGACCCTCATTCTCAGTACGCCATGGTTATTCCGGCTTTCATCGACCGCGTGGCACGCAATCTGCCGCCCGTCATACATGGTGATGGGGAGCAGAGTCGGGATTTTACCTTCATTCAGGACGTGGTGCATGCCAATATACTGGCCGCCAAAAGTACTGCTGAAGGTATTTACAATATTGGCAGTGGCCGTAGTATCACGATAAATCAACTGGCCGAGAAAATCATCAAGCTTATGCAGAAAGACCTGAAGCCAATTCATGAAAAAGGCAGGCTTGGTGATGTGAAGCACGCCCTGGCTGATATTACCCGGGCCAGGACTTTCGATTATGAACCCAAATGGAAGTTGGAGGATGGTTTGAAAATGGTGGCTTCCTCCTATACACATGATTAAAATATTTAGGAAAACTCATTAGTATCTGTAACGGATTTCTCACAGCAAATTATCTAAGATGCTATTTCCCTCTGAGTTTAAACATGGAAATAGTCAACCATGATACAGTGGTCGATTTAAGGAGTCGGTCGGATCAATATTGATTATGATTTTTCTAATTATTAATTAAAGGTCATCCTTTTATTCACTCTTTATAGAAAATAATGGGAGGAAGGAATGAAAACATCTATATCTGTAATAGGCGCAGGTTATGTGGGATTGGTAATCGCAACCTGTTTAGCGGAATTAGGCAATGAAGTCACACTTATAGATATAGATGAGCTTAAGGTCAATTCTATACGTAATGGAGTTTCACCGATTTACGAGGAAGGATTGGAAGATCTTCTACGTAAGGTTAATATGCAGGTAACTACCGACTATGAAAAAACATTACCATCAAAAATAATCATGTTATGCTTAGGTACACCGTCAGATGAAAGTGGCATCAACCTGAATTATATATCGGAAGCATCAACTAAACTGGCTGGTATACTGAAAAGACGACAGGACTATTCTGTTATCAATATAAAAAGCACCATTGCCCCGGGTACAACAGAAGGGCTGATTATTCCTTCTCTAGAAAAATCGGGGAAGAAGGCTGGTAAGGATTTCGGAGTCTGCATGAGTCCAGAATTTTTAAGAGAGGGAAAAGCGATAAACGATTTCATGAACCCAGCACGTATAATTGTAGGAGAGCACGACAGGACTTCTGGAGATGTACTGTGCCAACTCTACGAACATTTCAATGCTCCCATTATGCGTACTAGCATTAAAACTGCTGAGATGATAAAGCTCGCATCGAATGCCTTTTTAGCCACTAAGATTTCCTTTATTAATGAAATTGGCAATATGTGTAAGCAACTAGGCATAGATGCATATGACGTAGCTAAAGGCATGGGTTTTGATGACCGTATTGGTAATAAGTTTTTAAACGCCGGAGTCGGTTTTGGTGGCTCTTGTCTTCCCAAAGACCTTAAGATGCTCATAGCCAAAGCACAAGAGATAAACTACGAACCCAAAATCTTGGAGGCAGTACTAAAATTGAATGATGAACAAGTGGTACGGATGTTAGACTTGCTTAAGAAGCATGTCCAACTGAAGGGCGCGATAATAGGCCTTTTGGGGCTGGCATTCAAATCCGGGACAGACGACGTGAGAGATTCCAGAGCTATAGGCATCGTCGACGCTTTGCTGAAAGAAGGAGCTATTGTTAAAGCATATGACCCACTTGCGATTAAGAATTTTAGCCAAATTTTTCCCCAAATAGAATACGTGACTATAGAGCAGGTTTTGAATTCTGATGCCATTCTTATTCTTGCCGAGTGTGAAGAGTTTAACAAATTGGACTATAAAGGAAGAATCGTTATTGATGGCAGAAGAGTAGCTAAAGCAAGAGAAGCCGAAATATATGAAGGGATATGCTGGTAAAAAACTCAGGTGAAAATGCAACGAATATCAAACTCTAAAAAAGCAGCGCTCATACGCCGGGTGCTGAGGATTCTAATGTGGTTAGACAATCTCTACTACAAGAGTGTCTCCAGATTGGCCATAGCAGCCGAGGGAGGGACTCATCCCAAACACCGGCTAACCAAATATCATCAATTTTTCATTGATAACGTTAGCCCCACTGATGCCATATTGGACATAGGGTGTGGCGACGGATTTCTTACTTACGATCTGGCCAAAAAGGTAAGGCATATCACAGCAATAGACATTAATAAAGATAACATTGAATTTGCCAGGAGGAATTATAACCAGGAAAACATAAAGTATTTGTATGGAGATGCCACCCGATTCAATTTCAAAGAAAGATATGATGCTATTATCCTATCGAATATGCTGGAACACATAGACAAAAGGATTGATTTCCTGTCAAAGATTAGAAAACTGGCGGACACATTTCTGATTCGAGTTCCCCAACTCAATAGAGACTGGCTAACTTATTACAAGATCGAGCTAGGAGTTGAGTATCGCCTCGACTCAACACACAAAATAGAATATACGATGGCAAGCCTTTCCCAAGAACTGAAGCAAGCTGGGATGAGCATCAAAAGAGCTTCCATCCAATTCGGAGAAATCTGGGCTGTTGCTGGGCGTTTGAAATGAGGTTTCAACCATTAAGAGGCAGAGCTCTTGCTTTATTCTTCACCATTGGGGTCTCCCTGAAGCTATGGCATGAGACGGGCATGATCGAGCGGGAAGTAGCGATATATAACGAATTGAGCAAGTATTTTAAAAACATATATTTTTTCACCTACGGTACAGAAGATTTCAAATTTAAAAGCTATATTACTGACAACATAACGATTATTTCAAAGAAATATATCAAAAACGATCTCCTCTATTCTTTCCTGCTTCCATTTATCCATCGTAAAATACTTAAAGAAGTTGATGTACTGAAAACCAATCAGATGCTCGGCTCCTGGAGTGCAGCTGTAGCCAAACTGATTTATAGGAAAAAATTGGTGGTCAGAACAGGATATATGTGGTCTATTCATCTTGGCAAGGAAAACGCCAAACGCTGGCGGAGGATATTAAGTAAAAATATAGAGAAGCTGGTTTATAGACTGGCAGACTCGGCTGTAACGAGCTCTCAAACAAATTTTGAATATGTTGAGCATTATTACAACCCACGTGACCATATACTTATCCCTAATTATGTTGAGACCGACGTGTTCAAACCCCTAAATATGGCTAAGAAAAAAGGTTCAATTTGTTTCGTTGGAAGGCTGACCAGCCAGAAAAATCTCTTAGCTTTGTTTGAGGCTTTAAGTGGCCTGCCATATACTATTGACCTTATTGGCTCGGGGGAACACGAGGAGAAGTTAAAAGAATTTACCAGGGAAAATAAGACTGATGCCAGCTTCTTAGGTAATGTCCCAAACCACGATTTGCCTGCAATCTTAAATCAGCATGATCTTTTTATTCTACCCTCTTTGTATGAAGGAATGCCAAAGACATTATTAGAGGCGATGGCGTGTGGACTGGCGGTCATAGGAACTAATATTGATGGAACAAGGGAAGTAATAAAACATGGAGAAAACGGCATTTTATGCGAGACTGATCCAAAATCAATTAGAGAAGCTATCGTACGCGTCATGGAAGATGAAGGATTAAAACAGACGCTTGGGATAAATGCAAGAAAAACCATAGAACAGAGGTTCTCCTTAGAAAAGCTGACTGATAAAGAACTGGGCCTGTATGTGAAGTTATTGATATAGATAGTTAGGAAGATGTTTGAGCTGGTAAAAAACAAAGTCAATGAATATACTAACAAATACCAGATAGACCTCCCTTACTTAATAAAGAATGAATTCTGGGTATATCTCAGGTTAGGTATCTCACTGATTACTGGAGTCGCTGTTTCGGTTATTTTTGCCCGTCTGGCTCCTAAAGAAATCTTTGGACAGTACAATTTCATACTAGCCATTTTGGCTATGGCTTCTCTTTTCTCAATTCCCGGGCTAACTAATGCAGTTATGCGCTCTGTAGCCAGAGGTTATGACGGAAATTACAAACAAGCAGCGAGGGTAAGGTTTCTGTGGAGCCTACTCGGTATCCCGGCTCTCCTGGGTGTTGGTGCCTATTATTACTATTATAATACTCAAATAATTGGCATCTGCTTGATGATATCCAGTGTCTTTTTCCCCCTTATGTGGGCTCCAAGTATTTGGGAAGGCTTTCTAGTAGGGAAAAAGAGGTTTGACCTAACAGCACGATATGGAAGCATTCAGTCCAGTATTAGTGCTGTTGCCATAATCGGCATACTTTTCTTAAATGCCAACCACTTAGTTCTTATAATTGCTACATATGTTATTACTAACTCTTTTCTGACTTTTCTACTTTACAGGAGAAGTCTAAAATATATTGAAAATGAGGCTAAGGATGATGAATGCAAGAGATACGGATATTTTCTAACTACAGCAGCTATTGCCGGAACTTTAGCTGATAATATCGACAAAGTTCTATTAGGAATTCTCCTAGGAGCTCCCCAACTTGCTATCTATTCTATTGCAAAGGTGATTCCAGATAGAATAAGAAATTTGCTAAAGCCTGCCTTGTCCCCTTTAATGCCCAAGTTTAGCCAGGATGGGATCGAAATGGGGGAAGTTCAGAGGAAGATGAAGAGGTTTATTTTACCCTTAGTCCTAGCAACTCTTGGAGGTTCCCTTCTCTACTGGCTCTTCATAGATGACATTGTGCTTCTTTTGTTCAGCAGCAAATATATGGACTCGATTAAGTACGCAAAAATGCTGCTTCTGATGATACTGGCATCAATCCCCGGTGCTTTTTTAGGAACATTTGCTATTGCCAAAAGAAAGATTAAGACGATTATCTTGAGGGTTCATATTTTCTCATTTTTCAGACTTCTTATTATGTCCGGTTTTGTCTATCAATGGGGAATTATGGGTGCCGTCTGGGCGCTAAACCTGAATACGATTCTTGGTTCATTACTTGCTTGGGTAGGCATGAGATGGGAAGAGGTATCTCAGGAGTAATGAACTGAAGGTAGCTAAGAATGAAGCAGGGAGGTGGATATCTCCCCATAGTGCAGGAGGTTAGTACTATGCTTCGGACTAATTGTGTTCAAATGCTGTATTGCGACATGGTGTGGGGGATGCTCTCTTTACTAACTTGAATGGTATTGCTTCTCAGGATGCGATAATATATAATTTTGTTGATTATGTAAACAAGAAGTTAGGCTGCTTAGACTGTAAAGAATGAATAAATGAGCAACAAACGGATCCCCGATTTAATAATGAGTAAACTAAGAAAAAACGATATTGTAATAGATATCGGGGGAGAAGTATATCCATGGTTAGGGTTTTGCTTATTAGTTCAGCCTCGATAGGCCCATTATTCATTAGCGCATTATTGAAAAAGGAAGGACACATTGTTCGGCGATTGTATCAGGATATTGAAAATATGTGGCAAAGGTTTAGGCATACGTCATTCCCCAAGTAGTTTCATAGGTATCTGTGGAAGGAACAGGGCTATTCCAAATAGGATCAAGATGCGAAACATATTTTTTCCAATCTTTCGTATGATAGTTAAACCTTTAATGGGGAAAGGCTTGGACAAAATTCCGTTTGTTTCGAGACTGTTCCCGTTCTTACTCCAGCATATCGTACCGAAGGGATTAATTGAAATAAAAGTTAGGGATCATAACATATATATTGATACCTTACATATAGGTACCGGCTTATTGATGAACAGAGGTTCTTATGAAACATCCGTAACTCGGTTACTTGAGAATATAATTAAAAAAGGCATGGTTTTTGTAGATATTGGAGCTAGCGTAGGTTACCACACATTGACGGCTGCAAGACTCGTGGGTGAAGAAGGGAAAGTTTTTAGTTTTGAGCCCGAGCCGTACAGCTTTGAGTTGCTTGTGAAAAATATAAAATTAAATGGATATGGCAATGTTTGTGCCATAAATAAAGCGGTATCAAACAGAAACGGAAAAACTAATCTATTCGTGCCTGAAAGTTACGCTCAAAAGAGTCTTCTACTACCACACAGGAGATTTACCAATGGGAAGTACATTGAAGTAGATATGCAAACTCTGGATGACTTTTTTCAGGACTATGTGGCTCTGGATGTTATAAAAATAGATGCTGAAGGAGCAGAACCGCTGATTCTCTCCGGCATGGCTAGTATAATTCGGAGTAATAAGAAGCTCAAGATTATTACGGAATTTAATCCAAAGCGACTGAGGCTATTGGGAAGTTCACCTGAAGAGTACTTTAATATGCTTTCGGGATATGGATTCTTAATTCATAGTCTCAATGACTCAACGAATCTTATAGAGCGTGTTGATGAAACTAGTATTCTAATGGATTATGCAAACGAAGGATTATTCACTAACTTGTATTGTATCAGGAACAATAGCCAATAACCATAAGGAGTGTTAGTAAGCGGGTATGCTGTGCTTATCGGATCTCATCTCACCGAGAGACTTCTCAAAGAGAAATTCAAGATACTGGATAGAGACTTCTTGACCACTTATTATCTCAGAGTGATTTAAGAATATAGGCATCTACCATGAAGGTACTATATGACAAGGAAAACAGGAGGCTGGTTTACGCAGGGCAAAATGCCTCTCCAGATTTCTGGAACAGTCATTGGGAAACAGAAAATCTTAAAGAAAGCATAAAAAGGGGAAAAGAGAGCAGATTAATTTTGAGGACACTGAAAAAATATATCCCCGATAAAAAGGGGCGAATACTAGATGGGGGATGTGGCAATGGTCAGGTTGTTTACTGTATGCATGCCCACGGATACGAGGGTGTTGGAGTAGATTTTGCCGAGAAAACCATAAGGAGAGTAAACGAAATTTTCCCGGAACTCGATGTGGAATCGGGCGATGTAAGAAACCTGCAATTTCCTGATGACCATTTCGTAGGTTATTGGTCGCTAGGCGTAATTGAACACTTCCTTGATGGTTACATTGACATTTTAAAGGAAATGCGAAGAGTATTGGTAAATAGAGGATGCTTATTCTTGAGTTTCCCTTCCATGTCTTATTTAAGGAGACTGAAGGTAAAAATGGGCTTATATCAAGAATTTACTAGTAGGCGAAGAGGCGGCTTTTACCAATTCGTTTTGAGCCCAGATACAGTTATAAGGAATCTGAAGGCAAACGGATTTGAGCTCATAGAAAAAAGGCCCCTATCTGGTTTGAAAGGATTTAAAGACGAGGTTAGCTTATTTAAACCCCTGTTGCAAAAACTGCACGATTATAAGGGGCAAAGTTTCTGGACCAATGGTTTTAGATTTGTCTTGGATAATTTGTTAGCTTCTTTCGCTGGGCATATGACACTTTTGGTTTTAAGAAATAATAAAGAATTACGTAGGGCAGAATGTCACAGAACCCCAAAATCAGTGTAACAATGTCGGTTTACAACGGCCAGAGGTATTTGAGACAGGCGATAGATAGCATCCTCAATCAGACTTTCACCGACTTCGAGTTCATCATTATAAATGACGGCTCAACAGACAACTCTTTGGAAATAATCCAGAGTTACGATGATAGTAGAATACGCATAGTAAACAATGAGACCAATATTGGCTTAACAAAATCTCTAAATAAAGCTATCAAACGAGCACGAGGGAAATATATCGCCAGACAGGATGCCGATGACATCTCACTACCCCATCGTTTTTTAGAGCAGTTAAGTTACCTTGAACGGCGTCCTGAAATTGCGCTGCTGGGTACGAGTGTTTATCACATAGATGAACAGGGGAAGGTATTAGGACGAGTCATTGTACCAATAAAACCGGGGAATAAACTTCTCAAAGAGAACCAATTCAATCATGGCTCAACAATATTTAATAAAAACGTTGTTGTTAGATTAGGAGGCTATAACTCAATACTCAGATATTCGCAGGATTACGAGCTTTGGTTACGAATAGCAAAACACCACGAGGTAGGCAACCTACCCCAGCCACTATATAAATTAAGGCTTCATGGAGAAACTATCAGTTTTAAAAATGTAGATGAGTCAGTGCTATATCATATTTTAGCTCTCAAATTAACCCGCGGGAACATTGATCACAGAGCGCTGGAAACAGTAACAGACAGAGGTATAAAAAGTCTGTTTCACTACCTAGACCGAAAAGAAAAGGCGCACTTCCATAACTTAGTTGCTAATATGCTTGTGAAAGGTAATGATACCAAAGGAGCAAGGGAAGGATATAAGGCAGCGTTCAGATTGAACCATTTTGATATTAAGAATATCCTGAACATTCTATTATCCTATCTTGGGCAAAACACTTTGTATGAAATACACAAAATTTATGCAATTCTGAAAAACCTCTTAATATCTCTGAGAAATCGCGCTTCCGGGCCGCTATAACTGCTTTTGTTCTCCAAGCCAGTTCTCGGTGCCGGCAAGATGGTATTCAATCCCGGCCCGGGCGAAATCAAAGCCGTCCCATATCCCCGCGTTGTCCAGAATGAGTTTGCAGTTTTTAAGATTGCTTAAAATCTTATTCTTCGGGATTGCCTGATAATTTCTGTGGTCGGCCACAATCAATATGGTATCAAACTGCCCCAGGTCATCCGGAAAGCGGAACGTCTCAGCGCCGCATATCTGTTTGATCTCTTCTGCCGTGTAGTATGGGTCATGTACTTTTACCGCAACGTCTTTTTGTTTCAGATGGGACACAATCCGCAACGTTGGACTCAATGTATGGACTTTGAGGTCGCCTTTATAAGCCAGCCCGAGGATGCCAACCTTCTCCGCTCCCTTTCTGACCACAGTCTCAGCTACCGTACCGGGCAGGTCCCGGTCAGTTTGTATTGCCGATGTCAGGATGCTTAACCGGTCTGTGTCATTTGTGCCGGCCAGTACATACTGACTGGCAAGTGGAATACAGTAACCTCCGGTGCCGAAGCTGGGATGGTAGGTACCGATGTTCCACTTTGTGCCCACCAGCGCCAGCACTTCCCGCATATCGATATCGGGATAGGCCAGCGATAATTGATTGGCCAGTGTAATTTCCACGTGCCGGTAAGCATTCTCGATGCTCTTGACCAGTTCCGCATGGCGATGGTCCTTGGCCTGTAATATGGTATCACAGACAATGCCGAGGACTTCTTTCATCAGCGCCGTAGTCTCAGGCGTAGTACCCCCAACCACCCTCGGCAGGTTCTTCAGACTTTTCTCCGGGCTGATAAACCAGTCGCGGCGCGGTGCCACGCCAACCAGTATATCCCTGCCCACCCTTGCCCCCTTTTTTTCGAAGGCAGGTATAATCGTCTTTTCGGTTGTGTTCGGAGTCAGCGTTGATTCAATGATTACGAGCGGCGGGGATTTCATACTTTCTTTACTAAAAGCGGACAACTTTTCCATCACATCAATGAGAACACCATCATAGGGAATGTCATCCTTTTCGGTGGGGATACATATCAGGTGTACCGGTATGTCTTCACTGATAAGCTGCTGCCACTCGGTGGTTGCCCGCATCATGCCGGAGGTGACCAGCGGTTTGGTGTCAAAGCCTAGCCAGTACTCGATATTAGGTATCGGCAGGATGCCCTTGTTTATCTTTTCAACTTTGCCGGCATCAATGTCCATTCCCAGACACTTCACACCCTTGCTGGCGAAATAGGCCATTGACGAATAACCGATATAGCCGATTCCCCAGACGCCTATGGATTTTTCACCGCTCAGCAATTTTTCTTTCATCGTCATCTTATACCTGCTTATCTTTCATTTTAGAACCAGTCAGCCGCAAGAACAACCCTTCGTACTGTTCGGCCACTCTGTCCAATGAATAATCTTTCATAATTGTATCTTCCTCAACTGCCTTGATGCCACTATCGATAACCCGGCTGACTTCTTCGAGCCGGTCGACCAGATGTAGGTTGGGCGATTTTATTTCGGGAACCCCTCCCACCCTGGTGGCGATAACCGGCCTCCCCAGAGCCAGCGCCTCCAGCACCACATTGGGTATCTGTTCGCATATCGAGGGTAAGAGCAGCACATCACCTGACCTGATTATTGACAGTGTCTCATCGCGTGGTTTTTCTCCAAGCAGCAATATATTTTCCGCGAGACCCAGACGCTGAATTAATTTTTCAATGCGGGCGCGTTCAGGACCATCTCCAACCAGTATCAGCTTGAATTTATGCGACCAGCCCGCCAAAACCTCGATTAAATTATAAACATTTTTGGTCCGTATCAGTGCCCCTACCTGTATTAGGAATAATTCATTATTCTCAATGCCTAAATCTACGCGTATTTTTTTAATGTCCGTTCCCTCTTTTGCCTGGTTAATCGCCGCCGTCTCAAGTAGTGTATTGCAGATGACCTCGATCTCGGCGCTGGTACTGGTGGATATTTTTTCAGCGGTATCCTGACATTGCACTACCAGCACTTTGTGCTTGCCCAGCCGAATGGTCAGCCTTTCCGTGATGAAATTGAGCAGAGCCAGGGGCGGAATTGCCAACTGAAACCATTTCCGACCGCAGAAGTGCCCCAGCAGCGTAACTGATGGGATACCAAATTTTCGGGCGATGCGGGTGGCCGGCAACGTTGGAACGTAGCTGAGATTATAGATTATGTCAATCTCTCTGCCCCGCAACCATCTTTTCAGATATGGATACAGCCTTAGCGCAAAGATAAACCGGCGTATGAGATTTCCCGTGGCAAACGGTCGAGAAATTTCTATTTCATCTTTTTGCTCATAATCGGCTTCTCCGCCACGTCTGGCGGTGATAACATGAATCTGGTGACCTTTCCGGGTGAGCGCGCCGCATAGTTTCCACAGCGATAATTCGGCACCACCATAGGGGTAAAAATGCTCCGATACCACAAGGATTTTCATT
>JABUBM010000306.1_pt1 | contig 11704 bp, 22 predicted proteins | sample 7240321 | NCBI WGS metagenome assembly JABUBM01 (sample SAMN07256344, study PRJNA390944) | subsurface metagenome | isolation source: Methane hydrate marine sediment | place: Pacific Ocean: Eastern North Pacific, ODP site 1244 | collected 2002
TGGACCTCCGGAGTATATTCCTGGATTAAAATGTCACCAACTTTTGCGTGCGGCGAAATCTTTATCGAACCTGGCATAGCTACATCGGCATAAGCACCAACTTGAGTTTCAACTTCCTCTGCTACAACCCGCTGGTCCTGCATTATGGAAGTCGAATAAGATTTCGATTTACTACCACCGAAGATAGCCATTTATTTTTTTCCCCCAAAAATAATGAGCAGGCCCAAAACAGCAACCGCTCCGATTATCAGGGTATCAGATTTAATACCGAATACAATATCGCCAGTTTCAAAAGCAGCCTCCACCGAAGCCCTGCTCTCGGCGTGACTACTAAAATCCATTGGCGGTAATGACATCCCGCCTGGACCAAACATACTGCCAATACTACCAAGCGTACTGCCCAGGCCCCCTGGAACCGCAGGCGTAGGCTCAAACGCAACGCCCGACATTTCTCCACCAGGGTCTATTCCTACAATCTCGCTCATTTTCGCTTCCTAAGAATCAACGCCAATACAAGCAAGCCACCGCCCAGAAGTATCAAACTCCAGTTGGGAGTAAAAGCGAAATCGGCCAGGGTAAGTTTAGGCTTATAAGGCGGGGGTTCTTCCAGGGGTTTGGTCCCTTTCATTCTTTCGATTTGCTCCCAGGTTGTTGCAACTTCACCCGCTATGTCACCCACACCGGACAGAAGATTTTGCCAAGCCCCTGGGTCAAAAACATTTCGCCAAATGCTTCTTTTTTCATATTCAATTTCAACAGGCATTGTTTATACCTCATTTCCTAATAACTCCGCCTCCGAGACACAAAACAACGTAAATAACAACCGCCAACCAAAAAACCGTTTTAAGGTTACTATCTTTCATTGCAAGCTCTCAGACGTAGTTTTTAGCTCCCAGGTTGTAAATCATTTCGGTATAAACGTCATAACTGTTCGGCGCTGCAGCTATATTCCAATTGAATTTTTGCCTAAAGCTCTTGGCAACTCCGACCGGCAAAGCACCTCCCCAGCGATTGAAGTCAACGTGGAAGTAACCGGCAACCGGAGTCCTTTTTGCTCGATGTAAAAGCAAAGCATTTTGAGCAATATTCAAGGGGTCGTGCATTATCTGACCATCGAACCGGACCTCGACATCATCAATAGTACCAGTCGCTCCCTCGTCAATATGATAGCCAAGCATTGCAGTATTCGGTTCGCCAAACGGCAATTCGGTGACGTGCTCTATGCCGGTTGCTCCGTGAGTCCGCTCCCACCGCTCGAATCGAATATGCTCACCAAGCGGTCGGGCCGGTCCCTTGTCAACCTCCGGTATTACGGCAATAGAGGCAAGGTCAGTTACAGTCCCGAACTTGACCTGCAAAAGATAACTGTCAATGTCCAGCATACCAAGTACCAAGGCGCTCGGGTCCACCAGGATTCCCAATTCCGGTCGGGTGAACGGAATGTAAAGAATACCAACAGCAGCAGCATCGTAATCGTAGGCACTTTTCCATTGGTCTCGATACTCATTAAGAATATCGAAAATCACTTCAAGCGGAATTTCCTTGAGCAAACGAATGTTCGGGCCGCCTTTGACCTTTACGGACAGGGATATTGTTTCAGCCTGTGCAATGATTTCCGCTCTGGTCAAAGCCACACCAGTAGCTTTCCTGACATCCAGCAATAAACCGTGATGATTGAATTTCGTACCGATTTCCATCGTGCACAAAGCATCCGTACCAATGCCCGCAAGGTCCGCTTCCTTTACTAAAAAAGTTCTCATTTTGTACCTCAAAAAAAGACAAAGTTTCGATTTCCTGATACAAATCTGCTAAGAAACAACAGCAATTTTTGCACCAATAGCCCTGCGAACAAAATTCTTAGCTCTGCCCACAGTCGGTCCCACAACTGGTATCTGGTCGGAATAATTCCAGGCAGCTACAACAACCACAGCCAGAAACGCAAAGCGAACAAAGTCCTGCGTTGTTACCCTGCCGACAGCGGGGACATTGACGTTAATTAACGGTCCCTTACCCATAACAAAATCCTTTCTGAAAAAAACATTTTACTTTACAGAACCAGAATAACGGCGTGTTACAGATTTTGTCAATAGGCTTGTGTTACACTTTGCGAGATTTTTTTAAGAATTTCCGCTTGCGATAAGCCTTTTGCCGACAAGCATTTGAGCAAGTTTTCGCTATATTGCTTATGGATTTTCCGCAAATTTCACAACAATTCATCTTTGCAGATTTCGTGTTTCTGAACGCCATCGGCATAAACCCACTTGAGATACTGATATTGCTCAAGAGTACAAATCTCCAGCGCAGCCTCGGTCCCCAGGCTTTGCTTAAAGAACCGCACATCTCCAGGATCCCGATTATAAAAGACGTAAAACTCTTTTGCCTGGCTGGTTATGTTCACACCAATACGAGCCGGACGTTGAGCAACGCCTATCAGTTCAATGCCAGGTTCCCGACCGGAGAAAATCATCTTGTTAAATTCTACTGGGGGTCTCTTATCGTCAAAGATAATGTTAAGCTCTTCGATTACCAGGGTCATATTTTCGCAGGCATCGCAGAGCATACAAATCTCGGCTATGTCCTCGATACGTTGAACGTTATCACCAGGGGGCTTATAAATCAAACGGAAGTCACCAGAGTAAACTGTCAGCCAGAATTTTTTTAGCTCTGCCAACGAATGAAAAGACACACCGTCATAATAGTCATAGCCTTTAGTGTCAACAACCAACAACCGGCGCACGTCCTTGATAAGATTACGGACCTTGACAGTTTTCCCGCAACCTCGAATACCAAAGACGAGACGGATAATCGCTTCTTTGTCCATTATGATTTTTGTTCGTCCACTTGAACGGGTTCGGATTCCTTTTTCAATTCGGCCTCTCTCGTTTCTCTAATCAAAACAATTCGGCTCTGGACAACGGCCTTGACACCGATAGCCAGGCCAATCCACAATTCCAAAGCCGGACTGATATTAAGACCAGGGAAATAATACTCTTTCAGGTTCGTTGTCGGAACGGCTATAAGAGTCACTTCGTCTTTTGATAAAGCAATTCCTTTTACACCAACCGCTGATTCCCAACCGTCAAAAAGACACTCGAAAGCAAATTTTATTGTAGGGTCGGGGACCTCATTTCCTAAGACTCTCTGAATCCTGGCTTTCTCGTCTGTAAGCCCTGGGGTCCGTCCGGCCCCTTCCCGTACCCCGCCTAGACCTGGTTTCTCGTCCTGGGGCGTAACTGGAGCGATTTCAGGGCCTTCAGTAGCAAGGGTCTCAAAATCCGGCTTGCGTTGGGACGTGCCAGATTCCGGCTCTGATTTCGGCCCTGGCTGGACCGGCGAATCTTCAAGCTCATCGAGCTTTCGCTTTTCAAGAATCTTGGTAGCCAATTTAATCCGGCTCCAATTCATAGCAATCTTGATACCTGACTTCTTAGCAATTTTACGCAGGTCGGTTCTTGACCTTCTTCTTAGTTCGTCTAATCCTTTCATTCGTCAACCTCGTGTGTAACAGTTATCAAGCCCCAAAGATATTTTTTGATTTTAGGTTTAGGGTCCGGCTCGAGCGCTGCAGGGTCCGGCTCTTGTATAGCAGGGTCCGGTTCCGGTGGTAGTGACGGTTCCGGTGGCGGGTTCGGTTCCGGTGGCGGGTCCGGTTCCTGGGGGGGCGGGGATTCCCCAGGGGGCTGGGATTCCGGAGCTTCACAATTTTTCCATTCTTTGCCGACAAGTTCAAGCCAACCACAGGTCGAACACAAAAATTTCGGGGCCTTTTCTTCGGTAAAAGGCAACTGACAATTTGGACACTTCATTCCAAAAGCTCCTTAAACAAAACTCTGCAAAACTCAATACCAATTTCTAAACGCTGTTGAGGACTTAACAGCTTAACCAGGCTGGCAAAAGTACGAGCGAGAGCGTGGACCCGAACTACAACCGGCGAAAGATCAAGCTCCGGTTCCGGTTCTGGCAAAGATTCTTGACCAGTAAAGTTTTCCTGAGCCTTTTCTAAGCCTGCGAGTTCCTGTTGTGATTCCTCGGTCAGTTCCGGCGTAGTCAAACCAGCGTAGCTCTGTTTTTCAATATCCCAGCCGAGCAACATCTCAATATCATCATCGAGCTTGACCATCAACTTCAATGGAAATTCAACAGCTATTACCTCAAGCTCATTCTTATTCTCGGTTTGCAGAACATTAAGAACCTCTAAAAGACTTTTTTTCTGAGCACGTGACAACTGTGCCTTGTTAAATAAAATTTTCATTGCTACACCTTTCAAAAAATCTAATATTTTCACAACGTTACCACCTATAACAAAACAAAAACGGGCACGCAAATAAAATTTTAAGTCCTATTGCACCAGCCGACCTGAGTTTGTCGATTATAGAGCAAGTGACATCAATTTATCTGGACACACATTGCATCAAGGTAAGCATTTTCATTCTTTTGCCTGTTGTATTTAGGATTAAAGACCAGGCAACCGGCATTTTGCTCGGCAATTTGACGCTGGTGAACGTTCATTTTTGAATCGCCAACATCACGCAATTTCTGCAACCAATTATAAAGGTCACGCTCCGTCTTAAAAGCGTTGGAAATAACAGCAAGGGTCGGCGCAAACTGACGCTCCGTCCATTCAATCATACCAGTAAGCGTGTTCTTCTTTTTAGCGATACGAACAGACAACGTACCCAACTTTTCTATGATTATTTTCCACCAGTCGTAAAGCTCCAGACGATTGATATTCTTATCACCGTTACGGTGAATAAAATTTATGCTACCACCGATTAACATTCCACAGGCAATAGCAAAAACTTCCAGGTTACCATCCGCACCGGCAAGAATGTTAAAGACTTTCTCTGCATAGTGTTGTGAAAATTCGATTTCCCACCTCATACAGTTTTCTTCTCCATTAGATTCAACGTTTTTATCGTACGCTCGAAGATACTTACCAGAACCTTTTGAGCCTCTACGTCCAAAAGTAACGGCATCGTACGTTAAACCGGCATCCTTTTTTTTGGTACGGTCAACAGTCGTATTTTTACTGGCTATACGAAAAGGAGAGTAATCGTGCTTATCAACAACAGACCACAATTCTTCAAGCTCAACAGTCCGGTCGTAATCATCAAAAAAAACATCAATGCGGGTACACTTACCGTCAAGCTCCCTGATATACTGTATCAACAGCAATAAATCAGGGGCGGTAAGCTCCTGACAAGCTGAGCCTGGAATGTCAAGAGTTATACGGTCTCGATGAGCTTTTTGACGCACCTCTGGATTCTCATCAAAGCATAAAGATACACCAGATTGCCAGACGTATCGGTTCGTATAACGCAAGATTCCGTTGTAGCTTATTTCCGATTCGCCGAAAAAACTACCGACCATCGCCCTAACCGTAGCTAAAGCCTTGAAATTAAATGAGTTACGCAGCCAGTGGACACCAGTTGTATTTGATTTTTGTGAATTGCACCCTGGTATTACAACACCAGGGTTCACCGATTTCAACTCCTTTTGAACTTGCATTTCCTTGACTCCTTTCAATCTAAAAGGCTTTGGAGAGCCGGACACAAGCGCCGACTCCCCAAAGGACTCAAGCTATAATAGCGTTACTCTGCAGCGCTCGAGGATTCGTCCGGCCCTGGTTTCGCCGGTTGCTTAACACTAAGCACCATCATTTGAACCTTTGGCCTGGACCGGCAAGCCTCGATGAACGTTGCTATTGCCCAAATTACTACACCCCCCGCCATTACCCCGTAAAGAATCCGGTCTGTTGTATTCCAATCAGCTTTCATTCTGGCCCCCCTGCTTACTGCCGATAAACTCAAAATTCTCCACTATAACACGAATCCGGTTGTGCGATTTGCCATCATCGCCACTCCACTGTTCGAGCTTGAGCCTGCCCTGGACAAATATCGGGCTGCCCTTCTCAAAATGCTTGTTGATAACCTCAGCACGTTTGCCATACACCTGGCACTCAATAAAAAGAACTTCCTCACCTTGAGAGCCGTCCTGCTTTTTCCACTTGCGATTAACAGCCAGGCCAAACTCCGAAACAGCCGTCTGGCCAGGCGTGTACGATATGTTCGGGTCTCTTGTGAGATTACCCATTAAGAGAACCTGGTTAAAATTTGACATCGTGACATCCTTTCAATAAACGAATAAGATATGCGTTTTTCTTCTGTGCCGTTGTTTTCTTTTGTGTCATCGCTCGTTACCTGGTTAATGAGTTTCGCATTGTGATTTTAGAGCAGGTTCAGTCCTGGACTTTGCCGAAAAACTCTATATGGATATTTAGCACGTCCCGCAAATCCAAATCCCGCACGTCAACACAATATGTGTAATTCTCGATTTCCGCTTGATGTTTTCCGCAACTAACCCGATTACCGCTACTGTTCTGGACAAAAACCTCAAATTTGATTTGCTCTTTAGGCATCTTAGCTCACTTTCTTTTTACGCTTGCGTGCGTTACTCTTACGGCGGGTCAGCGATTTTATTTTCTGAGGCCCTGATTTTCTTGATAACTTCCACTCATTGTATTTTTTGACGGCTCGATGTAGTGCCATCTTGCAAGCATCACAACAAAAACCGTCCCTGTCCGTGTCCTTCTTTGGCTTGTAGGGCTTTCCGTCCCACCGGCAATACCAGGTTGACTTGTAAATTCCAAAGTGCATATCGTCTTTTTTCTCCGTTATCCTGCGTTACTTGATATCAAGCCGGCTGCCGGCCAGGGCAGCTCAGCTCCGGACGTGGGGAGTAACGCTATTCTTGTTCAGGGAACCGGTGGGGACCTCCCTGTTCCTGTGGGTCAGTCAACGTCCACGTTCTTCACCGATTCCTTTACGGAAAACGCCGTCTTGTGCGTTTAGCTTTTCGTTTTGTTTTGCGTTTTTTCTTGCGTCTTTTCTTAGCAGCGTGATTACCGCTAACCGTTCTTGTTAAAACTTTGCCCTTTTGAGCAGCACGCATACGGCGCATCCACGCACGTCTTTTCGCCGAGCCTGGAGCGCCGACTTTGCCCCATTTCACCTTTGCTTTTTTGCGTTTCCTTGCCATAATCTCATTACTCCTTCAATATACTGACGGGCTAACAAAATTCTTGCGGTTCCCAAACCGATACTGAATCCTATGCAGACTCCCAACAACAATTCCATATCAGCACCTCTCTAAATGGAGAACAGGGGGACGAATCCCCCTGTCTCCTGTCCTCCTGCCCTAAATTTCACTGGAGCGCTCGGGTCGTCTCCACGTTGCCCTATCCTCTCCAGCGAACAAAATCAAAAAAAGTTCTGGTGGGCCTGCCAGGACTCAAGACAAGCCCACCAATAATCGAATGAAATGGTAAAGAATTGCATAATAAATATTCTCATAAGTCCTTGCCATAATGATGGTTATGTTTCATTCGATTATAGGACCTAAAAATTACCATAAAAACACCAACTTTGCAAGCAAAAAATGTCAAAAGTCAATATCTATGATTCTTTTGATTCTTTGACAGCGCTGCTCTACTGCTAAAAATCGGCTGATAATCGCTCGATTTCGTCAAAACCGATTACGAAAGTTTTCTCGTTTTTAGTTATCGTGACCAGCTTTTTTTCAGCGTCAATCTTGAGCTTAACATTTCGCAAATGACGTTTGAGCAGACTATAACCGACAAAACCAATCCGTTCTTTAAGCCGGTTCTTTGTTTCGTTTGAGTCCACCAATAACACCGCCTTTGCGAACATTGTCACCGATTGCACCGAGTAACCCGCCACCGACAACCAATTTTAATAAGCCTGACATATCTGGTATGCCACCAGATGCAAGCCCCAAGATTGTTTCCTTGAGTTCTGCGTTTTGTTCTTCCTGCCGAATAAGGTCCTTACCAGCTGCCTCGAATTTCGCTGCCATAATTTCCTGTTGCGCTTGCCAGGTCTTAAAAGCAATATCCAGCTGACTTGCGTTGACCATCCGGCTAACATCCAGGGGGCTTTGAGTAAGAGCCGTACAGCCCAGGGCGTAGGCCCAGAGCATAACACCGACAACGGGACCGATTACAACGTATCGGTTATGATTCAACCATTTCCAAACTTTTTGCATTTTAGCTCCTTTTCTAAGTTATGTTTCATTTAGGATAACACCGGAAAAGAAAGTCTTTATCTGTAACTGTGCTCCAAGTCTCACCACCGTTTAAACTCGATTCAAAATCACCGCCCGCATAGTCACTACCTCCGTATTCATCCCACGACCATACAAGTTGGTTTTCCATATTAAGTGAATCACCACCGTGAACCACGATACAATATTTCTCATCAATAGCAATATTGCACCCGCTCATCCAACACTTAACCCAGGTTTTCTCTGTTGGTATATCAGCATCCGGAATAATGCCAGTTGCCAAAGCAAAGCCAAAAGGATGTCCGAACATATCAACATTATAAAGACCTACTATGATGTTACCTACAAAACCACTTTTATTTATATGTAAATCAATACGATTCAGGGGATATGATTTCATTGCGGTAAAAGATTGACCGAACCACCTAAGAGCCTCGAATAGATTCGACCCCGAAAACGGTAAAGAAGAACCGGAATAGTTATCAAGCCAGGGAGTCCGGTAACATCGGAACAACTGGTCTTTTGTGTTATCTGTGGACCAAATACCTCCACCATTTGTACTCCATTCCTGGTCTCCGCCTGGATAGTCACTACCTTCACCACCACAGGCCCAAATCAAATGGTTAAAGCCAGTAACGTCCAGACCACGAACCACAATACAATATTTGGTAGCTGCACTAAGCATAGAACAGGTGGGCCAATAATCGAGTAAACAAGACACCCAGCTATAATCTTCTGAAATATCGGCGTTGAAAATACTTCCATAATTAAATAAAGAGCCAGTAGGATGACCGCTGCCGTCAACAGGGAAAAGATAAACTCTGACAGTCCCAACGTTGGCCCCTGGACCTTTTTTGAGCCATAACTCAACAGTCAACAGATTATATTTGAAATTCGGTGTGGTGAAGGATTGACCGCCCCAATCATTTAGAGCATCCAACTTTAGAAAACATTCAGGATTCGCAGGACCGGAATAGTTATCCTCATACGGTGGAGCAGGGGGTCCAGCTGAAAGGCTGTTCGGTGGAGCACCGCTGATATTTATCATCAGTCCCCCCAGCCGTAATATCGGCTCAATACCAAGTAACCGACAATGACTACAAAGACTATCCCGCCCGCTCCGACCCCTGCAAGTGCGACTTGAGCACCTGGTGTTGTTGCAATTTTGTAAACCTTATCGAGACAAAGCCAGGCAAACAGGCCCCCGCCGATTACGATTACAGCTATAATCGCAGCAGTAACTACAACAGGATTTGTTTCTAAGATTCTGAATGTCAAAAGGAGTTTGTCTTTATGAGTAGTGGAGTCCCAGGCTATCAATTCCCAACCTGGATGTTTTTGCTCCAAACGCCAAATGAGTGCAGCCAATTCAGCAGCCCTAAAATAAACCCAGTCCGGACCGAAAATCTTGAAGTGCATTTCGATTACATCGCCTGGATATAACGGCTCATCTTTACTAATTTCAGTTCGTAACATCGTGACCTCTATAAATCAGCGTTACTGATTCAGCGTTCCCTGTAAAAGCGATCTAAAATTCGATTTAAAGCCGGCGGTCGTTTTTAGCTCAAAAACAATGATTTTCATTTTACCTGGTAAATCCTCGATGCTACATCAGTAACGCTATTAAATCGGGTTTATTTCAATCGTCCAATCCCTGACCTCACATTCATCGTCTGCGTGTGCAAGCTGTCCGGTGATTTCAAGGGTCTGGGCGTTTGCAGTATTGAGAGCGCTTGCAACTGCCGACTTGTTTATGTCGATAGCTGATTCGTCCACCCAAAAAGCCGACCAGCCCTGGCTGTCAACAGCCCCAAGATTATGACAGGCAGCAAACAAGGTCCAGTTCAAATCGGTTTCATCGGCAGCAACCGTCAACGTGGCGATTACTGTACCGCCCAATTTCAGCTTGTAGGTCTTTGCCCCGTTGTTACCTCGACTAACTCCGGTTGCCTTGATTCTGATTACGCCGGTTATGCCCAGGGTCCCAGCTGGTATCTCATAGGATTTCAACGTGGTCTCGTCTGTATCGCCGGTGTGCATGGCCGGAGCAGCACTATCGGCCTTGACCTGATACAAGTCCCTGAAAATATCTCCCAAATTTATCGGATTACTGATGATAATCATCAATGTTCACCAAAACCGAGCAACTGGTCGGCAGCCGTTGCGATTGCGTAAATCGTTCCCAGCCAATCATCGACAGAATAAGATTGACCTGGTTGCAATTCGGCTATCCATTTCGTTACCGTCACCGTATTGTCATAACCAATATAGATAATTCCTGTGTTCGTTGATTTCGCCTGGACCGCCCCGCTGTGCCGAGCAGCGTTTGCAGCCATCACAACTGAGGCAGCGACACCGATTGTCTTTTCAGTATCATAAAGTGCACCGGTCGATAAGCCGGTCATTGCAGACAGAATTTCTCCAAGTTTTATTATGGTCGGAAAGGTCCTGATGATACCGGTGGACATAACATACTCAACGGTGACTTCGGCAAGGTTGGGATTCTGAAAATCTATATGAGTATAAAAAGTATCTTCTTTTCGCTCGCTGTATTCGTAGCCGATAGGAATTTCAGACAACGGAGAATCATCAATCGAAACCCTGATGTTCTTGTCACCAGTATTACTAACGAGCATAAAAAACGATGCGACCTCGTGAACCCGCTTTTTCGCACCGGCTGCAAGTCTCAATTCCCGAAATACAAATTTTAAGCTCATTTCCAAATCTTTCCAGCTACGACAATCACAACAACGGCAATAACACCATACACCGCCATTTGTGGCAAGATAGAAGCAATGCCCTGCTGTGTTTGCAATAACTTTGTACCAAGGACCTCGGTAACTCTCTCACTCGTCTCCGCAAAGGTTTCAACAACCTCGGAAATGGTTTCCTGGACCTCCGGAGTATATTCCTGGATTAAAATGTCACCAACTTTTGCGTGCGGCGAAATCTTTATCGAACCTGGCATAGCTACATCGGCATAAGCGCCAACTTGAGTTTCAACTTCCTCTGCTGCAACCCGCTGGTCCTGCATTATGGAAGTCGAATAAGATTTCGAGCTACTGCCACCGAACAAACCCATTTACTTTTTTCCCCCAAAAATAATGAGCAGGCCCAAAACAACAACCGCTCCGATTATCAGGGTATCAGATTTAATGCCGAATACAATATCACCAGTTTCAAAAGCAGCTTCCACAACAGCCCTGCTCTCGGCACGACTACTAAAATCCATCGGCGGTAATGACACCCCGCCTGGACCAAACATACCACCGACACTACTAAGCACACTACCCAGGCCCCCTGGAACTTCAGGCGTAGGCTCAAAGGCAACGCCCGATATTTCTTCGATGACTTCCTGTTGTGCCATTGCTTATTTTCGCTTCCTAAGAATCAACGCCAATACAAGCAAACCACCGCCAAGAATCACCAGGCTCCAATTAGGAGTAAAAGCGAAATCGGCCAGGGTAAGTTTAGGCTTATAAGGCGGGGGTTCTTCCAGGGGTTTGGTCCCTTGTATTCTTTCGATTTGCTCCCAGGTCGTTGCAACTTCACCCGCTATGTCACCCACACCGGACAGAAGATTTTGCCAAGCACCTGGGTCAAATACATTTCGCCAAATGCT
>JABUBM010000308.1_pt1 | contig 11664 bp, 11 predicted proteins | sample 7240321 | NCBI WGS metagenome assembly JABUBM01 (sample SAMN07256344, study PRJNA390944) | subsurface metagenome | isolation source: Methane hydrate marine sediment | place: Pacific Ocean: Eastern North Pacific, ODP site 1244 | collected 2002
GCACTTTTGATTGATTTTTAATCACGGATTAGGAACAGACGCAAGATGCAAGACTCAAGATACAAGACGCGAAGACATAAAGAAAAAATTAGACGCAGATTGCGCAGATTTCGCGGATTTATTGCCACGAAAAGATACAAAATGCAGAAAAGGGACAAAAAAACGGCAAAAAAGTGCTTTTTTTGGCAGCCCTTTTTCCTATTGAAATCGGAACTCTATCCTCTATAATCTCCCTAAAGCGTGCGGATTTACTTGAGTTGACCCCTGTCTACGGCGTACGGGGGCAGGCGGGAATTGCGATTTTGGGTAGTGTATGGTTTGAAAAAAGTGAGTTAAGTCAAGATTAAATAAGTTTGAGGAGATAGAAATGGGACAAGATAAATCTTATGAGACTATTAAAGAATTGGTTTTTGATATTATTCGTCGAACCAAAGGAGTCGTGGATTATGAAACTGTAACGGCTGAAGTTAAAAGACACTTTCCTAAAAGCAGGTGGCAGAAAGCGCATTGGACATGGTATCGTACTCAAATAAGAGGCAAAAATGGACGGTACAGGAATTTATTTTCCAAAGAAGTGCGAGCAAATCTGGCTCTGGGAAAGAGAGTTCGAACAATTAAAAGTGTCCTTAGAGATATTTTAGAAAATATTCCAAGAGGATTTATGTTTGACAGCCATTTTGTAATTCAACGGATGATAAAAAATCATTCTGACGCATACATAAGGTTTGTAGCTCGATATGCAAAGGGTAAGGAGCCGACCCTTAACGCTCATCAAAGGATAGGGCAAGAAATTAAGAAGTTTGACGGCAGAATTATTGAAAAGCAGAAAAAAGATTCTTGGTCCGAGAATATTCATGGCAATGCAAGTAGTTGCGCATTATGGAAGAGAATATAAATTTCTGTCGGGATTGAGTAGTGAAAAAAATCTGTTGCGGTTTTGGGGAATGTGTGGTTTGAAAGTTGAAATCTCTATAAGGCAAAAATGAATTATGGATAACGGTGGGAGAGAGCAAAAGCAAAATGATAAAATTGCAGTTTGTATCATGCCTTGGGCTGGTTTGCGTGAAGAGGTAAGGGTAGGACCGGTGAGATTTTGGCCTTGGGATGAAAGTAGGGTTCCTGAGCCTATGGTACGGGAGCAATTGAACCGCTATTTTAATTGCTTTGTTGACCACTATGGAAAACCTGTAGATACTATTACCATTTGCTCTCATGGCGAGCCAGATTTCCGCATATTAAATAGTTTTGATGAGTACAGTGAAATACGTTCCGCTGTAGATATTCTGATATTTTCTGCCATTTCCCCTCAGACGAAAAACGCAGTTTGTGCAAACAATCCAAGTGTAGGACCACCAACTACAGATCGTTATCAATTGATAGGTCAGAAAATGAAGCCACCAGATGACAACACTCTTGTGATCGGAGCTGGCAGCCTGACGAGCGTTGAGCAGATGGACGAAATTCATATATCAAAACCTTGGGGTGTAGGGGGTACTTTTGGGATAGATCCGGACGAGGAATTGATCGGTGGTTTCAATAAAGTATTTAGCGACGAATTTCCATCGGATGCGCGGGAGCGTATTTTCAGAGGTCTTGAGTTTTTTCGCCTTGCCCATACCGAGGCGGATGAAGAGTTGAATCGCCCAGGATTTGTCACGATAGCTACTTTATCAAAATTGGTTATGATGGCCACAGCCTTTGAAATTTTATTAGAATTTCCTGAATCGCCGAAGAGCAGATATTTTGCAGAGCAAGTCGAAAATAAAATTAAAACTGACGAATTTCTAATCGAAGAGCGGTGTGATCGGAAGAATAAACGCGTTAAGCGAAGTAAAGGTGAATGGTGGGCGTGGGATTTTTATAATTTGAGAAGTAAAATTGTGCACGGCGATAAAATTGAACCAAAAGAACTTATCTATAAAAACTGGATAACTTACAACATAGCGGCAGACTTAGTTTTCTGGGAATTCGTCAAACGAGAGCTATATGAACGTGGATGTCTTGGTGAGAGAGCTAGAAAATGGACGAAAGAATTTGAGCCCGTTACAGATGCGGCATCAGGTGTGATCGAGGATATCTTTGCTCAATGGATACTTGGTTTTGAGGATGTGCATAGAGCTCTGGGGTGGATGCCTCCACTTGGGTCGTAATGACTTTGAACGGTTTTGCATTTTGGGTGTTTAGTTTTGAGTTGGCATTGAGATTGCCGAATCGCTGCGCTGCTCAAGATAACCTATGAAGCAATACTATGTTTATATAATGACCAATAAAGCAAATATGGTACTCTATACAGGCGTAACAAATGACCTCAAAAGGCGAGTGTATGACCACAAGGAAAAACTGTTCGATGGCTTCACTAAAAAATACAATGTTGCGAAGCTTGTCTACTATGAAGTATTCAAGACGATAGAGAGTGCGATAAAGAGAGAAAAACAGATAAAAAGATGGAGGAGAGAATGGAAAACCAAGTTGATTGAAAAGGTGAATGCCGAGTGGAAGGACTTAAGTGATTCGGATGACTTATGAAGTTGCAGACTGAGAACGAAATTACAGAGGATTTGGATTGAGGTCCCCTGTAGCTAACCCAAAGGAGGCAACATCTCGGGGATGACAGCGCGGGGATGATAGGTCCCCTGTAGCTTGGCCAAAGGAGGCAACCTCTCGGAGATGACATTTCAATTGACGATTTGCGATTGGCGATTTGCGATTGTGGGTCCCCTGTAGCGTGGCCGGGGGGGAGATCCCCTGCTGTTTGGCCAAAGGAGTGAATCCCCGCCTACAACATGCGGGGACAGGCCTCTCGGGGACAGGCTTCTCGGGGATGAGAAATGGAAAGTAAGGTTTATATAGGGATAGCGGGGTGGTCGTATCCGGATTGGAAGGGGATTGTGTATGCCGGGGCGAAAGTTGACCAGCTTGAATACGTAAGCAGATTTGTCGATTGCGTTGAGATTAACAATACCTTTTACCGGCCACCATCTGAGAAGACGACAAAATCGTGGCTGCAAAGCACCTCGAAAAAGACAGATTTTTTCTTTACGGCAAAGCTGCATCGGGACTTTACCCACGAAGGTAAAATCGATGCTGAAATGGTAAAGCAGTTTCATACGGGTTTTGAGCCATTCCTCGAAGCGGATAAGCTAAAACATCTGCTGGTTCAGTTCAGATATGACTTTGCTGATTGCGAGGACAGCCGGCAGCACCTGGCGGAGATAGTAAAAAACTTCTCTGATGCCTTCGGTCTGGCGGTAGAGGTAAGGCATAAATCGTGGCAGGAAAAAGATGCGTTGAGATTCTTACAGGAGCTTGGCGTAACGGTGGCCAACCTCGATTATCCAACTACGTGGAATTCGTTCAATATGCAGCACTGCACCGTAGGCAGGAACGGCTATTTTAGAATGCACGGCAGAAATGAAGAAAAGTGGTTCAGCAAAGCCGGCAGAGACGAAATTTATAACTACTATTACGGCAGTGATGAACTTGCTCAAATAAAGAAAAGAATCGATAGATTAGCTGAGGCCTTTGAGACACTTACGGTTATCGCTAACAACCATTATCGCGGTGCTGAGCTTGCCAACGCCATTGAGCTGAAGGCGTTACTTAGCGGCGAAAAGCAGCCTGTTCCTGAAGGTCTTTTGAGGACCTATCCGAATCTGGCGGGGATTGCGTTAAAATCGGATAAACCGCCGAATGAAATTGGGGGGGCATTTGCCATTTACTTTAAGCTGAGGCGAACTGGATTATGAAGAAAATACTTGCAGTTGTAGGAAGTCCGCGCAGGAACGGGAATACAGATATACTGGTTTCGAGGATAGCAGAAGGAGCAAGGGCAAAGGGAGCTACGGTGGATGAGCTGTATTTGGGCGATTTCATTATTAAGGAGTGCGACGGATGTCATAAGTGCTGGGAGGGGAAAGAATGCAGTAAGAACGATGAGATGTGTAATATTTATCCAAAGATTATTCAAAGCGATGTAATTATCTTTGGCACGCCGGTGTACTGGTATGGGCCGACGGGCTTGATGAAGGTCTTTATAGACCGTTTTGTGTACTTTAACTCGCCGGAGAATAGAGAAAAGATAAGGGGTAAGTCGGCGGTGATAGCGGTTCCTTTTGAGGAAGAAAATCCTGAAATGGCCGGGCTTGTGGTGGAATTTTTTGAAAAGAGCCTTGCGTATTTAGAGGTGAAGCTGGTCGGTAAGATTATCGTTCCCGGAGTCAGTGGGAAAGGAGATATTCTGCAAAAAGCAAAACGCTTAAAAGAGGCGTATGAACTTGGACAAAGTCTGGCCTGAGTCGGAAGAGAATCCTGAATTTTCCTTTTGAGAATCCTTCGACCGCTCTCGGGACAAGTTTTGGTTTTCGGGACAATGCCGGGGTCTTCTATTGTAGTGTTGACACGGCTGGATAGCATGGGGATTGTGGATAGGTAAAAGGAATAGGTGGCCGGGGTTGGTTGTTCTCAGTTATTTGACCTGTTGAGTCCACCTTTCGCCGGCCCTCTCGAATTCAACTTTGTCTTCGTGTATTTTAATGACTTTGACGCCGTTCATCGTTTCTTGTTCGTGTACTATTTTGCCGTCAACAACAGCCGATGAGTTGCCCTCGGTGTAGAGTATGCCGGTCAGGGCCACATCCTTGTTCGAGGGCTCAGCTTTTGTTGTCGCCGGTCGAAGATAGTAGACGGTCCCCCCCACAATCACAACGGCAAGGGCCAATAGAACGACCAGCAACAATGAGTTGCTTTTTTTCTTTACTGAGATGGGCCGGACACGAGGGACAGACTGGATATCAGAGTCAGACTGCATACCGGCGCCAGGCTGGTTACCAAGGACATGCTGGACACCGGTGTGAGGTTGGTTACCAGAGGCAGGCTGGGCACGAGGGGCAGACGGGATACCGGAGTCAGGTTGGTTCCGAGGGACAGGCTGGACACCAAGAACGGGTTGGACGGCAGGGTCAGGCCGGAGCCGGATACTGAGGCCAGACTGGACAGCAAGGCTGGGCTGGATAACAGGGCTGCTAATACCAAACTCGTTCAGTGCGGGTGTTTGTGCCGACAACTGCCGATACACAAGGGCCATTGCAATCATTATAATTAGAAGCGTTGCGAATGTACCGATGCCAAAGCAGAGTACGCCCAGAAGATTTATCAGACTGCATAAAATACCGAAAACGAATAACGACCATTTGGCGCCCATTGTTGTTCGGCTGCTTGCTTTAAGGGCATTGATAGGGCCGAGGCCCTTATCGACGACAAAGTAAAAACACAAGCTGAACTTAATTACCAAAGTCACCGCCAGGATAAAGCCCATAATAAACAAAGGCGGCATAAAATACGGAATACTCATTGCGGCAGATGGGAAGATGACCAGCACCATACACGCCGCAGGAGGGCCCATTATAATCAGGCCGTAAAGAAGTCCTGTGACTAAGTATTTCCAGAAGTAACCCCACGCATCAAACAACATACTAAACTTTGGCTTTCGCTCGTCGCAAAGACTGAGGGTTATCTTGATAAAGCCTATTGCCACTATGATTCCGATTATCAATGTTACAAGAGGCAATAAAAGACCGAAGAGAGAGGAGATGATTCCAGAGTATTGTTGGACTACATAGCCGAAAATCTGGCCCAGTGAGGATATCAGGAATAAAATAATAAACACGGCAACGAAGAAGCCAAGATTGTCCTTCATTGCACGCCAGCCAAAACCCAGCACCTCACCAAAACTAAAAGATTTGCGGCGCATAAATTTACCTTTCGATTCGGGATTTAGCTAATGGCAAAATTCCGCGACACACTTAATAAGTAATCGGCTATTTTTGCAGGGCTTTTCAGAATATTTTCCGTTTTTTTGTCCAGCACCAAAACATCCACTTAGTGCGATAACGTCTCCCATGTGGGAAAAATACAGAAAGCGAGGATTAATAAATATCCGGGCGAAACTGTTTTGGTGCTGGATTTGGACGGCAATATGGGTTGTAGTGCTCTGTGACAACCATCAATTGAGCTGCGTCAGAGCAGTAGTAAGTTGTTATTGCGAAGGTGAGTGAGCGTTGTATAATTTGCGAAGGGAGCTGTTTGTTCTAAATAATGATGGCATGGGGTAGAACCCCTGTTGCCCGGCCAAAGTAGTAGACTTCTCGGGGACAGGTTATGGACATCTATAATCTTGTTAGTTTTTCGGGGATATTTGTTTTAATCGGCTTTGCGTGGGTTTTGTCAGCCGACAAGAAGAATATGAACTGGAGGGTTATCGGCTGGGGGATCGGGCTGCAGATATTAATTGCTTTTTTTATTTTCATTATTCCTGTGGGGTCAAAATTATTTTTGGTTGTCAATGACGTAGTAGTAGAAGTTCTGGATTCGGCCTCGGCCGGTGCGAAGTTTGTGTTCGGAAGACTTGCATTTGCGCCCGGGGAGACAAGCGAAACAGGAGAGGAATCACTCGGGTTTATTTTAGCTTTTCAGGCGTTTCCTACGATAATCTTTTTCTCGGCCCTGATTGCGATTTTGTACTATTTCAAGATAATGCCTTTGATTATCAGGGGGTTTGCTTATGTATTTACGAAGCTGATGAGAATATCCGGTGCGGAATCCTTGGTTGCCGCCGGCAATATTTTTGTGGGGATTGAGTCCACTCTTACTGTTAAGCCGTATCTTAGCCGAATGACCCGCTCTGAACTTTGTACCATCTTAACTGCCGGGATGGCTACGGTCGCTTCCAATGTTCTGGCGCTTTACGTGTTTAGTTTAAAAGCTGTATTTCCTGAGATTGCCGGCCATCTGGTTTCGGCATCTTTGCTGTCTGCTCCGGCGGCGCTTGTTATGTCGAAAATAATTTTGCCAGAAAAGGAGACTCCGGAAACGTTAGGTGTGCACGTTCGCCCCTTTTATGAAAAGGAGAACAATCTTTTTGAAGCGATTATTAACGGGGCAAATGCCGGGGTCAAGATGATTGTCGGGATTATTGCGCTGCTTATAGCGGTTTTAGGGCTGGTTGCATTAGTGGATTTGTTGTTATCTACTATTGGTACGTATATTTTTGGGCTTGAAGCTGAGCTGTCTTTGAAAACTATTTTTGGTTACATCTTTTACCCGTTTACGATAATTCTGGGTGTCCCTCGGTCCGATTGGGGGGTGATTTCCAAGATTATCGGTGAGCGTGTGATTGTAACTGAAGTCGTGGCTTATAAGGATTTAGCGATTGCTTTAGAGGAAAATTTATTGCGGCATCCGCGACGTTCGGCAGTGATTACAACCTATGCGTTATGTGGATTTGCTCATCTTGCCTCGATGGCCATTTTTGTTGGAGGGGTTTCTGCCTTAGCTCCTGATAGAACGCGTAATATAGGAGGGGCTGCACTTCGGGCACTATTGGCGGCAACGTTGGCGTGTCTTCTGACCGGCTGTGTTGCCGGGACATTCTTTACAGAAGGAAGAGCATCGATTCTATTCGGAGAGTGATTATGTTCCTGAAACATTTGAAGGATTGCAAGGAATTCGTAGCCGGTGATGGTTCGCTTTTGCGTGAGCTTTTGCACCCTGAAAAAACAGGTTTGCAAATTCATTACAGCTTAGCTTATGCGAAGGTTATGTCTGGTGAAATGACTAAACCACATAAACTTCGAGCTTGCGAGGTGTACTACATAATGGACGGGGAAGGTTTGATGCATATAGATGAAGAATCCTTCGAAGTTAATCCTGAGTGTGCCGTTTACGTCCCGCCGCGCTCGACGCAGTATATTGAAAATACAGGAAGTTCTGATTTGAAATTTTTGTGCATAGTAGAGCCGGCGTGGCGAGAAGAGGACGAGGAGGTATTTGACAGCTAAAGGTTTTGAGTTTAGCGGAAGCGGGAGAGTATTGTATAATCCGTGAAAGGATATATTCGTTCTAAGGATGGGATTTTTATGGTAGGGATTGTTAGCAAGCCGGGGATTCGAGAGAAATTGGAGATACTCAGCGCTGATGCGCAGTATGACCTGGCGTGTGCGTGCGGCAGCACTAAAGACGAGCATCGCAGGCGAAGCGGGGACGGGAAATGGATATACCCGATTACGCTTCCAAACGGGGGTAAAAGTACACTATTCAAGACGCTGATTTCAAATGTGTGCACGAATGACTGCAAATACTGTCCGTTGAGAGAGCAGATGGACGTTCGCAGGTGCAGTTTGAGGCCGGAGAGGTTAGTGAGTGTATTTCTGGATTATTACAATCGGCGGAAAGTTTTTGGGCTGTTTTTGAGTTCGGGCGTCCTGGGGTCGGCTGATGCGACAATGGACAGACTCAATCAAGTAGCAAGATTGCTGCGAAAAAAGCACAACTATCGAGGGTACATTCATCTGAAGATTATTCCCGGGGCGAGCGATGCGGCGATAGAAGAGGCGGTTTCGTTAGCCAGTGCGGTGTCGCTGAATATTGAAACGCCGGGGGAGAAGAACCTGGCGAAACTGTCGAAGAAGAAAAGGTATATTCAAGATATCATTGAGCCAATGAAGCTGATAAGCAAATTGGTCGGGCGCGGGTCGAAATATGCCGGGACAAAACAGACAACGCAGTTTATTGTGGGAGCGGCTGGGGAACCGGATGCGGAAATCGTGAAGTATATGTGGGGGCTGTATGACAGGTTGAAGATGAACAGGGTGTATTTCAGTGCTTATCAAAAGGGCCTGGGCGATGAGTCTGTAGCCGGTGAACCCCACCCCTCGGAGGGGCTGGGTGAACGGGTGGGGCAGGAAAGGCCGACGGATATTTTTGTGCGGGAGCATCGGCTGTACCAGGTGGATTTTTTGCTTCGCAAATATGGGTTTGCGGAATCGGATATTGTTTTCGACGAGAAAGGTGACCTTTCTTTAACCACCGACCCCAAGGAGGCGTGGGCGCTGAGGCATCCTGAGCGGTTTCCTGTGAATGTGAATTGGGCATCGAGGTTCTCGCTTTTGAGAGTGCCGGGGCTTGGGCCGGTTACAGTTGAGCGGATTTTGGAACGGCGAAAAGCCGGAAGGATAAGGTCTATTGAAGATGTGGGGAAGGTCGGCGTCAGATTAGAAAAAGCAAGAAAGTACCTGGTCTTCTGAGAATTGTGTTTTTGCGGTTTTGGGTTGGTTCTGCCGTTGACCCCGTTAGAAATTCTACCACGGCCGATATAAGGCAAAAACAGGAAATTTCTAACGGGGTTGAATTAAGGCAGGCAATCGTTAAGATGGTGCGGTGAGGAAACGGCAGATAGTAATAGCGGATAGTAATAGCGGATAGCGGATACGCTAAACGCTATGGCAAGGGCGATGAATAGATATGTTTTGGAAAATTAGAGAATATCCGAAATAGGATTTGTGTGAATTGTTAATGTGCAATTAGAATACAGGCGATGCTGAAGAGGAGTTTTTTTGACGCAGATTTCGCAGATTGCGCTGAAAGATAAAAAGTTATCAAATATCTGCGTTAATCAGCGTAATCAGCGTCTAAAGTTAGCCGAAGCGTATTTGACAAAATACCCTTAGGAAAATCTATATGGGTAATCTTTTGCTTTTTAACTCGGAATTTTATACCTGGTTCCTTCTGCCGTTTCTAATCTTTATGGCAAGGGTCATTGATGTCAGCATGGGAACGGTCCGGGTCATATTTGTTTCAAGAGGGCTGAAATATCTGGCCCCTGTTGTTGGGTTTTTTGAAATCCTGATATGGCTTCTCGCTATCGGTCAGATTATGAAGAACCTTTCCAATCCTGCGTGTTATATTGCCTACGCGGGCGGCTTTGCAATGGGTAACTATGTGGGGATTTGCATAGCGGGAAAATTATCCTTAGGGGTGGTGCTTATACGAGTTGTGACCAAGAAAGATGCATTGCCATTAATAGAGCATCTGAAATCTGAGAACTATGGAGTTACCAGTGTTGATGGATATGGTACTCTGGGAAAGATAAAAGTCATTTTCACAATCGTGCCCCGGCGAGAGGTTAAAAAAGTGGTCCAATTTGTGAAAAGATTCAATCCGAACGCATTCTACACTATAGAGGAAGTGAGCTTTGTTGAAAAGGGGATATTTCCTGTTAGAAAAAGCTGGCGAGATTTGCATCTGCTAAGTCTGTTCAGGCCATTTCGAAAAGGCAAATAGCACTACGTTTCTCTTGTAGTAGGTCGTTTGGTCAATAAGAAAAAGCTACAATATACTATAAGTAGCTGGGTTCGGTATTGTCCGATTTTCCATATTTTCGCACGGGAGATGATTGATGAAGATAATTGATTTGCGCAGTGACACCGTTACTTTGCCAACGCCGGCGATGCGAGAGGCGGTGTATCACGCCGAGCTGGGCGATGATGTGTTCGGTGAGGACCCGACGGTAAACCGCTTTGAGAAAATGGCGGCTGAACGGATGGGAAAGGAGGCGGGTCTGCTGGTGGTTAGCGGGACGATGGCTAACCTGGTGTGCATTCTTACTCATTGCGCCCGCGGAGAAGAAGTAATCCTGGGCGATAGGTCGCATACGTTTCTTTATGAGGCGGGTGGGATGTCGGCGTTGGGCGGGATACACCCGCATACCATCAGTAATCAGCCGGATGGCACAATGCGGCTGGGGGACATTGAGGCAGCCATTCGCGGCAGTAACGTGCACTTTCCGCGGACTCGGCTGATTTGCCTGGAGAACACGCATAACCGCTGCAGCGGCTCAGCTCTGAGGCCTGAATACATCGACTCAGTGGCGGCGCTGGCGGAAAGCCACGGGCTTTCGGTACACCTCGATGGCGCCCGGATATTTAACGCTGCCGTGGCTTTGGGCGTAAACGTAAAGGAGCTGACTCGCAGCGTCGATTCGCTGAGCTTCTGCCTGTCAAAGGGGCTTTCGGCGCCGGTGGGCTCGGTGGTCTGTGGTTCCGGCGAGTTTGTCGCCGAAGCGCGGCGGACGCGTAAAGTATTAGGCGGCGGGATGCGCCAGGCAGGCGTCATCGCAGCAGCGGGTATTACAGCTCTGGAACAAATGGTGGATAGGTTAGCGGAAGACCATATAAATGCTCGCCGTCTGGCTGAAGGGATCGCCCGTATCCGGGGATTATCGATTGACCCGGCAGGGACGCAGACGAATATCGTCTATTTCGAGCTTGTCAGCGACCGGCTGACGGCGGAGGAGCTGGTAACAGAACTTGGTAAAAAGGGAATCCGGCTATTTTGTACAGGGCCATCCCGCTTTCGGATGGTAACTCATTATGGCATCGGCTCCGAGGATATTGATGCGACCCTGGCGGCGATGGGTGAGGTAATGAAGGAGTCGTAGTTGGGATTGGTGGGCTGAAGCCCACCTTACAATCTATCGTGATTATTTGACGTTATTATTTTGCAGGTCTAATGTCTTTAGGAGGAAGGCGTAAATGTCGGCCTGTTCGTCGATGACTTTTGATATTGGTTTGCCCCGGCCGTGTCCGGCTTTGGTTTCGACGCGGAGCAGAATTGGATTTTTGCCGTCGCCAACTTGCGAGGCGGTGGAGAGTACGGCGAGGCCTGGCACCAGGCAGGTATGCTCGACAAAAAGCAAAACGTCCTTGACGACTTCATCGCCGCCGCTGAATGGCTCATCGAAAACAAATATACTAATCCGAAGAAGCTCGCCATAAGAGGCGGAAGCAATGGCGGCCTGCTCGTCGCCGCCTGCATGCTCCAGCGGCCCCG
>JABUBM010000309.1_pt1 | contig 11652 bp, 10 predicted proteins | sample 7240321 | NCBI WGS metagenome assembly JABUBM01 (sample SAMN07256344, study PRJNA390944) | subsurface metagenome | isolation source: Methane hydrate marine sediment | place: Pacific Ocean: Eastern North Pacific, ODP site 1244 | collected 2002
GGGTCGTAGAGTCATTGTTTATTATTCGGATATTATTACGGATGCAAACTTAACTGAAATGATACAATATCATCAAAACCACGGGAAATGGGCTACAATTCTGGCTACAAGAGGATGGCAAATAAGAGTTGGAACAGCTGAAATTGACGAAGCTCAATATGTAAAAAGTTTTAAGGAAAAACCAACATTGGAATTATTGGTTAATACAGGGATTAGCATCCTAGAACCAAATGTTTTCGATTATCTGAATGAATTTGATCCAAATATTAGCATAGATTTATCAAGAGATATTTTTCCTAACTTTGTAGAGAAAAAGCAAATGAAAGCTTATATTCCAAAGAAATGTTATTGGGAAGATATTGGATCTATAGAAAGGTATGAAAAACTTGATATTGAGAAAATAAAAAGCATAATGGAATAAGAACCTACTTTGTATTAAACGTGATAATAATGAAACATAGGTTGCTAGATTTATTAGCGTGTCCAGTGGAAAAAGCATGGCCACTAAAATTAGAGGTTATTGAAGAAACAAAAATTTCAGATCTTGTAAAGATTCCTGAGGCAAGCAAAAAAACACAAGTTGTTTGTAATTATTACTGTAACCTTAAAACTTTTTATCTTGTTGAATTGAAAGAAAATGGTTCAGAGATTGTGAAAGATTTAGAAGACATTAAAAGAGAGGTTACAATAGAAGATTGTAAACAATGTTTTCAAATAGAGATAAATAAGGGAAAACTAATTTGTAAAGATGATCCAGATAATCACATCTATGAAGTTAAAGAAGGCATACCTGTTATGTTATCGAAAGAACAAATTGCAGATCTTTATGGGAAAAAGAAATAAAAGTGTTAGAAAATATTTCCAACCTGCATTAGGATTTTGATGAAATTTCTTTCTTTAATCTTTTTTATTTGAGTTTCAATAGTTTCAACACTGATGGTTGAGTGATTTCTGTTATTAGATGCATAGCTAAGTGTGTTAGCAAATTCAATGCTGATTTCTTGCAATTTGTTATTAATGCTTTCTTCATTTTCAAATATTTTTATTCCTGACACATTTTGATATTCGGAACGGGACTGGAGATTTGATGTTACCATTTTATATCACCTTTTCTTTGCATGATACTTCAATCAAGGGCAATATATAAATGCTCTAATATTTATTTCATAAAATGTAAGTCGGTTTTGTAATGTTATTTACAATATTGTAAATAACTTCTGATGTTACCATAATATTATAGTTTAATAAAGGAAAAAGAAGATTATTGCTCTTTTTTTGCTTTCTTGTATACTTTGTATGAAAAATGTGCTATCTCAACCAAGATTCCTATAGACAATAGTATGTTTACTGTAATTATTCTCCCTTGAAAATCTTCAAAAGAGTATAAAATCCTTTGAAAGGAGAGAAATATTGTGTATGCTATTAGAATCAATAGAATCATGAGTAATTGTAGAGTGAGCGTTTTATCAAGTAGTTTTGTTTTTTGTTTTTTATCTAAATTATCTTCTGTTACCATTGCTGTTACCTCACTTGTAATCTCTTAGGAAAAGCTCTTCCAAATATTTGGCGTTAAGGATAATAAGTGTTGGTCTGCCATGAGGACACGTGAATGGTTCTTTCTGCTTTAATAACTGAACTATCAATGACTCTGCTTGATGTAAATTGATGCGGTCTCCAGCTTTTATTGATCTTCTACACGCAAATAATGAAACAATTTCTTTGATAAAACTCATATCTTTTAAGTCAATTTCTGCTCGAATTTCAGTAGCATAATCCTTGAAAATATCTACAACATCTTTTGCCGCTAGGACGGAGATTGTTTTTCCAAGTATTGAGGGTATTGAACGAATTATCACTTCTCTTCTTCCAAAGATATCAACATCAAAACCAAAAGTTTTGAGCTTTTCTTTCAATTCACTATATAATTCGATTTCTGAAGGTTTTATCTCAATTGAAACTGGAGCTAACAATTGCTGAACAGCAATTTTCTTATTTTTAATTTGATAAAGGTATTTAAGATAATTTATTTTTTCATGTGCTGCATGTTGATCACATAAAAGGAGTCCTTCTGGTGTCTCAGCGACGATATATGTATCTTTTATTATTCCTAATACTCTTATAGTCCTCCTCTCGGTTGTTTGTGGATGTATGGGTAATTTTTTCTCGGTTTCTTTGTGGATGTATTTCTGAAGGGGTTGGTCTCTTTTGCTAATAAGCTGAAAGGATGGTTTTTCGAATGATGTTACAGAACCTGACTTTAATGATGCTGGTGGCTTAGTTTCCAGTCTTTCAGTTGAAGTCGGAGTGGTTTTAATAAACTGAGTCTGCGAATGGGGATGTTCAACCCTTTCAAAAACCTTCAACCCACTTTTCTCTAGGCTTTCTCTAACACCTGTTTCAACAAGACGAAAGATTTTAGTTTCATTATTGAATCGTACTTCTCTTTTAGTGGGATGAACATTTACATCTATTTCATCTGCTGGTAGATTTATAAACAGAAATACAATGGGAAACCTTTTATCAGGCATTGAAGTCCCATAGCCTTTTAAAATCGCGTCTGTAATTATTTTATCTGTTATGGGTCTATTATTGATATGGATGTAAATGTAATCTCTAGATTTTCGTGAATATTCATGTTTAGTAATGTAACCTTTTAGAAAATATGATTCTTCCATGTTGTTTACGGGAAAACAAGCTTTAGCAATGTTGTTGCCAAAAATTGTAGCAATTTGTGAGAGTAAATCACCTTTTGGTGCTGTTATAATACTTTTTTCATTATGTTTAAGCGAAAAAGCAATCTGGGGATGAGACAATGCTAATTTTGTTACATATTCTGTTATATGATTGACTTCTGTAGATGTAGTTTTCAAGAACTTTTTTCTGACTGGTACATTGAAAAAGAGATTTTTCACTAAAATTCGTGTTCCAATGGGAATAGAAGTTTGTTCTTCTAGAGTGGTTGTTCCCCCTTCGATAATAACATGAGTGCCAAGCTCTTCTTCCTTTGTTCTAGTATAAATATCGACAATTGCAACACTTACAATACTAGCAAGAGCTTCACCTCTGAAACCTAATGTATGAATAGCAAACAGATCATCAGCTGTTTTGATTTTACTTGTTGTATGCCTTTGTAGCGATAGAATAACATCATCATGTGATATCCCTACACCATTATCGATGATTTCTATAACTTTTTTCCCTCCATCTTGGATATTGATTGTTATTTGAGTACTATTGGCATCTATTGAGTTCTCTATAAGTTCCTTTACTACAGATGCTGGGCGCTCTATAACTTCTCCTGCTGCTATTTTATTTATCGTAGCTGTATCAAGCTCAATAACCCGTTTTTCCATATATGTAAATCTCAAGAATTGACTTTAAAAGGATTTCATGTAATTAATGTTATAAAAAGAGAGAATAATTCATTTTCTTTATTTATTGCTCAAAATTCTTTTAATTTTTATTATTAGTTGATTAAGAACATTTATCGCTTCAATCGGTGATATTTTATCAACATTGATATTGGAAATCTCTTGCATGAGATTATCTTTTTGAGATTGTTTGATGAGTAAGGTCTCTGTGGATTCTTTCCGAGTTTTCATTTGTCTTTGAGCTAATGATTCTTTGTCATTTTTAGCTTGTGTTTTTTCTTGATTATTCATATGTAGTTCTGATAGCATTTTATTAGCGCGTTTTATTACACTATCAGGCAATCCTGCTAAGGAAGCGACATGAACACCATAGCTCTCATCGATTCCACCCTCTTTAATTAAATACAAAAAGTGAATGTTACCATTAACATTCTTTACAGACACGTGATAATTTTTAACACGTGGGAGTATTTCTTCTAGTTCTGTTAATTCGTGGTAATGTGTTGCTAATAGAGTTCTTGGACCCTTATTCCCTATATTATTATGAAGGTATTCAGTTATAGCCCAAGCGAGAGACACCCCATCAAAAGTAGAAGTTCCTCGGCCAACTTCATCTAGGATTACCAAACTTTTTTCTGTAGCATTGTTAAGGATGTTTGCACACTCATACATTTCGACCATAAACGTAGAACGATGTTCAATAAGAACATCATGAGCACCAATTCTTGTAAATATTCTGTCGGTTAATCCTATTTTTGCGCTCTCTGCAGGAACAAAGCTTCCTATATGCGCCATTAGGGTAATAAGTGCAATTTGTCTAAGATAAGTCGATTTTCCAGCCATATTCGGACCTGTAATTACTAGAATTCTGTTTTCATCCTCACTCATTACACAATTATTTGGTATGAATGAAGATGTAGGAAGTATTTGCTCTATAACAGGGTGTCGTCCATTTTTTATTTCTATAATCTCTGTTTCCGTAATTTGTGGTTTCACATAGTTATGATATGCAGCGTTCTCAGCAAAAGCTGCCAAAACATCTAATGTTGCGCAATAATGAGCATTTTGTTGAACTTCTGCAGAAAACTTAGATAATTCTTTAAGTATACTTGTGTACAATTCTTCTTCTATGACAAGAATCTTCTCCTCAGCATTCAATATTTTTTCTTCATATTCTTTTAATTCTAATGTAATATACCTTTCCGCATTAACTAGTGTTTGTTTTCTCTCATATTCGGGAGGGACTCGATTGATGAAGGATTTTGAAACTTCAATATAATAACCAAAAACCTTGTTAAAGCGTATTTTCAGAGTTTTTATTCCTGTTTTTTGTTTTTCACGTGCTTCAAGAGATGTAAGGAACGATTTTCCTCCTTTTTGTATCTGACGAAGACTGTCAAGATCTTCATTGTATCCATCTCTTATTACATTTCCATCCTTAAGGCTTGTGGGAACTTCCTCTGCTATTCCTTCATCAATAATTCTTGTAAGATCCTTGAGAGGATTAAGATTCTTTCTAATTTCATCTAGGAGTGGTGACTTAAAACTTGATAATTTATCAGTTATCATGGGGATTAATTCAATGGATTTTTTCAGAGAAATTAATTCTCTTGGTCTAACACGGCCCAAGCAGACTCTTCCTATTATGCGTTCGATATCACTCATTTTGCTAAGAATTACGCGTAAATCTTTCCTCATTATTATGTTACTAGACAATTCATCCGTTGCATCAAGTCTTTCTTCGATTGTTTTTATGTTTAAGTTAGGTCTTAGTAGCCAGTAAGTAAGAAGCCTTGACCCTGTAGATGTTTTAGTGTTGTCTAATACCTGTCTAAGAGTCCCATTTTCTGAACGATCACGTAAACTTTCAATCAGTTCTAGACTTCTAACTGTACTATAATCTAATGTCATAAATTCTTGTGATCTAATTGGGTTAATTTTTGTGATATTAGGAAAGCTTTCACGAAGTTGTGTCTCTTTTAAGTAGCGTAAGATAGCACCAGCAGCGCCAATTGAAATACTAGAGTCAACAACACCGAATCCCTCTAAACTCAAGACGTTAAAGTGATTACAGAGTTCCTTTTTACCTTGTTCTACATCAAAAAAGTAATCGTTTCTGTATGTAAAAGTGCTTCTGGACATGTCTATTTCTAGATTAAGTCTTTCCCACAAATTTTTTTCAACTAAAATTTCTGCTGGATTCAATCTAGTAAGTTCAATTTCAAGCAAGTCTTTGTCATTATAATTTGATATAATAAATTCGCCTGTAGAAAGATCGATCGCAGAGAGACCTATTTCCATATCTTCACTATTTATTGAAACTAAGTAATTGTTTAGCTTATTTAGGGATTCAGGTTCAGTAATTGTACCACGAGTAATCAACCTAACAACACCCCTTTTCACTATTTTCTTAGTAAGTTTTGGATCTTCTAATTGTTCAACAATTGCAACTTTGTAACCCTTTTCAATCATTTTACTAAGATAAGTATCCAAGGCGTGATGAGGAACACCAGCAAGAGGCCAATCACTACCGGATGTCTTACGTGAAGTAAGTGTAATATTAAGAGCTTTAGACATCTCCACAGCTTGTTCTTGAAACGTTTCGTAAAAATCTCCTAGCCTAAAGAAAATTATGTACTCTGGATATTCTTTCTTAATTTCCATCCATTGTTTTTGCATAGGTGTTAAAATAGGTTTTGTCTTCCTATCGTCGAATCTTTTCATTTTTCTAGCTCTTTGTTTTATATGTACTTATAAAATTGGGTTCTTTTTTCAATATAAAAGTCGTAGACTTCTTTTGGTTGTTTTTTAGGATTAGCTGCACTCCACGAATAGATAGTTTCTTCTTCCTGTTCTGTTTCTTCAAACCAACCATCATCTTCTATAATTTTATTCAGTGAATCAATAATTTTTATTCCTGAGCTTGCTCCAATACGATTTGCTCCAGCATTTATCATTCTAACAGCAGTTTTAGCGTCTCGTATTCCTCCTGCAGCTTTAACACCAAAGTTTGAACCAACTGTTTTTCGCATGAGTTTTACGTGGTCAACAAAAGCTCCCATTGGACCGAATCCAGTACTTGTTTTCACAAAATTTGCACCTGTATTTATTATTAGTTTACAAGCTTTCACTATCTGTTCATCTGTAAGATAACCAGTTTCCAAAATTACTTTTACTTTTGCTCCACCAGCTGCGTTTACTACTTCTTCTATATCCTTTTTAACGTAATCATAGTTCTTATTGCGGAAAAATCCCACATTCATGACCATATCTATCTCTTTAGCTCCCATACTTATCGCTTCTTCTGTTTCAACAGCTTTTGCTTTAGTTGTACAAGATCCTAAAGGAAATCCGATTACCGCCGCTATTTCAACATCTGCACCATCTATCTGTTTAAGACAAAGAGAAACATAAGAAGAGTTTACACAAACAGCTGTAAATTGATGTTCTATTGCTTCATGACATAATTTTGTTATATCACTTTCTGTTGCATAGGGTTTTAGATTGGTGTGATCGATCATTTTTGCTAATTCATCAGGTGTTATCGTTCTGCTATACACAACTAATTGTTTAAAATAAACTACAAAAATATTCCTAATACTATGAAATACCCAAGATTTTCTATATCATGCCAAAATAGATTTTATAAACTTAAAATGGTATTCAATGCCAAAATGTTTAAAATGGTTTGCTCTGCAATTTGGACAATACAGAATTTATGAGGCTAGTGTTAATGCATAAGACAATTTCAAATCGGATCTTAATCACATTATCGTTTCTTTTAATTATGTGCGTTTCCTCCCTTACTGCCTTTAGTATAGGCATGACAAATCCCGAAACAAATTTCAGCGACACTATTCAAGCTAATAGCGTCGCATATCCTGCTAGTGATTTTATACTGAGTGATGCTACTAATTATGCTGCTGATCTAAATGCAACAGTAAAATCTAATAGAACTATTTTCCTTGAAACATATGGTGTTGCATCATTTAATGAAACTATAGTATTTCATAATGTGGGTGAGGATTCAATTAAATACTTCAATTATACTTTACCCAACATTAACACTGAAAAACTCACTTTTATTGCATTTTATATGACAAATGAGTCTTGGGCAAATATCTACACAGCAAATGCTTCACGAACATATACTTTCAGTAGATATGTAAATTATACAACTTATAGCATTCCATTTATACTTACAGGTGCAAGTATAGAAATAGATTCCACCTACAATATTAGAGTGCTGGTAGAATTTGCTCAACCTTATGAAGTATCCTTTGAAGAACAAGAGCAATTATTACATTATCAGGAATATTTAACTCCTCTTATTGATAATGTCCCTTTAATTAATGGAACAACACTTGTTATTAAACAAGGTGGAGATAGATTTGAGAATACAAGACACGAAATTACCCCTACAAATGAGAGTACAGTTACAGTATTACTTGATGCAACTTCTGGTACCTTAAAATGGATTAATATTACTCGCGCTGCTTTCAATATTAGTCAATCTTATGAGGATGATTTTTTGATGAATGTGTATTTAGCTTCAGTCAGTACTACCCAAGATGTAACTAGACTGGCAAATACTATGATCTTTAAGGCAATTGAAGCATATAGAAAAATTGAGATTGACCCATATGGCCTAGTAAGAATTACAGAGGAACAGACAATAGAATTTCTAGGTCCAGAGTTTCCGGAGGACGATGAATTAGACTCAATAAACATGTTCGCCCTTAATGCTCTTGTTTTAGTTTTCCCTCAAAATGTTACAATACTTAATATATACGATGAAGTTGGAGGATTGAACCTTAAATATATGATGGATGAACAATCAATGTGGGTACGAGGTACGTATAACTTACGTGAAAGCACATTCCCTGGGCATCAAGGTTTAATCATTTTCCCAAGAACTCCATTATATAAAGGAGATATAATGCGTTTTACAATAGAGTATAAGCTACCACTTGGAGACGTATTATTCAAAGAACAAGGATCTATTAACTATGATCTCAAAATTTCTCCTTATTCCATAATTAACTGGACTATTGATGACCTTACACTAGAGGTTGTGCTTCCTAAAGGAGCTGTATACCAATATTATACATATAGTAATCCTGATCCATATCAACAACTACACGTGAGTTATGAGAAAAAATTCTCCTTTGGAACCTTAGGCTTTAAGAGAATCTTAAGATTCGAAGCTACTGCTTTCTCAGGAAGCGATAATGCTCCACTCCTTATAAACTTCAACTATTCTCGAATGAATGTATGGATTACTTACTTAATCCAAATACTAGCAGTTGGGGCTTTAGTTGCTGTATATTTAGGTTTTAGGTGGACCAGAAAATTCACTAGAGATGTTTCAGGTGAAGCGGATAAAGAATTCATACCTGTTGATGAAATAATAGAATTTGTTAAACAGTATGAAGAAAAATTAGGTTTACAAGACAGAATACGTGAAACTAGAATCAAGATTGCTGCTAAGAAACTTAAAGCAAGAGAAGGTAAAGAACTACGATTTACACTAGAGAAACGTCTTCGTAAGGTAGAAGATCTACTGAAGGAAGCAAAAGTAAAACTTGTTGAACATAGAGGACGCTATAAAGAAGCAGTGCAAAAGGTTGAGATTAGTGAAAGAAAACTTTACGAAGAGAGGAGAAATCTAGTCGTACTTCAAAAAGAATATCGTACTAAGAAAACAATGACAAAAGAATCATACATGCAATTGATTCGAGAGAGACAACAAACCATTGAGAAACTTAAAAATGACATTGATGGTGAATTAGTCAGCTTACGATTACTAACAGAATCTTAGGCCTTCCTCTCCTTTTTAAATTTCAAGCAAAAATATTTTTGTTAATCCAAAAAAGTTTATAAAAACGATAGAGAAGTTAAACCAACACAGTTGATGTGTAGAACATGCACCTCCAAACTGACGAAGAGAACGCAGAATTGCTTAAATCTGAAGTTCCAGGACTTGCTGAAGTATCCTTTGAATTATCTAAATGTCTAAAGGAAGCAAGGATTTTATTGGACAGATTGTTTAATATATGTTCACAATATAAAATTGATATTGACTTAAACACAGAAGAACAGGGCGAAATATCGCTTAAAGTTGCTTTGGTGACCGATCCTCAACAGATGATTCAATATGCAAAACTTGTTCAGCTTGTTTTTCAACTCAATTATTTTTCTAAAAGTTATTCCAAGGCTATTAATAGTAAGAAGCTTCCCCAGATTGTAGAAAAAGAAGCTATTGAAGTGTATAATCAGATTGAAACATTTCGTCAGATGATTGAACGAGAATATGTCGCCACAATATAACATTAAGTTCAATATTTTTGAGGTATACATACACAAATATGGGATAAGAATGATATCTACAAAAGAAAATAGAAAATATGATAGACAAATCAAATTACCTAATTTTGGCATTGAAGGGCAAAAAAGGCTTAAACATAGTAAAATTCTTGTTATTGGTGCTGGTGGTTTAGGATCAGCAGTTTTATATTATTTAACTTGTGCAGGTGTAGGAAATATAGGGATTGTTGATCCAGATAAAGTCGAATTAACAAACTTGAATCGACAAATTCTTCATTTTGAAACTGATTTAGAAAAAAGTAAAATCTCCTCAGCGATAAAAAAACTTTCCCAATTAAATCCAGATGTCAATTTTATAAAATATGTCCATTCTTTGTTACCAGATAACGCTGAGAAAATCATAAATGAGTATGACTTTGTTGTTGAAGCTAGTGATAATTTTAAAACAAAATTTTTAGTGAATGATGTTTGTGTAAAATTGGGGAAACCTTTCGTTATAGGAGGAGTCTTCCAGTTTGAAGGGCAATTAATGACAGTATTACCTAGGGAAACAGCTTGTTATAGATGTGCATTCAAAGATGCTCCTGAAAAAGGTAGTTATCCAACAACTAGTGAACATGGTATTATGGGTACCACTGCGGGTTTTTTTGGGATCGTTGAAGCTAATGAAGCAATAAAATATATCGTCTTCAAAGAACCTGAAAAATTGCTGTTAAATCAAATATTATATGCTGATCTTCTCCATAATTCTTTCGAAACCTTTACAATTCAACGAGATGAATCATGTTCTGTTTGTTCAGACATTACTCTCTAAGTTTCCTTTATTATTTGGCTAAAAACAATTGTTTAAAAACTACTTTTGGGCTCATTAATTGGCTGAAATGGAAATAGAAAATGGGACATTAGATACTGACGAATATGCAAATTCAACATTTTTGAGGAGAATAGTTGGTCATCATCTTCTCGATTCTAAGAGTTATCAAGGCATGAGCACTGTTTATTTAATAATTGTACCAATAATAGTCTTACTAATTCTAGTTAGTTTAAGACTTGCTATTTTTGCATCATTAACAAACAATATTACATTTGATCCTTCAATAGATGATGTCTTCAAAAATTTTAAGGAAAGCTACTATATAGCAACACCCCTATCTTCTATATTACAAGTATTATTTTGGGGAGTGATTATGTTTGGGATTTTTCGCTATCTTGGTGGGAAAGGGAAAGTTGGTAAAACTCTAGCAATATATTGTATGTCCCTAATTCCTGTAGTACTCGGAACAGCAGTTTTACTCATTTTTGCTTCAACACAACCCAGTCTTTTAATATTTTCAAATTCGACAGATTTTGTCATTGAAGGCTCATATAGAGTTTTTACCAGTTTAATTCCTATAGTTTACCTTTATTCACATGTTATTGCAGCTGTTGGTTTAAGTACAGAACACAAAATTCCCCTTGTAATAGGTGGATTAGTAGCGGGGATGGCATATATTGCTTCAATGGTTTTTTACTTTTTAGTGTAAACCTATTAAGCAAAACTTTTATTTCACTACTCCTTTTTTCAGTAATGAGTAACAACAAATATTTTGTTCATAGTAGCGCTTTTGTGGAAGATAATGTGACCATAGGTGATGAAACCAAGATATGGCACCAAACCCAAGTTAGAAAAGGTGCAAAACTTGGGAAAAAATGTATATTGGGTAAATCTGTCTTTGTAGACTTTGACGTCTCAATTGGTGATAATGTAAAAATTCAGAATTTAGTTTCTGTTTATCATGGTGTTACAATTGAAGATGATGTTTTTGTAGGACCACATGTTTGTTTTACTAATGATTACCTCCCTAGAGCCACAAATCAGGATTGGAAACTAGTTGAAACATTAATTGAGAAGGGGGTATCTATAGGTGCGAATTCAACAATTCTTTGTGGAATCACGCTAGGATCTTACTCAATG
>JABUBM010000310.1_pt1 | contig 11647 bp, 14 predicted proteins | sample 7240321 | NCBI WGS metagenome assembly JABUBM01 (sample SAMN07256344, study PRJNA390944) | subsurface metagenome | isolation source: Methane hydrate marine sediment | place: Pacific Ocean: Eastern North Pacific, ODP site 1244 | collected 2002
GTTTGACTACTTTAAAGCTGCCCTCACCTATTTTTAGGCTCAGAGCCTATGGCCAGAAAATATTATCCTTCTGGGCACTAAAATTCATCCTTTTGACTACTAAAATACTATTTAGTATTAAAGTGACAATAGGCGTTCGAGTGGTAATAATATGGCAATCCAATATGGGAACTTGCCAAACTAAGGGGAAAGATGACAGATAGCATCCTCATCATTGAGGGTGAGCCCACTTTGAGAAGGGAGCTTGCCTCAATTTTGAGCCGAGCCAGCTTCGCTGTAGCGGATGTGCCTGACTACTCTGAAGCACTGCTGAAGCTAGATGAGTTCAAGCCCAATATGGTTATTATCGATAAAGAGTTGGCCGGTATAGAAGACTGGACGGCATGCTCTGAGCTACGCCAAGCTCACGATGTCGCCATAATTCTGATGGGCAAGGATTCCAGCGGTGAAGCCTGGATGAGAGCAGTAGAAGCGGGAGCCGACTTCTATCTTAAGAAGCCTTTCAGTTACTTGGTATTAGTAGCCAGGGTGAAGGCTATACTTCGGCGCTACGGAAGAAGTACAGGAGGTAACGGCAGTGAGAATAGAAACAAACATTTTTGAGTTGTTCAATGGGAGATACCGGAGCCTGTCTGAACTAGCTAAGGTGATGAGAATATCTGTGAGCCAGGTTTACCGAGTAAAACAAGGCAAGCGCCACATCAGCGAAAAATTCATTGTTGGGGTAATGAAGGCCTTTCCCGAGCACAAATTTGACGACCTTTTTTATTTTGCTCCTGAGTCAGCAAGTGATAGCACAGCCAGAACAAAAGGTACAACCAGAAAACACGGCCAGCTTCGGCAGGGTAATAACAGAAGAGTTAATTAGTCATGACCGAGGATTATAAGAAAAATGCGGCTAGAGTCATTAAGCAGCGAAGAATTTCGATGGGGCTAAACTTAAAGGAAGTTGCTGCTAGGTCAGGTGTATCTTCATCGCACTTAGGTCGTATAGAGAGAGGAGAGCGTTCTCCATCATTCACAGTTCTGCGCAAAATCGCTAACTCCTTGGACTTTGGAGAGAAGGAGCTTCTTGCTTTAGCTGGCTACTTGCCTTCCCAGCCTTCCAGCAAAGTTGAGGGTCGGACAGAGCTTAATGTTGAGCGATTGGACCCTTATGTGGCTATGGTACTATCACAAGAATCTGTTGGGGTGCAGCGCACGGTTATCGGAATTCTGAGCATCTTAAAGAGTATAGCAAGGGAGCACGATACCAAGAGAGCTCCATATGCAACTGATATGTCTGGGTAAGAGGCTAAAGATGAAAGAGGATATCAAAGTACTCTTGGTTGATGACCACGAGCTCATTCGGCAAGGGTTACAGGGCATGCTAGAGCCACAGGAAGGCATAGAGGTCGTGGGCGACTACTCCAGTGCTGAGGAAGCCTTACCCCAGATAAGAAGGCTCTCCCCAGATATCGTGCTTATGGACACTCACATGCCAGGGGTAAATGGGATTGAGGCTACCCGCCTTTTGAAAGGAAAAGAACTACATTGTGATGTCGATGTCATCATGTTGGCCGAGAGTGCGCATTATCAAGCTGAGGCTCTGGAAGCCGGGGCAGCCGCCTTCCTCCTCAAAGACGTAAAGAGTGAGGAACTTACCCAAACCATCAGGCAGGTTTATCGAAATAAGCATTCGCTGGAGGAAGGTCCTAGCCTCATTAACGAGGTTGAGCTGGTCATACCTCCAACTGCTGACGCTGCCCGGTTATTGAGATTCGTTTGTCAGTTGGAGGAGACACATAAGGATAGTCATTCTGGCATCCGGCAAATCGTTGGCTCCTGGGACCGGGGTACTGTCATCACAATCCAGCTATTCAATAACCCGCTTGTGAATTTCTTGGATAGGCTAGGCAATATGCCCGAGGTAGAAAAAGTAGAGGAGGAGCCATTGGCAAGGGGTGCCTTTTCCAGCTCTCTCAAGAAATTTGGGGTTCTGCCAAGGTCAAGCATTAGCCCCAGCAAAAGGATCAGTGTAACCCTGAAAGAAACTGGTATGGCTAGGCAGGGTGACTCGTAATCGGCCCTCTGGAGTATGGTTTGAACAGAAAGCAGGCTGGGTATCGCTGATGTCAGGGCAGACCTAACTCCTCCCTATTCTGAACATCTTGGTCCCACATACGGGGCACACACCCTGGGTTGCTGGCCTACCGTTCTTCATGGTTATGCTCTTAGCATCTCTCATTTCCCTTTTGGCACGGCACTTCATACAGTATGCTTGCATTGATCTACCTCCCTTTTTGAGTATCAACGATAGACCATTTCTTCCCTTGATGTCAATAGTCTCTCTGGAATTGCACTTCATGACGTTTTGTTAGATGAGGAGCAGGCTCAAGACCTTCCTAAGTTCCTTACATCTATAGCTATGCCAGCGACCATCAGGTGGATTTTGTCGGCATGCCGGGCAAGCTCTTGGTTTACCTTGCCCAAGAGGTCCCGGTAGAGCCGCCCGAGTCTATTTTCTGGCACCAGGCCCATCCCCACCTCGTTGCTGACTATAATGAAGCTGGCATCTATGCCATCGATGCATTTGATGAGCTCTTTGATTTCAAGAGCAAGCTTGTCCTCTACAAACTTAGGATCAACCTGCTCAGCATCGCCGCACCGGCTCATTACATTTGACACAAGTAAGGTGAGGCAATCCAGAATAACAACACGAGCATCGCGTATTTCCTCTTTAATTCTCCTCCCCACACCCGTGGGTACCTCAATAGTGCGCCAGCCTGAAGGCCGCCTCTTTTTGTGTTCCTCGATTCTCTCCCTCATCTCCTCATCCAAAGGTTCTCCGGTAGCTACAAAAAGCACTTTATCGTCCAAAGAAGATGCCATCTCCAAAGCGAACTGACTTTTCCCACTACGGGCGCCACCAATTATTAAGATACACTTCTTACGCAATCTGTGCTCCAGGCAAAAACTTGATGCATGGTAACCCTATAAAAGCATTAAAATCTCTATTTCAAATGTGAAGTGTCATTTAGCAGGCTTATTATCGCTGCCTCCGGATAAATATCCACTATACTCAGCGAAGCATTATCAAGGCGAATCTGTTGCCAGTGTCGTAGCTCTATCCCTAATAGATAGCATACCATTAGCCGCAGCGGCCCACCATGAGCTACAATCAGTATTGTTTGCTCCGATGTATGTTTCTCCAGCCTGTCTAGAAATTTACTCACTCGTTCTTTAAGTTCGTCAAAGCTTTCACCATCAGGAAACTCTAACTGTAGACTCCAGTTCAGACACCGGTCGCCAACTTCGGGATAAAAACGGCTAATCTCTTCAAATGTTAATCCCTCAAGCTTACCGTAATTGATTTCCCTCAACTCAGGGCAGGTTATGAGGCTCACCCTATGCCTAGAAGAGATAAGTTCAGCTGTGACCAGTGCCCGTTTCAAGTCACTAGAGAAAATGATATCAATTTTCTCCGCTGCTAAGCGGTCACGCAGCCTTTCAGCCTGCCTATATCCAGCAGTGCTCAGCTCAATATCGCTATGTCCTTGAAACCTCCGAGCGCTGTTAAATTCGGTATCACCATGTCTCACTAAAAGTAACTTGGACAAGTACCCCTCCCAATTAGGCTAGCCCCAACCACTGGTTGTGAGCCAGCAGACAAACAAGAATAAGCACACATACCTCAGCCACCTCATTTATAGCCCCGTAGGTATCACCAGTAAGACCAGAAAATTTATGCTTCAGGTAGGTTGCCATAACCATGACTATAACCCAGATACCAAACATTATAGCTAATCCTACCAGATAAAAGTAAGCTATCTTTGCCAACCAAGCCAACCCTGTAGCTACTGCCAAGGTTATCAGTGTGGCCATGGTAAATCTCGGCCAACTGGTTCCCTGCTTAACCAGTTTCCCCAACCCTGATGGTCTGGCATAAGGATAGGCGAAAATAGCATAGACCATTGCCCAGCGACTTATTACCGGCATAAGCACCAGCGTCACCATCAGTAGGGGTTCTGGCACAGCGTTCAGTGAAATATATTTGACCAGTAGCAAACAACAAACGCCAACAACGCCAAAACCGCCAACACGGCTGTCATGCATCACCCGCCACCTATCCTTGACTGTCTTGTGACCCGCTATGCCATCACAAGTATCAACAAAGCCATCAAGGTGCAATGCACCACTTATCACTACCATACAAACTATCAACAACACCTTAACAATAGCCAAAGGTAAAATCAGACCTAACAGCCAGTTCGATCCAGCTAAGACAAGACCAATGATAATACCGACCACAGGGAAGTAACCTGTAGAGCGTCCTAATTCCTCTGGACTAACCTCGCGCTGCCAGGGCAGGGGTATAGTGGTTAGAAACTTTAAAGCAGCTAACAAACTCAACTGCCCGACTCATTCCTTTCCGACACCCCAGCTTCGGTGAAGGTAGACATCTCAGCCAGAATTCTAGCTGCTAACTCAGCCAGAAATATTCCCAACGCAGCACCAGTGCCCTCACCCAAGCGCATGCCTAAATCCAGTAACGGGTTGAGTCCCAAATGCTTGAGTAGTACTTTGTGACCAGCCTCAGCCGAAATATGAGCCGCGATAAGGAAATCCCTCAATTTTGGCGCCAGTGCCGTGGCGATGAGAGCCGCCGCTCCAGAGATAAAACCGTCGATAACTACTGGAATACAGTGTGCGGCTGCAGCTAACATCACCCCAACTAACCCACCAATCTCAAAACCACCTACCTTTGCCAGTACATCCAAAGGCTGAGCCGGATCAGGGCGGTTTACCGCCAAGGCTCTTTTTATTACCTCCACCTTATGTGCCAACTGCTCATCAGTTATGCCAGTACCTCTGCCAGTCACCTCAGCCACTGGTTTCCCAGTGATAACGGCACAGATAGCGCTGCTGGCGGTAGTATTGCCGATACCCATGTCACCAGTGCCCAATATATCCAGACCCTTAGCTACTTCAGCCTTTACTATCTCAATCCCTGTTTCTATCGCCGTCACTGCTTGTTCTTCAGTCATCGCTGGACCTAGCACCATATTACAGGTGCCGGGAGCAACCCTCCTCGATAAAAGCTGAGGACCAGCTTCCAACTTAGTCGCTACCCCCATATCGACCACAATAATTCTGGCTCCTACCTGACGGGCGATCACATTAATTCCAGCTCCACCGTTGAGGAAATTATAGACCATCTGGGCTGTAACCTCCTGAGGCCAGTTGCCTATCTTTTCAGCCACTACCCCGTGGTCGCCTGCCATAGTGATAACAGCTTTATGTCTGATTTGAGGTACAGGCTTACGCTGAATGCCAGCCAGTTGGACTGACAACTCTTCTAGCCTGCCCAGACTCCCCCGTGGCTTGGTCAAAACATCCTGCCGCGACTGCGCAGCTACCATCGACTCCTTATCCAGGGATGTTATCATCTTGATTATATTGGATAAAAGCTCTGGCATCCCTGCCTCCTTACATGAGATTATTTATCCACCTCATCTCTCACTCAAATAACTCGGGATGGATGATTTTTGCCACCTCTTCCAGACCCTGGACAATACGATATCCATTGCGGTTGACAAGGTCTCCATCAACAGCAAAGACCCTACCCTCCTTCACCGCACTTGTCCTCCCCCAGACGGGGTGTTCCTTCAACGCTGCTGGTGCTATTACTGCTGTCCCGTGGTGGGCATCAATTATGATAATCTCAGGGTCAGAATTAACCAGTGCCTCAATGCTGAATTGCACCCAGGAACCTTCGGCTTTGGCAGCAATATTTTCTCCGCCAGCCATGCTAATGAGAGAGTCAATAATGGAGCCGGGACCGGCTGTCCACGGGCTGTTTAGGTCGGTAGCATCAAACACATAGAAAACCTTAACCCTATGAGCATCCTCTACCTGGTTGAGAACACGAGATATACGCTTCTGCATATCTTCAAGAAGTTCCTTGGCTCTTTCCTCGGTGCCAGTAATTTTCCCTACCAATTCAATATCTCTTAGAATGTGGTCAATATCTTTAGGGTCTATGACAAAGCAGGTAATTCCGAGACCTTCAACCCCTTCAACAACGCCTTCACTGTACCCATCGGTCAGAACCAAGTCTGGCTCTAGTTCAACGATTTTCTCGACAGAGGGGTTATAATAGTTACCAACACTGGGTTTCAACTTGGCTTCCTCAGGATAGTCACAATAGTCGCTAACTCCAACCACCCTTTCCCCCAAGCCAAGGGCAAAAAGGGTCTCGGTGATACTGGGCACATGGGACACAATCCTTTCAGGAACCTTATGCATGGTCACTACCCGGCCCACATCATCAGTAAAGTCTCCCGGTTGGAACTGCGGTTGGCAGCCAGCAAACATACTAACTAATAGGCTCAACAAAACAATAGAAACAACTAATCGCTTCAGTTTCACGAAATATTACTCCTTAACAAAGATTTTAGGCAAAACAAAATCCTCTTGCCCATCTGAACAAGAGGATACTCATCTCTCTTCAAACATACTCTTGCCCCCTTTCTCCGCGGAGGTTCGCGAATACCCAGAGGGTCGGCGTTCTGACTTCTGATAGGACTACCTATCAGTCACAGCAGGCGGGACTGTGTCGGACTCTCACCGAACTTGCTCTCCGATAATACCTGAATTAGCTCAGGCTCCCCCAGGTCACCTATTTAATTTCGTACATGATAAGGGAATTTAGTAGAAAATGCAAACTCACCTATCCCATTATAAAAAGTAGTTAGTTAAACCAACCTAATTTATTGGTTCCTTTCGTTAGGTTCTCCCAGTTTCAGTCAACAAAAGCTTGTAAAGTTACCTCTGGAACAAGAAAAAGGCTGGATATCAGTTCTGTAAGGATATCCAGCCTTAGATGAAGCTAAATGCTATAATATCAGCTTTAACTCTTCCCTATTCTGAACATCTTGGTGCCACATACTGGACACATACCTTGAGTTGCCGGCTTACCATTCTTCATAGTTATAGCCCTAGCATCCCTCATTTCCCTTTTGGCACGACATTTCACACAGTAGGCTTGCATAAGTTCGACCTCCCTTTTTGCTGGAGAATAGACCATTACCCACTAGAGTGTCAACTATCTCGCTGAATCACACTTTTTGGCTTTTTGTTACCCAACAACAATAAGAAGTATTGTTGCGGTATATAACCAGGTGGCGACGAAAGAAGCGGGGATACTGGGAATATTTATCGCATAGAAGGGGGAAGAGAGAACCCGGGTAAAATATTGGCATCTATCGCAAGGTGTGATAATATAATCCAAAAGAGAGTAATGGTTAGCTTGAACGTAGCCGCGGTAGATTTATTCTGTGGGATAGGTGGGCTGACGCATGGTTTGATAAAGGCCGGTGTCTCCGTTGTCGCTGGTATTGATATTGACAAAACGTGCAAATATGCTTATGAAGCAAATAACCAAAGCACATTCATTTGTAAAGACGTCAGAGAGCTTACCGGTGCCGATTTAGAAAAGTTGTATCCTAATGAATGTATCAGAGTGCTTGTCGGATGTGCCCCATGCCAACCGTTTTCCACACATACTCAGAAGGATAAAAGCCGCTCCGAGGATGAAAAATGGGGTTTATTATATTCATTTTCCAAGCTTATCAGGGAAGTACAGGCTCATATAGTTTCGATGGAAAATGTCCCTGAGATAGCTAAAAACAAAATATTCACTGATTTTGTCGCCGAACTGGAAGAACAAGGCTATTACATTTTCTGGGGCAAGGTTTATTGCCCCGACTATGGCGTACCACAGTCACGGAAGCGTTTGGTACTATTGGCATCGAAGTTCGGGCCGATTGATATCATTCCAGCCACTCATTCTCAAGATGAATATGAAACCGTGAGGGATAGAATCGGGGAGCTTGAGATTATAGCCGCAGGTGAGGTATCTACGGCAGATCCCTTACATAGAACGTCTCGACTAGGGGATATCAACTTAAGGAGAATTGAACAGTCGAAGCCCGGAGGTACGTGGAAAGATTGGGACGAGGATCTTCTCTCGCCCTGCCATAAAAAGGAGTCGGGAAAAAGTTATAGCGGAGTCTATGCGCGTATGTCGTGGGATACTCTAGCTCCCACCGTAACGACGCAGTTTTATAATTACGGAACCGGTCGGTTCGGCCATCCGGAGCAAGATAGGGCTCTTTCATTAAGGGAAGGTGCTTTACTGCAAACTTTTCCCCCGGGCTATGAATTTATTGATCCGGAACTACCATTTTCCATAAAACGACTCGGGGCACATATAGGTAACGCAGTCCCGGTCAGGTTAGGATATATAATAGGGAAATCTATTATGGAACACATAGGAGGTCTGTAAGAATGGAGGACAATAATCACTTTACATTTGAAATCTCCCTAAATATCCTAAACCACCTAGGAAGGAACTTATACAGAAGTTTTGTCACTGTCCTCGGAGAGGCAATTTCCAATGCTTGGGATGCAGACGCTCAAAATGTATATATTTACATTGATAGAGAGAATAATTGTTTTGTTATTAAAGATGATGGCATTGGTATGTCAAGAGACGATTTCCAAAATAAGTTTTTAAAGATAGGATATTCGAAAAGAAAGGATGGAAAAGCAAAATCTGATAAAGGAAGGCCTTATATTGGCAGGAAGGGAATTGGGAAATTAGCTTTATTATCTTGTGCAGATAAAATTAGCGTGATATCGAAAACAGCCGATGGAGATTATATTGGAGGGATTATTGACAATTCGGATTTAGATAACGCAATAGAAAATGACTTAACCCCGGATAAATACGAATTAGAGGAAGTCAATCTAGGCATATTCGTTAAATATATTGATAATCATAAGCAAGGAACTCTCATTTACTTTGAAAATATACACGAAGGAATAAATAGAAGCCCGGATTATTTAAAAAAATTAATCGCTCTTTATTTCCGTTTCTCTCTCATAGATAATTCATTTAATATTTTTCTTGATGACGAAGAGATTACCGCCGCTCACCTAAAAGGCCTTGCTCAAAAAACTGAATATTTATGGAAAATCAACGATTATGATGACCCTTATATACATGACCAACTTACTCAATTAAAAGAGAATAGAACAGTAATTTTGGAAGATAATTTTAACGGTTTCATAGCTTCTGTAGAAAAACCAAGGGATTTGAAGGTAATAAGTACCGAAGAAAGAGTAAGTATCGATCTTTTCGCTAACGGTAGGTTGCGGGAAAAAGATATACTAAAATACATACCATCAGCTAGGATAGTTGAGAATTATTTGTATGGACAAATTCATTACAATGAATTGGATGACGCAACAGATAGGTTCTCTAGCAGCCGTGAAGGCATTGTCGCGGATGATCCTAAGTTTATTAAGCTCCTTGAAAGCCTGAGAGAAAATGTTTTAGATAAGATTATTAACGATTGGGATGAATGGAGAGTAAAACATAGAAAACCTGGTGATCCGGACAATGAACGGATGGCTTTAAAGGAAAGAATATCGTTAGAGCTTTATAATTCCGTATCTGAGGAATATATTACACCCGATGGTACAAGGAACAAGGAGAGGGTTGATAACTGGATTAATGAACTAGCCGATGATGCTAAATATAACTTCGGGTCCTATGCCGAATGTTTCATTTCAGAAAACTTAATCAGAAAATATATTGATGAGGAAGATATTAAGCTATCCATCGAAGCAGAAAGCGAGATAAAAAGATTAAGGGGCAGAGAAACCGACGTTAAGAAAAAGGGGAATTGTAACATAGACCTCAGGCAAAAAGACAGCGACGTAAGTTATTTGGATATGGCATATCTCTCACATTTGGTCGATAAACAAATAGGTAGTCAAAATTGCCTCCCCACCGACGCGAAAGAATATAAACCAATTAGAGATGCTCTTATGCATACTGCTCTATTAACTAATGAGGCTAAAACAAAGCTAACATCAATATACAATAATATCAAGGGAAGAGTACTAACTATATTATCTAGGAATAACTAATTAAGAATATTTCATTTATTATGCGGTATTTCACATTTCTTATTATCGGAATTAATCCAATCCTCAAGTACATTCATACTGCAAGTGAAACTATCTAGTTTCTCTAAAACACATTGCCAAACTATAGCAACTCGCCATCCCCTATTAAGTAACTCAGCTACTTTTCGCGCATCACGTTCAATGTTTGCACTGCGTTTTTCCTGCCAGAAAATATGTCTTGTCGTAGGGAGTCGACTCTTTCTACAGCCAGAATGTCCGTGCCAAAAACAGCCGTGTACTAAAATAGTTGCCCTATATTTTGGTAGTACTATATCGGGGCTACCCGGTAGACTGGCGACATGCTTCCGGAAACGATACCCCTTTTCATGGAGATACGACCGCACCTTTTTCTCTATGGCCGTGTCTTTACCGTGGACCTTGGCCATCAGTTGGCTGCGTTGTTCAGGAGATAGAGTATCGGTCATATAGATATATTAGCAAAGAGCTGCCAGTAATACTACCCGAGGCCACAGTATGACGAAATGTGACTTGGTTATTATCGCTAACCATGCGTATCAAAAGGTAGAACTAAAAACTTCCCTAAAACCAAAGTATAGGTGCTATACTAATCGAAAGGTAATATAATATTACACAAAACTAAAATCATTTGATATAGTTGGAAGTAGTATTATAATAACTGTGTGAAAGATTAGTTCAGTGAATCTTTCACATCAGGAGGAACCTTGCGATTAGAAGTACCCCAATCTGCGATCAAGCTGGGATTCTTAAATGACTCGACAAGCACACATAGTAGTCGAACAATCATGCTTACAGAACTTAACCTCCTTCTAGATGCGAGGCCATATTCGGTTGATATAGATCAATACCGTTCCGCAGTTATCGAAGATAATGTATTACTAAAGAAAACCGAGGTGACACGGCGTGAGTCTTTCCAACGATTGCGTAGACTCTACGCACTAAATCATCATACACTGCTTTTCCGAGTGATGCGAGACCTCTGGTTTGCGGACGTGCAGGCCCAATCCCTATTAGCGCTACTCTGTTCTGCCGCAAGAGATCCAATATTGAGAGCAACGGCGGACTTGATTCTTTCAATAACCGAGGGTGCAACTGTGACTCCCCAGATGTTTTCTCAAGCCACGAACGAGCATTTCCCCAATCGTTATAATACATCGACCCTAGCGAAAATAGGGCGGAATGCCGCCTCATCGTGGCAGCAGTCTGGTCATTTGAGCGGTAAATTACACAAGCTGCGCTCGAGGGCAAAGAGCCGACCGGCTGCTGTGGCCTACGCACTCTTGCTTGGCCACCTCTGCGGTACGCGCGGCGAGTCGCTCTTTAATACTACGTGGGCCCAGTTGCTCGATACACCTGTGCATATTCTTCATGAGCAGGCGATTTTGGCTTCGCATAGTGGCTGGATTGAATATCGGCGAGCAGGCAACGTGATAGATATCAGTTTCCACTATCTTCTCAGAGAAGGAGCTTGGGAGCACAAATCATGAGCGAGATAGAGAACTTAATTCGAGAATATGAGAAGTTCGTCCGTTTACCTTGGGTCCATACGCTTGCGGGGTCTCAGAAAGTATGGTTTGTTATCTATGAACCATCTCAAGAACGTCGACTAAGGCTTCGTATCGATGAATTCGGTGTGGTAACAAAGAAC
>JABUBM010000311.1_pt1 | contig 11632 bp, 9 predicted proteins | sample 7240321 | NCBI WGS metagenome assembly JABUBM01 (sample SAMN07256344, study PRJNA390944) | subsurface metagenome | isolation source: Methane hydrate marine sediment | place: Pacific Ocean: Eastern North Pacific, ODP site 1244 | collected 2002
GGAAATTATTCTACAGAAGCAAAGGCGAGCAGATCGAGTTTGTGCCTTCCTTAATTTCTTTAATGAATTGGACGCCAAGGAAGAGGAGGGAATGGTTCGTGAGAAGCTTCTGGCGACAGCCAAAGATATGAATCTCGACATTGTTTCTAAGGATGGCAAGCCCAGTGATGTCAAGCCAATAATCGTCCCGGTGAAGACGAAACGGGCACCTCGGCGAGATAGAAAGATAAAGTATGATGCCAGCCAACTTCCCAAACTGGATAAAACGCAAAAGTACGCTTCTCACAGTACGATTACCGCAGCGATGAAGGTCTTTGCTCAAGACCCTAGGGTGGTTTCTTTAGATGCCGACCTGGCAGCACTCAGCGGCCTTGAACCTGGGATTAGCTATGTGGATGTAGAACGGGCTCTTAATGTAGGCATCGCCGAGTCCAATATGTGCTCTCTCTCTGAGGCTTTTGCGGCGATGGGCTATAATACCTGGGCCAGCACATTTTGTCCCTTCTTTGACTGGAGAATCCTGCGCCGAATTTCCATTGGTTATCAGGAAAGGCTTGAGGCGATAGAGATGGAAGATGGCTGGCTCAGTGAGGGGCACGGCCTGGATATAACATATATCGCGACAATGCCAAATTTCGAGACGCAGGTCAATGGCGCCACCCATATGGGCAATGATGATATCCAGGTTTTGACCGGAATTGCCCACCTGAAATTCATTGACATCTCTTGTCCCCAACTGTTGCTCGGGGTGATGAAGTGGATTATGGAGGGCAACAAGGGAATAGTCTATATCAGGATCATGCGCCAACCTTCAGCTGTCATTTATGATGATGGCTTCAAGTTTGAATACGGCAAAGGTTACATCCTCAAAGAGAGCCCAGACGATAAGGCGGTTATTGTCAGCAGTCAGCGTGGTGTTCATGAGGCGTTGGCGGCCGCCAGTGAGCTGGAGCAGTCGGGTATAATGGTTGGTGTTGTGGATATGCCATCGATTGATGAACAGTTATTGCTCGATCTCTATCACTCTGGGAAATGGGTTATTATTGCTGAGCAAAATAACGGCTATATCTGGCCTGAGTACAGGAGGGTCCTCTGTAAATTGAGAGAGCCCATTGACACCACACGGCTGGTTCCAATCAATGCTCTTGATAAAAACGGACGCCCCCAATTTATTCACTCGGCGACTTATCAGCAATTGGTGGATCATTTTGGGTTGTCATCTGGCCGTCTAGCGGAGACGATAAGGCAAAAAATTAATGGTAGATAGTCTAGAAAGGCCGTCGTCATCCCAAAGCTGGGTGATAAACCCGTTTTCGAGTACAAAAGGAGAGAAGGGGACTATATTGCTTTTGCAGATGCTTCTGCAGGTCAGCAAGCTACTTCACTGTTTTGGGCTTTATTGAATCAGCCGGGGCCACCTTTGATTATTGACCAGCCAGAGGATGATTTGGATAACCGCATGATACTTGACATAGCAAAGCAGATCTGGGACTCAAAACAATGTAGACAACTAATATTTTCAAGTCACAACGCTAATATTGTTGTTAATGGTGATGCAGAGTTGGTCATTTGCTGTGATTACCGAGTTGCTGGACAACAATCGGGTGGCCAAATTAAGTATGAAGGCGCAATAGATGTTGAAAACGTTCGAAATGAAATCACTGGAGTGACGGAAGGTGGTCGAGAAGCATTCAGACTGAGGAAAGATAAATACGGTTTTTAAACCTACATTTACCTAAGCAGAAGTTGATACACTGAATAAGATGATGCAACCGAATATGGACAATAAAGATAATCATTAGGAAAACCGCGAAGTAAACAATATTATGACTATCTAAACTCCGAGAGTTTCAATCTAAACACTTCTATTCGAAATTGTCTTATTGACATTGATTTTCAACCAAAGAAATATTAAAATCAGGGTGTCGGTTGACCTAGTGTCTTGACACCCTGATTCATTTAAAAATCTCTCGGCAGGGTAGGCCTTCTAGCTTTGGTAGGCCGTACAGGTCTCGAACCTGTGACACCCTGATTAAAAGTAAGAAGCGCGATATGCCACCTCGTACCACCAGATAGCTTTTGGTGTCTTTCTGTTTGGTGTAAAACGGTCTTTTGTATCTGGGCATACCGTCCAGTGTCATTGAGTGCCAAGCATTTTGTCGGCAAAATGTCGGCAAAACATAAGTACGGTTGTCACCTAATAAACAGACCTAGATGCCTTCGTAATCACCGGGGGAAACAAAACGATGTTTTGTTCAAGCTGAACCAAGTCTTTTCCGTTTTCGCTAATTACTTGTGCGCTTCAGAGTTGGGGCTTTGTTCTTACCATCAGCATAGCATACTCGTCGAACCACGTTATGTTGTGCAGGTCAATAAACCGCGTTGAAACATTATTCTCGAAAATCTTCAACGCCTGTTCAAATTCAGCATTTTCATAAAGACTGAAAGTAGAATAGTGCTTGAATCTGGCACGACGAATCAGCTCTTGTAAAGAGGCTTTTCGCTTGAATCTGAACTCATTTACAGTTTCCAAGACGATTCCGTCTGTCTGCTTAATAACAAGCTCTAACTCATCCAGTTCGTAGAGCCGGTTCTCTTTTTGAAGAAACGAAGGAAAATACATGCCCCAAATATTCTTGGCATTCTGAGCTCTGAAGCGAGTATAAATGAATATTCTAGCCCCGGGTTTTACAATTCTGGCCGCCTCGGTAAGAAAAGCTGCAACGTCAAAATGATGTATCGCATTAAAGGCAAAAACACAATCTAATGAATTATTCGCCAGTGGAATCTGCTCTGCCGAAGACTTGATTAGATTATAGTTGTGCTTTCTTTTCGTTCGAAGGTATTCGCGGTTCACCCTTAACATTTTTTCGTTCCTATCGATACATATTAGGTGATCAATCTTCAAGTGTTGAAGTAGTTTGTAGCTATATCTACCGACCCCACAGCCAATATCAGCCGCTCTGATAATGCCACAACCTTTTAGATTATTCCTGATGAAATTGATAGGTGCGAAATCTGTCGTTCTTAGCCAATGGTAGTGCTTAGCCACGTATGAGAAGTGGCTACTCATAACTTGGTTGGTGTCAAATTGTTTGTCAATAATGGTCATTGCTGTCGCCCTCTGGAAGCTTGCTTGGTAGTCTTAGGCATTAGGTTTGGAGTGAACGACTATTTATATATCTCTTGAATACGGTTGTCAAGAGCTACCTCTACCGTTACACACGACAAACCGAAGTCTAAATTAACAATGGTTTAATAATTCAGTGCGTTTTAATAGGTATATGGGGATAAAGCCGATAATAGGCGCTGAAGTCGACCTGGAGGGCGGGTATCATCTAACCCTCCTCTGTGAGAATGGGCAGGGTTATTCAAACCTTTGTCGGATACTTACTCAAGCGCACCTCTCACATAAGGACCGGAAATCTCGAGTCAGCAGGGAGTTTCTAAGGGAACACAACGGTGGCCTGATAGCTCTGAGCGGCTGCGATCAAGGTGAGATACCTAAGCTATTCCGTCAAGGTGAAATAGACAAGGCTAGAGAAGCAATAGGCTTTTACAGGGAAGCCTTTGGTGACCGCTTTTTCGTGGAGCTTGTCCGGTATCCCTCCAGGGAGGGAATGTTTGATAGCTATGAGCTGGCTTCGTTTGCCAAGAAGGAGAGTATTCCTATAGTAGCCACCAATAATGTCCACTATGCTGAAATGAAAGGTTACAGGGTTAAAGAGCTACTCAACGCTATTGATCAGAACATTCCCGTTTCTCAACGAAAGTGCCGTCGTACTGTAGAGCAGTACCTTAAATCGCAGAAGGAGATGGCCAAGCTGTTTAAGGATGTCCCCAAAGCTGTAGCTATGACGGAGGAGATCGCCTCAAGGTGTAACCTTGAATTGGAATTAGGCGAACCTCGCTTCCCCAAGTTCGACGTACCTGAAGGCGAAACTGGTTACAGCTATCTCTCTAGGCTGGCTTTCATGGGAGCTTTGAGGAAATACGGCTCAGTAACAACCAAGATCAGAAATCGCTTGGAGCAGGAGCTTTCTACAATCAGGAAGCTTGGTTTCAGCAGTTACTTCCTGGTAGTCTGGGATATAGTTAAGTGGGCGAAGACACGCAATATAAGATGCCAGGCTAGGGGTAGTGCGGTAGACAGCTTGGTCGTCTATGCTCTCGATATCAGTAATGTCGACCCCATTGAGTATAACCTTCTCTTTGAACGTTTCATGCATCCATTAAGACATGAACCACCCGATATTGACTTGGATGTTGACCGGAGACACAGAAACGAGGTAAGGGACTACGTCTATCAGAAATATGGAGCTGAGAATGTAGCCTGTGTGGGAACGATAAATACCTACATGGCTAGGGGCGCTATCCGTGATGTTGGCAAGGCTTTACAAATCCCTCAGGAGGTCATCGAACAAGCTTGCCATGGTATACACTATCTTTCTGCTTCACAGTTTCTAGAGTGTGTTGATAAACTACCCGAGCTAAAGGAGAGTACCATTTACAAGAAGCCCGAATTTGCTGAATTCTTCAACCTGTGTGCTGCCATTGATGGGGTCCCCAAGCATCTGTCCGTCCATTTAGGAGGATTATTGATTGGGAATGGCAGGTTATCTGATTTAGTTCCTCTTGAATGGTCTAGTGGCGGAGACGTTATCAGCCAATATGATAAAGATGATATCGAGAGGTTAGGTATCGTCAAGCTGGACTTACTGTCACTCCCCACTTTGACCGTGATGGAGGATACATTGACTAACATTAAACAGAATCGTGGGATCGATATCGAGATAGATAAGATACCGAGAGATGACCCCGAAGCCTTCGCCATACTCAGAGATGGTAAAACAGTTGGTACTTTCCAGCTTGAATCACCAGCGCAAAGAGAAATGGCGGGTAGATTACTACCCAGCAGATTTGAGGATATCATAGTTTCAATTTCCTTAGTGAGACCAGGGCCACTCAAATCCAGTATGGATAAGGTTTATCTACCAAGAAGACATGGTAAAGAACCTGTCACATATTTACATCCCAGACTCAAGAATGCTCTTAGTGAAACGCTAGGAGTAATACTCTATCAGGAGCAGGTCTTGAAGGTTGCCCATGATTTAGCTGGTATGAGCTATGCCGAAGCCGACGGTTTTAGAAGAGCAATGACACATGACCGGACCGAAGAAGAGATGGAGAAGATGAGAGATGCCTTTATTGCCTCCGCTACAAAGAACGGCGTGAGTAGGAAGATAGCTGAGAAGGTATTTGAACAACTGGCTGCCTTTGCTGCTTATGGATTCTGTAAGGCTCATGCGGTTGCCTATGCTACCCTTGCTTATCAAACCCTTTGGTTGAAATGCCATTATCCTGCTGAATTCTTTGCCGCCGTATTATCAAACCAACCTATGGGATACTACCCGCCTCGTGTCCTGGTAGCTGATGCGAAAAGGTTTGGAGTTAAGGTGTTACCACCTGATATCAGCCAGTCTTCTACCTGTTACACAGTAGAGGACAATGCGATAAGAGTGAGCCTTAGACAGTTAAAGGGCATGTCGGAAGAGGCGCTGGAATCCATATTATCGACAAGAGCGAAGAGCGAATTTACTTCCCTAAGAGACTTCGTGCTACGAACCGACGTAAATCAAACGATTCTGGAGAACCTAGTAAGAGTCGGGGTCTTTGATTCCTTTGGTGCTCGGGATGATTTGCTATCGCAGATTCCGAAGTTAACAGCTTGGAAGCGCAAGGTAAGCAGAAAATCCGAACCCTTGATTAAAGACGCAGAAGCAAAGGTGAGCTTCCTAAGGCAAAACACTAGCTATGAGAAGAAAGCCAGGATGTTAACTGAAAGGGAGCTTTTATCGTTAGACTTATTGGCATATCCTTTAGATTTCTACACCGTTAACACCGGTATTACCAGAATGAAGGACCTGCCTTCAATAGCCACAGGTAGGACAGTTAATATCGTTGGATCAGTAATTCGATATCAGACACCACCCACACGGAATGGAAAAAGGGTGGTCTACGTGATAATGGAAGATGGGACAGGTATTGCTGATGTCACTGTATTTAGTGATGTTCAAGAAAAATGTGGTCAAGTCTTGTTTAGAGAAGGCTGGTTGGTAGTAGAAGGTAAAGTTCATAGGAGGGGTCCGAAGGCACTTTCCATTATTGCCAATAATTTGTCTCCAATACCTATATCGTGAAAATAATCATTTGTCGTTTCAACTTCTGCACAATCTGGCTGATTGTTATAGCTTCGAGTAGGTGGATACCTCAAGGCGCTTTTCATAGTTATAGCTTAAACCACACCTAGTGGGAGTATCAGCAACTATAACCTGTGATTTGGCGCACGCAAGGATACTTTTGGCTGTGCAGTGGCTGAGGTGATTAGCACTTTACAGCGGTAACAAAGGTTTCTAGGTCGGTGAGCAGCGATACCCTTGGATAGTAATTATTTATCCCAATCATACTCTCCGTTGTCAAAACAATCAATCCTTGGATACCTATTGTTCGTACATGGGACACATAACGTCATTTCGTGCAATGCTTATACGTTTAATATGAATTATACGCGCAGATTCTGAAATTCGACATAATGCCGTATACCTAAAAGGCGACTGAATACTATCTGCTTCTAAGCAGTTAAGGAAGACCACAGCGACTGAATGGAACGACATGCTCCTTAAAGAGCTTTAACACAAGAAAGCAAGCGGTGGAGTTCCTCCTAAAGGATCGCCACTTATTAATAAGGCCAGAAGTAGTTGAATGGTTCAGCTATGCCCGAATTTATTTTTCAGAAAGCGAACTTGAAGAGAAGAGCGAGGAAGTTATTGGCAAGCAAGTTAGGAAGAGTTTCACCCGCAATGCTGAGTGGCTCAAAGACACAGAATATGTCGTCGCCCCCTACTACAAATTTGTCACCGCAAGCCATGCCTACTACTACGATTTCACTCTCGATTTACCCCTTTTTGCTTCCTTAGATACCGAATATACTTGAATTTACTCACCGAGTTAATTTCGATTCCCAATAGTTCAGCGATTCTGCATTTGGCTGCTATACATCCTTCCTGAGCTCAAGGATGTCATCGGTAGTGAGCACTCCAGACAGGTCTAAACCGTGGATGGGGAGCAGAGCTGATTCGGAGCCAGTGGCGATAATAACCTTCTTGATTGCTATCTCCTCGTCATTCACTTTGATCAGGGATGGAGATAAGATGCGGCCACTGCCGCTGTGTACGCTTATCTTGTTTGCTTTCATCAGTTCCTCAATGCCGGACACTAATTTGCGAGCCACGTTGCTTCTACGAGCCATAATCTTTCGGAAATCTACCGCGGTGTTGCCAAGACCTATTCCAAAGTTGTTTGCCCTTTTCGCGTCAGACTAGACCACTCTCTTGCCCCTTCGGCTCCCTCTGTAGGGTCTCTCCTATCGTCGGCATAGATATTAATATCTCTCACCATGCCTGTTAAGCAGTTGGGGCTAGGTTTAATATCTCCGCGAATGCCGCCTCACAACTGAATAAAACTTGCAAGCCCCAATTGCTGCAGCTTCTCTTTCATTGGTATTCCTGTCTCTTTGCTCCACCCTCGTGCTTCGTAGTATTCATCCAACATCCGCTCGTAATCTTTAATTTCGCACTCCTCAACCGAAGAATACTCCCCAAATTCCGGGAGTTTAAGACACCTCTCCGGGAGCATATCGTCTATTCTCCTTATCCCTTCTCTAACGTTGAACATTCTTTGGAGATTGTATACTCGTTCGCCTATGCTCAAAAGTTCCTTTCCATCTATATCCCAGCCGGTTAATGAGGAGGTGAGCTCAGCTAGTTCTGTAGGCCCTAAGCCGCTATATACATAGAACTTACATATGCCTAGGATGTCTGGCAATATGCCAAAATCCTGCAACTTTGTGGCTATCCTTCCTTTGCCTGCCTCCGCAAAACGATCAACAGTATTAGGGTCGGGGACCCCGTAAGGAACTAGCCCGAAATCGATCTTACCACTGTCATAGGCCATACCTTCCAATGGATGAATATGGCACATGCCCCTGTTTCCGGTACCATACATTATTGCCAGAGCCTTTCCAGATCTTCCATCATGCGCAGGTCCTTCAAGGCCCTTGACCTCCACTGCCAGTAGATTTGAGCCCTTGCCAATTTCCTGGGAAGCACGCTTGGTTCCCTCACCCAAAATTCTTCCGATACCTTTCCTACTGGCTATTCTTCTCACCAGTTCAACCATAGTTTCCGTGTTTCCCCAGGTAAGGTCTAAGCCATTGATCTCTTCCTTGCTCAGCATGCCTTGCTCGTAGCAGTCCATAGCAAAAGCGATTACCGCACCGGTACTTATTGTATCCAAGCCATACTCATTACATAGATACGTGGCATGTACTGCAGCATCCATATCCTCATTTAACACAAAGAATGTAAAGGCACAAATGCTTTCATACTCGCAGCCTTCATGCTCAGGCGTTTTCCACTTCCCGGTCTCTACTTTAGCGATTCTGCCACACCGCAAGACACACCCTTTGTAGCACGGATTGGCTCTTATCAGGTTCCTAGTTTCGAAGTGATCATAAAGCCCTTCTCCCTTCCCCCACGAGTTAGCCTTCCAATTCTTTGTCGGAATATCCCCAAGGTAATCGTTCGCGGGTATTTCCCCCGTAGTACCACCGGGAGCCCAACCTACTCCATCAGTTCTGTCCAAGACCTTTTTGTTACCTTCTTTAACTGCTATTTGGAACCTATCTGGCTCGGCAACGGGAATCTGGCCTTTACCTCTCACTGCAATTGCGAGTAGGTTTTTTGACCCCATTACTGCACCCGCTCCACACCTCCCAAAGGCACGCCCGCTAACCATGATAGTGGCAAATCTCACCAATTCTTCACCAGCAGGACCTATAACTGCAATTTCAAACTTTTCGTCCTTCAACTCTTCTTTAATAAGCTTGTCTTTCTGAGACGTTGTTTCCCCCTTCAGCTTATCTGCAGGTCTTATCTCGGCTTTACCATCATCAATTACAATGTATTTTGGCTCTTTGGCTTTGCCTTCTATAACTAAAAAATCATAACCTGCTTTCCTTAGAGTGCCACCCCACTCCCCTCCACACTTTGATTCGCCCCAAATGCCAGTTAGTGGCGATTTATAGCAGACCTCAGCAAATCCTGAGCCCGGAGCCCTTGTGCCAGTCAAGGGGCCTGTGGTAAATACCAGCTTATTCTCTGGGCTTAAAGGGTCAATACCTGCTGAGAGTTCGTCATATAATAATTTTACCCCGTATCCAACCCCGCCGAGGAATTTCCTTAATATTTCAGGCTTTGTCTCTTCAACACTGACCTTCCCTTCACCTAAATCTATTTTTAACAATTTACCAGTATACCCATATAATGGGGTATGTCCTGCTGAGTCCATCTTACACCCCTTTCGTTAATAGCCAAAACCTATCCTTCCCTCAAATGCCTTTTCAAAGAACTCCGTCAGGTTCTCTAAATTAGCCTTCACCGGGTTGAAATCTACCATCCCGTCTGTAAAGATAGAACACCTTCAGCATTATGAGCCATAGCATCCATACCACTACCAGCAGTTGGCTTCGGAGGTAATCCCACTGCCAAACTGGGGGCAACTACAGCCACCTCAGCGATAGCCAAGTTGAGCCCTGCCGTCGTGAGCCGGCATGTCCTATAGTTACTCCTTTCTTATTGAATAATTGGCTACACCAAAGCCCCCCTGCTAGATAGCAATGCTTCAATCAGGATAGCCATGTCAGGCTTCTTACTTGAGATCGTATCCTCCTGCAATTGGTCCATAGGCCCACTGTATCTCATCTCTTGACACCGCTGCATAGCCTGCCTTTATAACCTTGGCTGTTTCGGCAGCCCTTTTACCCAGCATCTCGGATTGTATCTTACAGACTTTATCTTCCTTTATGAGTTCCTTTTCTTCCCGGGTATTAACCGAAATCATCGAACGGTTGCGGACTATCTCAGCGCATCCTGAAAGGGAGCAGGTTGACCCACATGCCCCGGTGTTACCACCACAAATCTACCCTTCTCAGGGAATGGCTGTCAACCGTTCAAGAGAGTGTACTGACAGACTGCCTATGTCTACCCTACTATAGAGACACAAATTGAGTTCTTGTGCAACCGTGTAACCCAAAATTAGTTTAAGGTAAGAACATCAGCTTGATGTACCAATACGAAGCGTCACTTGAGCAATAGAAGGCAATCTTCTCTAGGCGGTTCGAGCCACAGCTTCATCACCATAGAAGGTTAACATTATTGCCTCAATCCCATTCGCGTTTAATTACTTTATTGCAGTAAATCAAGGTTTCATTGAGGACGCTGGTATTGGCTGGGAGTATATTCTTTGATTGGTTCTATGGTAATAGAGACAGATGTGTATTCTGCCTTGAGTATATCTGGTTAAAAGCGTACTTCAAGACGGCTCCTCCCTTCTGCAAGCCTTCAGCGAAGGGATTATTCCCAGACATTAGTTAATGTCACAATGGGCTTCTAAAGTATGTCTATATTCTATTGCCCTAGCTAATATAAAACAATAAAGCGGGGTTTCACGACTATAACATAATATTCCCTCCAATTACACAATCAGCCACAATGTTCAACTAACAGATAGAAGCCTAGTAGAAACCCTATCTTTCAACAAGTAGAACTGCCCACCCTGCCCCACCGTGTCCCATAAGCCAGCAAGGGGACGGCGATGGAGAACACAATTGTACCTTATATCTTTTCTCTGTATTTTTTGACTAAATCCGGATTATATGGTGCTTTTCTCCCCTCACACGCTTCCCTTGGGCACAACTGGCAACTTATGAACTCAACCCGAGTTGGGAAGAATATTCCAGACACAGATTTTAGCGGAACCATTAAGAGAGCCTCAGTTAGCTTTACCCCGATTAACTCTTCAACATTACTAAAGATTGAAAGGAGCTCTTTTTGTTGTGTTATTGGCCAATCCTCCATAGACCCTTCTCCTGGCGCCATTGTTGACATCCGTCCAAGTGCATACTTTTTTCTTAAGTAATCTTCAAGATAGCTCATAGCTAGGACTAATACAGTTTCCTTAATTTGATCCAGATAATAACTTTTTATAAATTCGTGGGATGGGAAAACTATTTCATCTAATTCTCTTCCACACGTTACAACAAATGGAAAAACTCTTCCCACTTTATCCAAATTAACTCTGAGAACACGGCTGGTAAACCTTACACCACCAATATCTAGCGAGTCTTCATTTTTATTATCAACATAGGAAACCTCATAGATAGCTTTAGGTTTAGCTATAAGACGGGCAATCTCAATTAATTCCTGGATGCTTTTTGCCATATCCTCACTTTTGTTGCGTACATGCATCTGCTTGAATACTGCCTCGAGATCTAACTTGACTGGAATGTTATTCAATACTTCCATGATGCTCCTTCTCTTTCGGCATAAATCACCTCTACCTCAGCCTGCATCCATCCTAGCACTGCTTGTAATGCTGGGCAAGCCTAGTCCCCAACTAAACATGCAGTTCGATAACATCCCCATGTTCGTGCAGTGGTAGCTAAATCTGCCGGGATAATGCCTTGAATGTTAATGCTAAAACGTGTGGCATAGACCTTGATATCGAGAGAAGG
>JABUBM010000312.1_pt1 | contig 11629 bp, 14 predicted proteins | sample 7240321 | NCBI WGS metagenome assembly JABUBM01 (sample SAMN07256344, study PRJNA390944) | subsurface metagenome | isolation source: Methane hydrate marine sediment | place: Pacific Ocean: Eastern North Pacific, ODP site 1244 | collected 2002
TACCGGTGTTATTGCCTGAGAATGCTGAGTTTAAGCCTACTGGTGAATCCCCGCTGAAGTATTGTGAGCAGTTTGTCAATACTACCTGCCCGCAGTGCTCATCCCCGGCTAAACGGGAAACTGATACTATGGATACCTTTATGTGCTCCTCGTGGTACTTTCTGCGTTACGCCAGCCCCCATTGTGATACTGCTCCTTTTGCTAATGATAAGTTGAGGTACTGGTTGCCAGTAGACCTGTATACTGGTGGTGCTGAGCATGCGGTTATGCATCTATTCTATGCCCGCTTCTTTATTAAGGCGCTTCAGGATATGGGGCTGGTTGACTTTAGCGAGCCGTTCAGCCGTTTGTTTAATCAGGGGGTTATTGTTGCTGGGCGTCAGAAGATGAGTAAGTCGCGGGGCAATGTGATTACTCCCGATGTGTATGTTTCTGAGTTGGGGGCTGATGCAGTACGTGCCTACCTTATGTTTGTCGCCCCCTGGGAGCAGGGTGGGGAGTGGGATGATAGCGGCATTAGCGGCATAAGCCGCTGGCTTAACCGGTTGTGGAACCTGGTGTTGGGGGGGTATAGCTGTGGGGATCTTATTGCCAGAATAAAGGCGGAACGTGAGCTATCTCGTATTACTCACCAGACTATCAGGAAGGTAACTGATGACCTAGAAAAGCTGCGATTTAATACTATGATAGCCGCCCTTATGGAGTTCACCAACTACCTGGCTGAGGTAAGAGAAACGGGAGTTGTTATTGATTCAGCTTGGCAAGCGTCTATAGATAGCCTACTCTTGCTTCTAGCGCCAACCGCCCCTCATCTGGCAGAGGAGTTGTGGCAGAGGACAGGGCACGACTATAGTATTCATAATCAAAGCTGGCCGCGGTGGGATGAGGAGCTGGCTAAGGATGAGGAGATTACCTTGGTCATTCAGGTTAATGGCAAGCTGCGTGACCGGATTGCGGTTGCGGCATCGGTTACCGAGGCTGAAGCCAGGCAGCTGGCACAGGAAAGCCAGCGAGTGAAAGCTCATACGGAAGGCAAAGAGTTACTTAAGACAATATATGTCCCGGGGAGACTGGTAAATCTGGTGGTGCGGTAAAGTGAGACAAGGCAGGATGTTTATCAGGGGTAGATTGAAGGGGCGAAGCCCCTTCTAAACCTATTCCTCCCCCTCATGATAGGAATACATATCCATATCATGGAGAGGGGGACAAAGGGGGTGAGGTTGAAAATAATCTCACAAAGTAGGAAGGGAGAATCAAGGTGAAAATAGCCTTTATTGGTGGTGGGAATATGGGGGAGGCAATGCTGTCGGCTGTTTTGGGTAAGAGGCTGAGCCAGCCACAGGCTATCTCGGTTAGTGATATTAGTCAATCTCGCCGTCAGTATCTTGAGCAGAAATACGGCGTGACAACGATGAATGATAATCGTCAGGCTATAAAAAGAGGCGATGTAGTGGTTCTGGCTATTAAACCTCAGAATCTAGCTGGGGTAATGGCTGAGCTTAATGGTCAGCTTAAGTCGGCTCAACTGGTGTTATCTATTATCGCCGGGGCAAGGATTGATACTCTGTGCCGTGGACTAAACCACAATTGTGTAGTTCGGGCAATGCCTAATACCCCAGCCCAGATTGCTGAGGGCATAAGTGTGTGGACGGCTACCGCTGAGGTAACCGAGCAGCAAAAGGGATGGGCAGGCTCTATTCTTGGCGCTATGGGCAAGGAGATTTATGTTGATGATGAGAAGTATATTGATATGGCGACGGCAGTGAGTGGTAGCGGTCCGGCTTATATTTTCCTTTTTGCTGAGTCACTGATTGAGGCGGCGGTGCATATTGGTCTGCCTCGTGATATGGCGCAGGAGCTAGTAGTGCAGACATTATCGGGTTCGGGGCATTTCCTCCGGAAGTCGGGTAAACAGCCTTTGGAGCTGCGGAAAATGGTCACCTCCCCCGGTGGCACCACTGCTGAGGCTTTAGCCCAGTTGGAAAAAGGAAAGTTCACCGAGCTAGTTAAGCAGGCAGTTGAGGCTGCCTACAATAAAGCCAAAAGGTTAGGGGAGTAGCAGCCCTCAATTATCCCCTCCTACCCCATAGTAGATTTATTTCCTAGTTATTTACAATTTTTCTTAAAAGTAATATAATTAAGAATAGTTAGATAATTATTACTATTTGGGCTAAGGAGGGTATCATGAGAATTAAGCATATCTGGGGCGAGCCTAAATTCTTTGGCTCAGCTACGGTTGGGCCTAAAGGACAAATGGTCATACCGGTCAATGCTCGCAAAGAGTTAGGCATAGATACCGGAACTACACTCCTATTTTTTACCGGCCACGAAAGCAGAATGTTAGTATTACTCCCAGCTGATGTCATGGAACACATGTTAAGCAGGATGAGTGAAAGGCTGGCCCACTTCGATAAGCTAGTGAAGGATTATAAGTCAAAATCAGCCACGGAAGAGAAAGGGGATTAGTTAGATGAAAAGCTGGCGAATTGTAGTTATTTTACTATTGTGCCTGGCTTTAACTGGTGCTGTGGCTTGTATGCCGTTTGGGGCTCGGGAGGGTGAAGAAGAGAGTATTAGCCAACTGGTCGAGGTGGTGCGGGGTGACTTAATCATTAGCGTTAGCGGCAGTGGTAGTATAGGGGTTGCTAATGAAGCGAAGTTAGCCTTTGACGGCGGTGGAAAGGTGGACGCGATATATGTTGATGAGGGCGATGTGGTCAAAGAGGGGGAAGCGTTGGCGGTGTTAGCCCCTGTAGATACTGATGCTCTGGGACTGGCTTTAGCCCAGGCAGAGTTGAATTTAGCCCAGGCAAAGGTGAGCTTAGCTCAGGCAGATGCAGCTCAAGAGCAAGCAGAGGCAGCTCTGGAACAGGCTGAATATAATCTAGAGCAATTACAAAGATACCATGCCACTTATGAGGATCGGAGGATAGCCAGATTGCAGATTAGTGCCGCTGAATTGCAGGTTAAGGCTGCTGAGGCGCAGGTTGAAGCCGCTGAATTGGCGGTAGATGTAGCTAAGCAGGCTGTGGAAGAGGCAAAGAGCAAGCTGGAAATAGAAACTATCACCGCTCCATTTGATGGAGTAGTGACCAGTGTTGATGTTGAGGAAGGGGATATTATCCCAGACTCGGGTATGTCACAGGTAACAATTGTTCGCTTAATTGACCCTATGAGTATGGAGTTAAGTGTGGGCCTAGATGAGATAGATATTCCAGGCGTAAAGTTGAATCAAAGAGCCATTATTGAGGTAGATGCCTTGCCCGATGTCCAGCTTGAGGGCAAGGTTACCTCCATTTCTCCTCTGCCGACAGTAGAGGCTGGTGTGGTACTATATAATGTTAAAATTGACTTTGATGTTCCCCAGGGTTCTGGACTGAGAGTTGGTATGAGTGCTACGGCTGATATTATAATTAATGAACGAAGTAGTGTTTTGCTGGTGCCCGACCGGGCTATTAAGCAGGATAGGCAGGGCAATCCAATAGTTTTTGTTATGGTTAATGAACAGATTGAAGCGAGGTCGGTAGTTATCGGTATAAGCGACGGTTTGCTGACCGAGATTGTAGGCGGGCTTAGTGAAGGAGAGACGGTAGTGTTAGAAATGGGGGCTGGAGTCCAGCCATCACCTGAACCAGCAGGCAGACCAGGGGTTATTCCATTTATGCCAGGGTCACCGCACTAGACTAGCCACAATGGAAGAGGATTATGATTGAGCTAGAAAACATTACCAAGGTTTACCGAATGGGGAAGGTAGAAGTCAATGCCCTCAGGGGGATAACTCTCTCTATCACTAAGGGAGAGATGGTGGCTATTATCGGTGCCTCGGGCTCAGGCAAATCAACCCTGCTAAATGTAATAGGCTGCCTGGATAGACCTACTTCGGGTAGATATATCTTTGACGGGGCTGACGTTAGTCAGCTTAGTGATAACCAGCTAGCTGGAATGAGAAATAGAAAGTTTGGTTTTGTCTTCCAGGAGTATAACCTTTTATCCCGTGCCAGCGCCTTATCAAATGTAGAGCTTCCCCTTATCTATGGCGGTAGTAGTCACAAGCACAAGCAGGCTATGGAAGCACTGGAGAGGATGGGGCTCGGGGCGAGAGCGAAGCATAAACCCACCGAGTTATCAGGCGGTGAGCAGCAGCGGGTGGCTATAGCCCGGGCACTGGTCAATAACCCAGCCCTCATTCTAGCTGATGAGCCTACTGGCAATCTTGATAGTAAGACCGGTGCTGAGGTTATCTCTATTTTTCGACAGCTTAATCAAGAGGGCATAACTGTAATCATGGTTACCCATGAGGCCGATATAGCCTCTCAAGCCCAGCGCACCATTCGCCTTCATGATGGGGAGATTGTCAGCCAGTGAAGCTTATAGACTTTTTGGTTACTGCCCTAAAATCACTGTCGTCTAATAAACTGCGTTCCTCATTAACCATGCTGGGCATGATAATCGGGGTGGGGGCGGTAATAGGACTGATGTCGATTGGTAGAGGCGCCCAAGCCATGGTTACCTCTACCTTTGAACAGATGGGTACCAATGCTATCTATGTTATCCCTAGTTCGCCGGGTGCAGGGGTAGCTGGGATAGGTATGGGTGCTCCTACCCTTAGTTTGGATGATGCTGAGGCTCTGGCTAATCCCGCTTATGTTCCTTCGGCAGTAGCCGTAGCCCCGATAAGTACTAACTATGCTGAAGTGATAGCTGGTAACGAAAGTGCCGTTACATCAATAACTGGTACTACTCCCGAATATCAGGGTGCGTTAAATTATTCTCTAGCCTCGGGTCAATTCATTTCCGAGAGGAATGTGTCCCATAGAGATACGGTAGCGGTGCTTGGGGATAAAGTGGCTGAAGACCTGTTTGGTTCGGACGACCCTTTAGGACAAAAGGTTAGGATAAAGGAGCGTCGGTTTACTGTTATCGGGGTTCTGGAGGCTAAGGGTGGGGCGTTTATGGGAGTTAGCCAGGACGAGCTGGTTGTGGTACCAATAACCACCTTTCAGACCCGGCTATTTACCCAGCGCATGGCTGGGGGTGAAGATGCTGTTCAGTCAATTGTGGTTCAGATATCTAGTGCCGAGGCGATAGATGGCGCCATTTACCAGATTGAGGATGTTTTGAGGCAGCGCCATCGGTTAGCCCCTGATGAGGAGAATGATTTTACCGTCATCAGTCAGGAGCAGATAATCGGTATGCTGCAGCAGGTAATCGGGGTATTTACCATATTTCTGGGGGCTATTGCCGGTATTTCCCTGCTCGTTGCTGGTATAGGTATTATGAATATTATGCTGGTTTCGGTAACCGAGCGCACTAGGGAGATAGGCATTCGTAAGGCGGTAGGAGCTAAACGGAGGGACATTTTAGGCCAATTCCTGATGGAAGCGGCGATACTTAGCCTAACTGGGGGTGGTATAGGCATAGCTGGTGGCTGGGTTATGTCACGCCTTATTTCTCGAATAGATATCGGCGGGCAGGCGATACCGTCTGTGGTATCGCTGGATATTATAATTCTGGCTATATCGGTCTCAGTTTTTATTGGTCTTGTTTCTGGGATATACCCGGCACTTAGAGCTGCCAGACTAAATCCCATTGATGCTCTTCACTATGGATGACCCAAATAGGGTAGATTGAAGGGGCAAAGCCCCTTCAAAACCAATACTTCCCCCTCATGATAGGAATACATATCCATATCATGGAGAGGGGGATTAAGGGAGTGAGGTAGATAAACAATCTCTATGAATTGGCTTGATATAGTTATGATGGTAGGGATAGGTGTTGCTGCCTTTGTTGGGGTGAGGAAGGGAATTATAAAGATGGTATTAACCCTCGCCGGGTTAGTAGTTGGCATAGTCCTGGCTGGGCGTTACTATGGTCCCTTTTCACAGCAGCTATCATTCATTACCCAGGCTAGCTTGGCTAAGGTGGCTGCCTTTGCCATCATATTTATTGGAGTGATGATAATTGCTACCGTGCTTGCCCGCTTGTTGAAGTGGGCGGCTTCGGCAATAATGCTGGGTTGGGTCAATCGTCTTGGCGGTGGTATTTTAGGTTTTGTGGTAGGAGCTATGTTCTGTGGTGCCTTTTTAGCTATGTGGGTCAAATTTCTTGGTATGACGGGAGCTATTGCTCAATCAACCATAGCTCCTATACTATTAGACCAGTTTCCCAGGGTGCTGGCTCTGCTGCCTAAGGAGTTTGGTGCAATACGCTCCTTCTTTCAATAGCCGGTTATCGGCTGCCCTTATTTAAGTTATAATGCCGGCGAAGTAACGATTAATCCCCGTTAGACTAACTAACATTAACTAACGAGGGTCTGTTTCTCGTGGTCAGTTTTAGTCCTAGTAGGTTCCTGGGGCAGGCTCCTCGCCCGGGTGCGACTTACGCCATTTCTCAAGAAGTTGCTCTTTAGCCTCGGGATGCTCGGGGTCGGGTATGCAGCAGTTGTCTATGGGGCAGACTTCAGCGCACTGGGATAATTCATGGCTACCAACACACTCGGTGCACTTATCTGGGTCAATCACATAAATTGTCTCCCCCTCGCTAATTGCCTCATTTACGCATTCAGGTTCACAGGCTCCGCAACTAATACACTCATCCGTAATCTTGTATGCCATATATCCCTCCTCACTTTACTCCTTAAGGAATTAGTTTGTTTTGGTGTAATGCTCCGTGTTTGTGAACAATGTCTACATTTTGCTTTGAACCTTCTTTCTTAGAGCTGCAGCCACGTGTTTGGGGACAAGGTCATCAACGATAGCGCCCAGGCTGGCTGCTTCCTTGAGCAGGCTGGAGCTAAGGAATTGATATTTCAGGTCTGACATTAGACAAACTAATTCTATCTTGGGGGACAACTTTTTGTTCATCATTGCCAAGTCGAATTCCCTCTCAAAGTCAGCACTCATTCTCAGCCCGCGCACTATAACTTGTGCCTTTACCTTCTTAGCAAAGTCAACAGTCAGCCCGGTAAAAACTCTTACCTCAACATTGGGCAGGGTGGCTGTTGCTTGCCTTACCAGTTCTGCTCTCTCTTCAGTGGTGAAGAGAAGGCGTTTGTCCGGGGTATCATAGATCCCAATAATTAGCTTTTCAAAGAGCTTAGTTGCTCTGGTAATAATATCAAGGTGCCCGTTAGTTATTGGGTCGAAACTGCCTGGGTAGATAGCAATGGTCAAGGCTTGCTCTCCTTTTGGTATACTGCAATGCAACTATCCCCGTGGCGGCGCTCTTTAATGAGATTTAATGTGGCATAGGTTGAATCTAAGGGATGGTGGGGGGAATGTGTTACCACTACAATTGAGTTTGTCCCAACCAATTTGGAGGTTGCCAGTTGCGCCAGTAGGTTGCCTATAGAGAGGTTAGAATAGGGCGGGTCCATTAGTATTATGCTATACTCCTTATCAAGAAAGGAAAGTGCTTTGGCTACACCACAGCAATAAATATGAGCCTGTGCTGTGAGCCTTGTTTTTTCTAGGTTTTGCTTAATTATATCACAACATCGTGGCTCATGCTCAACAAAGTCAACCCAGTCTGCGCCTCGGCTTAAAGCCTCAATGCCTAAGGCTCCACTACCAGCGAATAAATCAAGCACCTGTGACCAGTTGCTGGTAGTGGTTTCCAGAATAGAAAAAATCGCTCCTCGTACTAAATCTGTCGCTGGACGAGTAGTAGTCCCCTTTGGTGCTTTAAGTCGGTGTCCTTTTACTTTACCTGCGATAACTCGCATTCTTATTAAGGTATCTTTTATGTATTACAGCTTACTTTTTGCCTGGCTTACCACAGATTAGGTTATCAACTTAGCTCAATTAACCAGAAAGGTCCTTTTGGCTGCTCTAGATATATTATACCAGATAAATTATCAAAAGTTGATTATAACTTGCTTCTTTATCAAATCGTGTATCTTAATATACCAGCACCTATGAGGTATTTCGCCTGAGATTGACCCTTTGGGGAAGCCATTATGCACTTGGAACCAGTTCTGCCTCTTTTTTTACCTTGGTGAAATCAGCTAAAGTATTCTGTTCACACGCCTCAACACATTTAAGGCAAAGAGTGCACTTCTCCTGGTTAAATTCAGGTAGAGCTGTCTCCTTATTCCACTCTATGGCTTCGTCTTCACAAGCCTTAAAACACTTTCGGCAGTGGCTGCAGCCGAAATCACACTTCTCCCTCCCCGGAATATCCCTTAACGGCTTGTAGTTACAGAGAAAGGCAATCTTTGTCCCTGCCGGAACTAGCTCGATAAGGTCCAGCGGGCACTCGGTTACACAAAGTCCACAACCGGTACACTTCTCTGTATCGACAATAGCCACATTCTTCTCCTGGTCTATGAATATCGCCCCCTGCTGGGGACATACCTCCACGCAGTCACTGAGACCTAAGCAGGCGTATGGGCATTTCCTATAGCCACTGAGGAGTTGTGCTGCTGCTTTACATGTCTCAACTCCAGAGTAATTGTATATAATCTCTGAGTTCCCATTACAATGGACGAGAGCCTTTTTGCTCATCGCCGACACATCCAGGGTTATACCGAGAGCTTTCTCTAGGCGCTCTAGACTCTCGGGGTCTTGCAACATAAGCGTGCACGGTGTTTTAGTTACTAAATTGGAGTCCTGTGTCAGCGCCTGAGCATAAGCAAAACAACCGGGACGACCACAGGCGCCACAGTTTGCCCCGGGCAGGATAGCATTTATTTCCTCCGTTTTTTCCAGTCCTTTTACCTTTTGCGGGACCTTAACATATACAAAGTATATTATTAACCCGCAGGCTAATCCTATGGCTATGAGCACACCTACTGGAAGCATATCTATTTTAGTCCTCCATTCATATTATACCATCTATCTATATCATCCCCCCAAATCCAGAAAAGGCGAGACCGAGAAGTGTTGCTATGATAAAGGCTATGGGTAATCCCTTCATTGCCTTAGGGGCATTGGCTAGTTCTAGTTTCTCCCGTATCCCTGACATCATAGCCAGAACGAGAGTAAAGCCCAGGCCGCCGCCGAGAGCAGCAACTACACTCCCCAGGAACGAATAATCCTGGTATATGAGTATCAGGGTGATGCCGAGCACGGCGCAGTTCGTGGTAATAAGCGGTAGGTATATTCCGAAGGAAAAATAAAGCGCGATATTTGTTTTCTTTATGAACAGCTCTATAATCTGGACCAGCGTCGCTATCACCAGTATAAAGATGATGATATACATATACTCCATGTCAAAAGGAATAAGGATGTAGTGGTAGATGAGCCAGGTGGCAATTGAGGCGATAGTCATGACAAAGGTGACGGCTATCCCCATACTGACAGCGCTACCCAGTTTCTTAGAGACGCCGAAGAAGGGGCAAAGCCCCAGGAATCTCACCAGAATAAAGTTATTGATTAAAACCATACCGAGGAATATGGCAATTAGTTCATTCACTCTTCATCACCCCCCTCCATCTGAATAGTGCCATCAATAGCCCTATAATCAAGAATGCCCCGGCTGGAAGTATGAATATTGCTATGGGGTTCTTCCCTAGGATGGGCAGGGTGAAAAAGTGGAAACCGAACACCGATAGACTGCCTGTCCCGAGCGTCTGTCTTATGAGCGATATCATAAGCAGAGCTAACATAAAACCAACGGTAATTCCTAGGGCATCGGCAAGGGAGGAGACTATCGGATTCTTGGAGGCAAAAGCCTCGGCTCTGGCGAGTATTATACAGTTTACTACCACCAGTGGCAGGAATATTCCTAATGCTTCGTGCAAGTCAGGAAAGTTCGCCTGAAATATGAGATTGACGACGGTAACCAGGCTAGCAATTATGACGATAAATATGGGAATCCTGGTTATGCTCGGGACAAAATTCCTTATCGCGGCTATTATTACGTTCGCTCCCAGAAGGACAATGAGAACCGCCAGGCTCATGCCCAGCGCATTGTCAATTGATGTACTCACTGCCAGTGTCGGGCATAAACCGAGGGCAAGAACAAAAACTGGATTAGAGATGATTAATCCCTTGGCAAACTCTTTCACGAATTTACCCATCTTTACCCTCCTTACTCACTATCCTTTAGTAACTTAACCTTTTCCATGGCTGTGGCTCTAACTGCGTCAACAACCGCTCTGGAACTTATCGTTGACCCGGTTATGGCATCTATCTGTCCACCATCCCGGCTTAGAGCCACATCAGCAATATTTAGCCCAGCAAATTTATCGGTGAAAGGACTCTCAGCTATTCTATTGCCCAGCCCCGGTGTCTCAAGGGAAGAGATTATGCTTATCCCTTTTATCGTCGCCTCATCCTCGAGCCCAACCAGGATGTCAATATCTCCTCCATACCCCTTACCTACGGCTAAAAAGGCATAGCCAACCTTAGCTCCGTTAGAGTATATCGTGTATATATCATCCTCAAAGTCGTATCGGCTCATATTGGGGAATATTTCGAAAAGCATGCTCTGTATTTTCTGTTCCTTTTGGTATTCAATCTTATCCCGGGTAAGCCTGTCGGTAAAAGTAAGCAAAGTGACTGATATGGCCACTACTACCGTAAGCAGGATTACGGGGAAAGCTTTTTTCAGAGTGTCTTTAGCTGGCACTTTCTACCCTCTCTACCAGGCCGTATGGCCTTACCTTGGTATATCGGTCGATAAGGGGGGTAATGGCGTTCATGAAAAGGATGGAGTAGCAAACCCCCTCGGGCATACCACCAAACTGTCTTATCGTTACTGTCATTGCCCCCAGGGCAAAGCTAAATATTATTTTCCCTTTGTTAGTCAGGGGGGAGGTTACATAGTCCGTGGCCATAAAGAAAGCCCCTAGCATAAGCCCCCCGGACAGGATGTAAAATAGAGGGTCTTGCCCTAAGGCAACGGCCATTAGCGCAACCATTCCTATGTAAACTGCCGGGATTCTCCAGTTTATTATGCCGAGTGCCAGAAGTAAAATGCCGCCAATTAGTATAAGAAGGGCTGAGGTCTCTCCTATTGAGCCGGTGGTGTTGCCCAGAAACATTGCTTGATATGCAGAGGGGTCGAATTGTTGCCAGTCAGAAGCCCCACTTAATGGGGTGGCTGAGGTTACAGCATCAGCGCCGAAACCCATTGGCAATACCCATGTCGTCATCTGCATCGAGAAGCTAGCTGACATAAAAGCCCTTGCCCCTAGGGCAGGATTAAATATGTTGTGCCCCAAGCCACCGAAGGCCTCCTTGACAATACCAATAGCGAATATAGAACCTACCGCCACCATCCACAAGGGTATCGTAGGCGGCAGGATTAAGCCCAGCAGAATCCCGGTGACAACGGCGCTCCCGTCCATAACAAATGCTCTGTTCCTTAATCTCTTGCATATATACTCTGTTGCCACCGCTGTCGCCACGCTCACACCGATTACCGACAGCGCACGGTAACCAAAGAAATACACTGCGGCTCCGGTTGGAAACATGAGGGCAATCACTACCAGATACATTATCTTGCTTACCGAGAGCCCTTTCCAGAGATGCGGGGCGGGTGAGATTAAGAATTTCCTCTCTGGTATCACTTCTTTGCTGCCCTCTTAGTCAGTTCTCTCTTGGCTACCTTTATGTACTGCACTATCGGTATGTTTGCCGGGCAGGTGTAAGCGCAAGCCCCGCACTCAAAGCAGTCATCAATA
>JABUBM010000313.1_pt1 | contig 11626 bp, 7 predicted proteins | sample 7240321 | NCBI WGS metagenome assembly JABUBM01 (sample SAMN07256344, study PRJNA390944) | subsurface metagenome | isolation source: Methane hydrate marine sediment | place: Pacific Ocean: Eastern North Pacific, ODP site 1244 | collected 2002
AGATTCTTCAACTAGAGAACCATCATCTTGAACTTCTAGAAATCTCATTTATTATTTCACACCCATCTTTCTATGTTTAAGTTAAACTATTATGTACATGATTCATACTTTTAATAAAGGTTATTAAAGTGTGAACAACATCATTTTCAAATTGTTTTTGAGTTATTCACTCGCATATTTGAGGTGCTTTTATAATGTAAAGTAGTAAATTCTTTGAAAATAGGTTACTAGATTTCGTAGTGAGGAGAGAAATTTGGTTAACAAAAGTAGTTCTTTCAATAAAAAGGATAAATGGAAAAAAAAGAAAAATTATCGTTTCTCTCTTCAAAAAACCATTATTATATATTTCATCGTAACAATTATAGCAACCATCACATTCGTGCTTTTATTTCCTGAAATTCTCAGTTGGTTACCGGTCAATCAGTTTACATTGGTATTGAATAAAGTATCTCTTGCTTTTAGTAATTTTTTCTTAAATATTAAAACCTTTGTTGTAAATCAGTGGTTCATAGGATTTAGTTTACCTACTCTTCTAATTTTATTAGCAGTCAAAAAATTACCATATTATAATATCACAGGGAAGAAATACTACACACTCAAGAAAATGTTCTTACCATATTATAGAAAAATCAGTATAATTATTGTTAATTCGCCTTTAACGAGCAATAATAGAACTACTATAAACAATTCTTACATGAATAGAACAAATGTCACTTTTGTAAACCATCTTCTTTTACAATCAAAACAAATACGAATGGGTATATTTAGCCAAAGAAGAAGCGTAAACGTTTTTTTTGCTGTAGTTGAGCATGGTTGGAATGAAAAAAAAGTTTCAAAGAAAATTGAGAAACATATTGCTTACCTAACACATTCAATTGAAATGTATTATAATTGCAATATAGATATACTTTCAGAAATACAGACGTCTAAGTTCGTTAAAATAATGGGTGACACAAAAACAAGAACAAAAATAAAAATCTCAAACGCATCTACAAGAGATCTTAATATAACAGATCATTTGTACAACCTTTTACTAAAATTTGAAAACAATAATACGTGTATAATTATTCAAGCTCAAAAAGATCGAAAAAATGAAAGTAAGATTTTAACATCAATAAGCATCTTTTCTGACAAAAAAGAGATAACCTCTATAATTTGCAACACGAGTGATTTTTCAATAAAACAACCCAACTTATTGTTCAAAAAGCTCAATTTCATAAAAACGCTCACTAAATCACCAAAAAATAATAAAAAACTCAAAATTGAGAATGTCGCAAACTTAATCCACATCCCTATCAATTATCAAGGAAGCATAGATTCCATGAATCTTATTGATTTTAATGTAAACAATACTAATCTCAAAACAGTTCCTAATTCAATTGTTATAGGAAAAACAATTAACGGAAAATACTCAGGCAGAGATGTAATTATTGATGTTAAAAACCTGCTATTGAATGTCGAAATGTTTGGCATGATAGGAAAAGGAAAAAGTAGATTAGTTTCATCTGTTTTCAGACAACTTGTAGATAAAAAAATAAGTACAGTTGTTTTTGATATAAAGGGAGAACATGCACGCACTTTCACCGAAAATCCCAATGTCGATATATTAACAATTGGGCAACCGAGACCATTATGCATAAACATATTTGAAACTACAGATGAGGATGACGTAAGAGATACACTTCTAATCATAGAAGAGATGCTTAAGTCTTCCAATCAAGAATTTACTGCAGCTATGAAAAATTTATTTGAAACTGCTTTATTCTTGACTCATAAGTCTCCTAGAAGGAATTTAAAAGCCTTCGTAAAGAATCTCTGTAACATTACAACACAATTTCAATTGAGCAAAAATACTACATATTTTCAACAAACGTTAGATGCAGTTCTTAACAGGTTAAACTTCATTTTTAACCCAATAAATTTTGAAATTATAGGTGTTTCAAAAACAACATTAGATTTTTCAGTTCTAGATGAAGGAAAAAGTATAATCTTGGATTTAAGCCAATTTCAAAGAAGAGCTGCCAGACCATCTGATATTTTTTTAATCTGTAATTTAATCCTGAAAATGCTATATAAACACGCGTCTTCTAAGGGAATGACAGATTCTCTTAGATATATGGTGATAATGGAAGAAGCTATCAATATAATACCTAACTTCTATCATACTGAGAGCTCTGCATCATTAATTACTGCAGAAAACAATTTTTTGTTGGGAAGAAGCCTAGGGATAGGGCACATAACCATCTCGCAGATGTGGGATAGTGTAAGTAACGTTGTGCATGCAAATAGTTCAACAAAAATTGTCTTTCGTTCAAATGAGAAAACAGAAAGAATAGGCAGAGCATTAAACTTGAGTGAAGAAGAAATTGCTTTGGTTCAAAGACTCCTAACACAACAGTGTTTTGTTCTTTCAGATCAACACGAGCAAGCGGTCTTAACCCATACTTATGACCATAGCGTGAAACCAAGTAGTTATTCAGAGTACATATCAACTATCCTAAGAAAATACGGTAAAAGCGAGTTTCCAACACTTTACAAGAACTTTATAGAGATGAGAACAGAACTTTACAAGCAAAACGAAAGAACAGATAATAGAAGCACAAAAATAAAAGAATCGACAAAAAAACCCCTAAATGGGCAGAAAACATTAGAAAATTACTATTTGGGAAAAAACCCTAAACAGACTGAACAAAATCAAGATTTTGCTACTTTTAACCTGCTAGCACCAAATCAGATCTGTGAAAGAATGTGTTCTAAAAAGCACAACGAGAGGGAATGTTTAGAAATAAAACTGAGAGCTAAACTAATCAAAAATATTTTAAAAAAGAATTTCCCAAGAAGTGAAATAGCTGCTCTAATACAAAATGAAAAGAAATTGGGAAAACAAATACAAGTTACAGCTGAAAATAAGAATATCAAACAAGATGAGATAACCATTTTTTGCACAGTAAAGGAAATTATCACAGAATTTATGGCGTCAGGTAAAATTTCCGATTTAGAGGCTATTAATATCTTAGTAAAATTCATCCCTAAACAGCATACCTTTATATAGCAATGGAATAGGGTTTGGAGAAGAAAAATTTTCATTTAAATTATACTGCTTTTTAAATAACCGAGAAACTTGAATAAAAGTTAACTAAAATATAAAAAGAAGGCATGAAAGGTTTCCCCCTCATGCCTCAAGACATGGCTACATCCACTTTACGTGGTAGTACACATATCTATACTTAGATATTTAAACGTTGCTCTTTTCTTATATGTAAATATCACCCTCTTCCTTTGAAATAGGGATTTTGTCGGAGTTATTCTTAAAGAAATTAGAAAAATCTGTTTTTATTGGATGGTTTAATACAAATAGACTGATGTCACTTTTTTTCTGTTGTTTTGTTATACCTTTAGCTCATACTTAGTTTAACACAATTAGAAGTGATTATGATGTTTGACCCAGAACCCGGCGATGATTATATAATCCCTCCAGCATGGACTCCTTAAAAAGGGATTATTCTCTTCTCTTTTTTTAAAAAAATTCTTACTATCCTTCAGTTGAAGTAAAATTATCAACGAAGAGGTTTTTATATTCTTTTCACTATTGATTATTGGGTGTTCGGTGAATATAGCTTGTATCAAAAAAATCTTTCATTTACTCTCAAATTAACAGAATTAACATATTTCCAAAGGCATGTTAATAGAATTTTACATAGGGAAAGGAGAAAATAGAATGTTAGACATAGAGGAATTCCATAAAGCTAAGAAGAGATTGTTAAAATATAAAAACAAAATAAGCACTGTTGCAAAGCTTCAAAAGTATGTTTCTGATTTAGAACTTGTTTGTGCGAATGAGAAATCATCAGAATTGTGTTTTTTGCTTCAACGAATGACAAAAACAGCAGAACATCTGAATAACAATAATTTATTATTTAGGATTTACTGGCAGAACTACCTCCAAACATATTATTACGTGCAAAAATCAACTCAAACAGAAAAACTATTGAAAAAAATGAGAAATATTATTCAAAAAAACAACAAAATAGAACAAACGTCAATCGTGTTTTTAGCTGAATCTCTTTTTCATCAATTAAAAGGAAACGTCATTAAAGCGGAACAAAAAATCTCTAGTGCGATAGAGCTAATCTCACCTTTGAAAGATAAAAGCCCAGACACATATTACCAAATATTATACACTCACACACTTTTTATATGGATGAGAAACCATGAATGGACTGAAGCTACAAAAAAGATGAAAAATTGTCTTACTTATTATTGCAAGAGCTATAATTCATTCGGACTGGTTAAAACAATTGCATTATTATTAAGATTCTACATCTTTCTAGGACAAGATGATAATGTAGAAGAATTGCTTCGTTGGACGTTCGTAAAGGAAAGGATACAAGAAAGAATAATTGACTCACATTATATTTGGTTATATAGCTCAGTTGGAACTATGTCAACTATTAGAAATAAACTTGATGAAGCAGTAGATTACCTGTCTAAAGTATATATTAGAATAAAAAGGAAGAATTTACAAAATGAAGTTATGTATGAACATGTTGAAATCATAAGATTCTTAAGCCGTTGTTATGCTTATCAAGGTCAATTTCAACACTCATATAACCTTCTTGTTGAATTAATCTCTTTCATGGAAAGTGATTTTGTAAGAACAAATTATTTCTCTAGAGGAATTAAATTTGTTTATTCAAGTTCATACTATACTATTCTATTCATTTTTGTACAACTGGATTTGGACATTTCAAACGTACAAGATGAAAAATTAAGGCAAATTTATGAATATACTAAATCGCTTATTTCAGAATCACGTTTATCAAAGGATTTACTTTTAGATTCGTATTCAGATGAAGAAGGCACGAAATTGCTGTTAAATGATGAAACAGACAAATCTAGAGAAGAGGTTTACATAACTCTGCATCAACTTCTCATTACACACAAACCATACACAGCTACTAAAAAGACTGCAGATGCAATAAATAAAATCAAAAATTATACTTTTGATCCATTATACGCAGATATTTTACTGGGAAAGATACATTTAGCGATGGGAAACTTTACAGAATTCAAAAAAACAGCTGAAAATGTTAGAAAAAAAACAACAGATGAAAAAGCACCAATTCTACAGATTTGGAGTGACTTTTTTACTTTGTTGTCCGAATATTTAGAGGAGCCTAGTGATCTCAAAATCCTTGAAGAGCTTAAGAAATTAGAAATAAAATGTTCTCAAAAAAATTTCAGGAAAATGGCAGAGGAGATAAAGTTATATCAGAAATTAATCTCATCCTCTCGAACAATTAAAAAATTTGAAGATAGGTTCCAACAAACTGCTTTTATGGACGTATTCAATGAACAATCAAAGAAAATGGTTATAGAATATTTAGATGAGCAATAAACGAGTTAATGTTCAATTTTAAAAGGTAACTCCTTGTATTTATTAGAAGAAGTAAAAAGAGAATAGGCTTCCTACACGAGGATACTATTCAGGGGAAGAAGGGTATTGTCTCCAAGCTCTGGGCCAAACATAATTCATCACTTTTAATTGTATTAATCTAAGTATGAGTGAAAGTTATAACAAAATAACAGAAAAAGGCGATAGAATGAAGTGAAATAAGAAGCACCTAAATTACTTTTAATTGAAGTTTACAAAAAAATTTGCTCTTTGAAAGATATTAACCAAAGTTAAATCTAATATCATAACATTTTTCTATAAAGACTCTGAGTTTGGTTTGATAATTATGCCATCGAATCCGAATCGTGAATTTCTATTAGAGTTGAGCACCTTAGTAAATAAGCGTGTCAAAATACTGTTAAGCAGTGACAAAATATACACTGGTGTTTTGAGAGGTATTCAAGATACTTCATTTAACGTAGCTTTATCTGAAGCAGAGAGCGCAGGAGTAAACTATTTTAGAGTTTTTATAACTGGTTCCAACATTGTTGAAATTACCCTTGCAGAAGAGCCATTTAACTTATCAGGACTAGCAAGCGAACTAGCATCTATGTTCCAACCCCAAAATATCAAAATCTTGGAAGAAGCTGGGATTATACAAGTTTTTGACAGATTTACTGTCAGTGAAGAAGGAGTAAAAGGGACTGGACCTATAGCTGAGAGAATACAGAAAATTTTCGACAAATACAAAGCTCAAGCAGAATCGGAGTAAGGTCCGCGAACCTGCGCTCCCTTTTTATTGTTTTTAGGTGTTACCGTTGGAAGAAATAATTAATTCGGATTTACACAGTCGAATAGGTTCTTTTTCACTTCCCCATGGGAAAGTAATAACGCCTACATTATTACCTGTTATTGATCCTAAAGAAAACATCATTACTGCAGAAGAAATGCTCAGTAAATTCGGATTCAATTTTGTAATTACAAGTGCTTATCTTTACTACAAAAGGTATGGAATGCCAAACAAAACAAAAACAATACATGAGACTTTGATGTTTCAAGGGAATATAATGATGGACAGTGGAGCATACCAAATTTTGGCATATGGAGATGTTGACATAGATCCATTACAATCTTTAGACATTCAATCGAATCTAAGTCCTGATGTAGGAGTGATTTTAGATGTCCCAATCCCGCCAACAGACACTTATGAAAGTGCCCAACTTAAAATCTATGAAACAATCAAAAGAATAAAATTGTCTGTTGAAAAAATTAAAAATCATCCTGAAACCATTTGGACAGCGCCAATTCAAGGAGGAAAGAACACTTCTTTAATAAGAGAGTTTATACAAAAACTCAATAAAGAAGACCTCCTAAAACACTTCAATTTTTATGCACTTGGTAGCGTTGCTCCAATTATGTCCCAGTATGACTATCAATCACTCTTTTCTATGATATATGAAGCAAGGAAATTATTAACCCACAATATACCTCTCCATCTCTTTGGAGCCGGTCATCCAATGATTTTCCCTTTTATTGTTGCTTTAGGTTGCGACACATTCGATAGCGCAGCTTATATCTTGTTCGCTAAAGAGAATCGTTATATGGGAGCTACAAGAACATACCAACTAGCCAATTTAACTGAATTCCCTTGTAGTTGTGAAATATGTTCTAAATGGTCACCAAAAGAATTAATTCAAACCGAAAACAGAACCAGGATTCGTAATTTAGCTCTTCATAATTTATATGTATCAGTTGCAGAAATCAAACAAATTCGTGTTGCAATAAGAGAAGGAAGATTATGGGAATTATTAGAGCAGAAGGCGCTTTCACATCCACTACTATATCGTGCTTATAAGCACATTTTAAAGATTATAGATAGTAAATACTGGGAATTTGGAACACCTATAACAAAATCAGTAGGTTTGAAAATATTCAATACAGACTCTTTTCATAGACCAGAATTTACAAGGATAAGAGGTAGAATTCTGAGAAACTACCGAGCACAACAAAGGAAATTGCTTATTTTAATTTCATCAGGTAAAACAAACCCAATTGAAATGCTCATTCATCGAAGAGATGTTTATGAACAATTAGAAAAAGCTATCAATCATTATGATATAGTTATGTTTCTCCCATTTATTGGTCTTATTCCCGTAGAATTAGTTGAAACTTACCCTTTTTCACAATCAGTCTTTTCTTCGCTTTTGTCAGAAGAGATAATTGAAAAAGCCATTTCAGAAGCATTAAAATTCTTGAAAGCAAAGAAATATGAAGAATTAGTGGTTTTCAATATGGATAAAGAAGAAGTTCCTGAGAACATATTAACTAGGATAGAAATAGCAATTAAAAATGGTGTACAAAGAGTCAAGAAATTGGAGAGAATAGAAGATTTAAAGACAATAGAGTAGTGGATAGAAATCGGGGATGTCGCGATTTTTTATTAGTGATTTTTTATACTCTATTTAAATTAAGTATATTAGGTGAAGAACGAAATGAATGAATCCAATTCTTTGTTAATTACAGGAAAGCCTATTAGTTTCTTTGCGGGAGAAATCATATCTATTGGAATATATCAATGGGGAATTATTGGAAAAATAAGGGTAGATGTGAAAGAGTACAAATATAAGTTGAAGGATCCTGAATTAAAGAAGCAAATGGAAATAGGTATGGACTTAATAGTAAGAAATGGTTTTTGTATTAAGGGGGAACAGGGAGAAGCTGTAATAACAGAGGGAAAATTTGGGGAAGTAGAATTTGATATAAACCTTAATCGCTATTATTCTCAAGAAGAATTCGTAGAAGGAGGAAAGATAATAACAGGGATATTGAGAGAAATACAAAGTGATGTAAATGAAATAACAATACTCATCGATTCAATGGTTGAGTTAAATGAATCTGTTAGTATATTTGGTCCAAATGATGCACTAAATCTACAAGAATTGTACCCAGGAAGCATAATTAGAGTAAAAAGTGTGAATAGTGTTAATAAAATACAATCAATTGATTCCATAGAGGTTCTACATAAAGAGCACTTTTGGTATAAATTTCTAACAATTCGTGATGGAAATCTAAAAGAGATTTCAACTTTCTTATATTTGTTTCGAAAGAAATCAAACCTTGTAAATCAACATTATGAAACATTCAAGCAATTGTTGTTCAATTTTGGAAGTGAGATTTTAAAATCATCATTGGTATTCCTCAAAGAGGTTTTACATGAAAAAGTATTTGCCAACAAAAATTACCCTGCTCAAGTGTTAATTTCCAGTGAACAAATAGATCAATATTTTGAAGGTTTATTCCTTTTCATTAAGAAAAAGCTTGAGAAGAATGAGATGTTCAATGAACTGGATGATTTTATTATATTTTTAAAGTATGTTTATCCTCCAATTGAAATGAAATAGTATGTTTAATTGTAAAGATAATAACGTATTAATTTATTTAAAAATAAACAGAAAGAATTGTTACAAAAAGAGAATAAATTATTTTCTCTCAATGGCAATTTCAATATGGACATCTTCAGGAACGTGAATACGCATTAATAATCTCATGCTTTTCTCTTCCGCATCCATATCTATAATTCTCTTATGAAGTTTCATCTCTAAATGATCATAAGTTGCTGTGCCGTTGCCACAGGGTGACTTTCTAACAGGTAAAACCATACGCTTTGAGGGGAGTGGAATAGGTCCTCTAATTCGTAGTCCTGTTCTTTCAGCTATCTTTTGGATTTGGTTGCAGATTTTTTGTAAAGATTGAGGATCGTTACCAATTAACCGGATCCTAGCTCGTTGACTCAATAAATCACCTTTTGATAGTAGAATTCTGGAGTGTTTTAAGAATATTTCGTTACTAGATTATTTAGAAGAGTAAAAAATGGTGAGAAGGATGTAAAGGATAATTTCATTATTCACGATGTTCAAGGATAAATTCAATTCGCTTTATTCTTTCTTCGAGCATTGTAATGCGTTCAAGTACATCTTTCATTGAATCATCTATGGCTGAAACATTGGTTTGATTAGTTTGTACTTCAGTAGCGGAGACATCTCGAAACAAAATTTGAGCTTGTGTGGTTATGTCTTTTGTTATTTGATCTACCATAAAATCGTTAAGATACATATTTACCTCTGAAAGGACAGCTTTTATGTTATCTCTCATTCCCCTTTCACTAACCTCCTTGACAACTGCTTCCCCCTCAACAACATCATCAAGTTTAATTTGAATCATCCATTGACCCTTTACATTTGTCAAAGCACACACATACCTAGTTCCTGGAATCTTTGCTTCATACATGGTTTTAACCTCACGTTATTGATTAACTAAGTTATCGAAATTTATAACTTTGTTATATTTTCACTATCCGTCTAAATAACTTTGAATATAGTATCATTTTTTAAATTTAAAACATTAACGGATTGGCAAAGATGTATTTTCATTTAATTAATGAGAAATATATTGTAGATAAACCTTTAAACTAACAAACATACCCAAACATAATAATGAGTCATTATACCAGAGAAATACTTCTAGCAATGACTAATAAGCAAAATATTAGAAATATCAGTATCATAAGTCATGTAGACCACGGAAAAACGACCCTATCTGATCACTTACTCCAAGCAGGAGGGTTAATTTCCCGAATAATGGCAGGAAGCGCAAGAGTTCTAGACTACTTAGATGAAGAACAAAAGAGAGGTATAACAATTAAAACAGCTAATATATCCTTCATCTATAAATTCAATGGGGAGTCATTTCTAGTTAATTTAGTGGATACACCAGGTCATGTAGATTTTTCTGGTATGGTATCCCAAGCTTTACGCTTAGTTGATGGGGTAATTATTGTAATAGATGCCGTGGAACAAGTTATGGCCCAAACAGAGACAGTAATTAGACAAGCAATGAAAGAAGGATTAAAACCCTTATTATTTATTAACAAAATAGACAGATTGATTAATGAACTAAAATTAACAAAAAAAGATATCAAAATTCGCATTAGTAACATCATACAAATGACTAATGACCTAATTAATCAGTATGTACCAAGTCAATTCAGAAAAGAATGGAAAGTAAGGGTTGATGTTGGTACAGTTATTATGGGATCTGCTCTTCATGGATGGGGTATTTCAAAATATTCTGTGAACGAACCGAAATTTGAAGATATTATTGATTTTTACTCAGAAAAACAAATAGAAGAAATAAGAGAGAATTACCCTCTCATTGAAGCTGTTCTGCCGAGTGTAATAAAAAATATTTCAAACCCTGTTGACTCTCAGATTAATCGTATGAGATTAATTACGAAAGAATTGGATAAAGATGCTGAAAATTATCTAAGTAAGTGTGATGATAATGAAAAAGTAGTTCTTTGTATCGGTAAATTGATGCATGATGACAATAGAGGAACAATTTCGATAATGAGGGTTTTTTCAGGAAAAGTTAAATCAGGAACACTTGTAAAAAATGTAAGAACGGGAGAGATTGGTAAGGTTCATCAAGTATGCATATACAAAGGTCAATCTTTAGTAACGATAGATTCAGTAACAGCTGGAAATATAGCTGCAATCATTGGAATAAAAGATGGAATCATTGGAGATACCTTTATAGAAACTAAAGGGCACATTCCAAAATTATTGTTTTCACCAATATCTTATATTCAAGAGCCTGTAATCTCAAGAAGAGTTGAACCACGAAAAATAGCTGATATACCCAAATTACAGAAAAATCTAGAAATCTTAACCTTAATTAAACCAAATTTTAGTTACAGTTATGACGAAAATACAGGTGAGATAAAGATTTATGGCATTGGGGAGCTACAACTTGAAATAATTATAGGAGAAATAGAAGAACTAGGAATAAAAGTTGAGGTGTCTGAGCCCGAAGTTTCGCTTGTTGAACAAATAGAAAAAGAAGAGAGTATCACAAAAATTGACACATTAGAATTTGTGGAAATTTCAGTGACGTGTAAGCCAACAGAATCAGAGTCAGAATCAGAAATAATTTACAAAGATTCGAGAAATAATATTTTAATTGTTGAAATTGAAGAAATAAACCAAGGTATTGAGGAAATATTAATCATAGGGTTCAAAAATGCCATATTAAAAGGACCAGTAAATAATAAACCAATACGCAATATAACAGTGATTATCAGTGAAATCAAAGAATTAGAAAAAAACGCTTTAAGATACGAAATTCTTGTTCCGTTAGTGAGAACGGCAATTTACGAAGCAATTCAAAAAAGCG
>JABUBM010000314.1_pt1 | contig 11597 bp, 9 predicted proteins | sample 7240321 | NCBI WGS metagenome assembly JABUBM01 (sample SAMN07256344, study PRJNA390944) | subsurface metagenome | isolation source: Methane hydrate marine sediment | place: Pacific Ocean: Eastern North Pacific, ODP site 1244 | collected 2002
CTTGAAGATAGAAAGCCTCTGACTATACTCGAAGGATGTCGGAAAACTGCATTTGCCGCCATAACACCTAGTAGAAATAATATCGGCACACTTTGGATGGCAAAAAAATAACTATATCTAATGGGATAAGTCAAACTGCAAAACCATATTATTGATGGAAGTGACATTAGAAAAATATATATAATAATAAAGAAAGAGGGTAATGTAAAATGTGTTAATTCTAACGAACGCCCCAAAAGAAGCCTTTTAAGGAAAAGAAAACTCAAAATAGCGAAAACGAAAACACTAACTGCAAAAATCCAATCAGATGTTTTGGTCGTGAGTAACAGGCCCCATAGATATTCGAAAGTAATCGACTGTATGTAGGATACCATTCTTACACGTCTCCTTAGGTAAGAGAGTTATTAATAATAATATTTAAAAATGCAAGACAGATTCACTCATAGGCGATTTTGGATAAAACCTCGAGTCTCATGTATTGATTATCATACGCTTCAGATAGAGAGGAAGGAGTCCAAGTCATTCTCTTTTTACGCAGAACAGATTTGTATAATTTCCTTTTTCAGGAGTATATATTTCCAATAATTTAGCAATACAAACTGGTTCTATCCTCTTTTCTTGCTCATTTATGTCATACAATGTGAAATTGAGTTCAATGAGTAACCTTAAATATTCTTCGGGCTCAACGCCAAATTGTTTAAGTCCAGAAGGCCAAAATTCCGTAAAGAGTTTTAACTCTTTGTTTTTGTGCAAAAGCAAACGCATTCCTTCAATTGCTCCCATTTCTGCCCCTTGAATGTCCATTTTAATAATGTCAATCTTTCCATCAGAGTTTTTGAAATAGTCATCTAATTTCACAACTTTAACATAAATAAATTCACGGTCACCTTGTGAGTCATATATTCTGTGATCTGCCTTACTATCTTTAGACAAGTATAATTTAAGCTTGCCGGTTTTACTTGTGACCGCGTTTTGTACTACTATTATATTTTGATAGCCAAATGCTTTTACATTCTGTTGTAATAAAGCAAAATTAGCAGGGTCTGGCTCAAAAGCAAAAATTTTACCATTTTCACCAACAGGCTGTGCAGCGATTAGGGTATAATAGCCGATATTTGCTCCAATATCTAAAACAACATCTCCTCTTTTGATTTCTTTTTTGAACAATTCCGTCTCAAATTCCTCATCACCTCCTAATACTGCAAGAATAACGTCGGGGTATAAACGTAGAAAACAGGGACGAAAAATATTGTACCAAAGTATTTTAATTAGGTAGAATTTATCAATCCGATACCTTAGCAGAAGTTTTGCTACTTTTCTAATTATCGAAAATACTATTGTACGCATTTTCATAGCCTCATGATATCAATTTATAGACATATTTACCAATACGGGATACAGCTTGTAAAAACGATTTGGTCCACCTAAATAAGATGATAAGCGGGAGAGAGTAAGGATAGAGAGTACCTTTCAGGAGAAAGTAAACGTAATATTCTAGCCTAACCAAGAAGCTTACTATCCGATTTTTGAAAGGACTTTTCTTCAAACCTGAATCGGTCAGTATATGTGTTGCGTCAATCGTTGTAAAATATTTGCAGCCTTTAAACAAATTACGATTACATACGTACTCCACCCCGCTTAACCTTTTCGCACCGCCTGTACTGGTAGCGTGAGAGTAATCATGCTTGGACTCAACCGACGTAACAATAGGCGTAACATCAATAACAGGACCTCCTTTTTTCCATGCATTGTAAACTAACCATTGAGTCCAAAAAACAACGTCCGATAGCAAAAGGAGGAATCCCCTTAAACATGCCCTTAGGGAATACAAAAAAGTCCGAATCATAAGTAACATACTTGCCATTGGCCTTTACAAGATTCTTTAATTTGTATTCCCAATCTGATTGTTTAAAATCCAACAACCAATCTATTTCAACATTACTTTTTCGGCCAATAATAAGAAACGTGTCTCCTCCTAAAAGATGAATTACCTTCTTTACCGCTTCCATAAAATCACTCATCAATATTATGTCTGCATTAACATAGCACACTAAGTTGTTACTGGCTAATGTTTGTCCCTTTTGGAATATATCATTTACTAAAGGTGTGCCATATTCATTCCGTTCAACATCTGGCATGTGAAGAAGGCCAAGTTCCCTGGCTATTTCTGTCGTACCTTCATCGTCTCCAAAAAGAAGAACTTCTGGCGTCGGCCTAAGCAAGGTCCAGCTACGAATCGCGTTGGCCTGAATGATTTTAAATTGGCCTCTAAAGGCCTTAGGCATAGCAAATATTGTCAACATACGTCCTCCATAAATGTTTCAATTTTACAGTGTGTGTTCTTAGGCATACCCACCAGATTCTCCCATGTATAATTCTTATGAGGTGTGAGGGGCTTTAGGGCTCCACTGTGCGTAAATTCAAACCACGTATATCCATAACCTTGAAGAAACTCCCAGATCTCTCGTGCCTGATAGCCCCACTGCTGTGTCCTTCGATCATCCATCTCACACATGATGATCGGTCGGAGCCTCTCCAAGATCCCACCTCCGCCCTTCAGAACATCGAGTTCTCCACCCTCCACATCAATCTTTATAAGGTCCAAGGAAGAGATATTGTTGCACTGAACATAGGCATCTAAGGTTGTAATCGGCACTTTTATGACTTTCTTGCGAGATGTCACATCATATGCTGGCTGGCGAATACTGCTGAATGAACCTTGATAATCAAGACACAGATAAAATTCCGTCAAACCTTCATAGCTTCCTACTGCCTGTGATTCCATGACGACATTGTGCAAACGGTTGATCAACAAATTCCTTCGCAACTTTCGAAATTCAGTTGGTGCTGGCTCAAAGGCAAAAACCTTCCCTTGTGAACCAACACGCCTTGACGCAAGGATCGTGTAGAAACCTTGGTTTGCCCCGATATCGAAAAAGTTCATTCCGGGTTTAAGGAACCGTGAGACAAATTTCCATTGATTTTCTTCATACGGTCTCCGAGCTATATTATACCCACAGACTCTTGCCCCCATGGCATCTCCATAAGCTAAGAACCAAGCACCATAAGGGAGACGCCACGGAATCGGAAAATTGAGAAATGGGAACCGACTCCGACTATACCACAAAAACTCACCGGTTCGCTTTAACGGACTCCAAAGCAATCTATAAAGCGGTTCATCACGACTCATTTTCGTTCCTTTCTCCGATACGAGTCACTGAATAAACGTAGTCCGGATTTTAATATCTTTCGCACTCGCTCTGACTCAAACATGGAACCTACTCTAAGTGAATCCCACATGTAGCGGTTTGTCTTAGGTTCAGGAGCTACACACAACAGCGGTGAAGATAGCTTAACCTTCGAAGCAACCAGGATAGTTCTCCTCCGTTTTTTGATGAAGGATGAGCGAAAGTCCTTGTGGTCCGGCAATACCGTTGTCTTATACACAAATGGAAAGCCAGCCCTGTAAAGACATTTTATGAACCAGGATTCTGATGGAATTAAGGCAATGTAATTTAACCCTTGGTCTTGCTTCTGTTCTTCTTCATATAGAAATGTCGCTAAGGATCTAGTAGGTGCGATCACAGTTTCGACCAATAGAACCTTTCCTGTAAGTGAAGCCAAATTACGTACCGCTCGAAATGGATTCTCAAGATGATACAATAGTCCAAAGCAGAAAACTAAATCGTATCGGCCAAGAGATACAATGGATGGATCTTCAACATCGCATACCTTAAGCTCTACATCAGGATTACGTCTTCTTGCCTCCACGACATTTTCTGGTCTACCATCGATAGCCATTACTTTGAGACCATACTCTTTCAGATATCCTGAAAAGAAACCAAAACCACATCCAACATCTAAGGCATTAGTGATGCTCCCCTCCTTTACTAGGTCAGGCAATAATGTTTCTAGAAAGCTCTTCCTCGCTTCGTTAATGAGAAGCGCAGCTGGTGTATTAGATGGTATATTAAATAAGGCTATCTTCATTGAGCATCCTTTCTATTGTATGCGAACTGAAGAAAGATTGCCTTCAATCCGCTTTTATCTTGCTGGTCCAACACATAGCGCCAGACAACTGAAGCAAAAAGCATGAGACATATAACTGTTGCCGTACCCCGAATCCATATGGATTTACCGACTGCTGTTGTTATAGCAGGTGTAATCGCTGCAAAAGAAGCAAAAGCAATTAATCCCCTCAGGGACCCATTTTCTATGAAAATCACGCGCTCAAGGCGCAAAAGTTTCCAAGATACGGCAAAAAACAAGATTAACTCCAAACCTGCCCGCAATGTCCATGCTAAAGCTGCCCCAACAATACCAAACTTACTGATTAAGAACCACAATAATGCTACATAGGGGAGAATATATGATAGGAATATCTTTGCTCTCAAGTCTGGCCTTCCAATTCCGTCGAGAAGATTTGCCGGCATTTGCGATAAGGCGTTAAGCAACATTCCAACCGCAAGGATTTGAAAAACCAAGGTTCCTTTCACTGCAAAATCGCTCCCAAGCCATAGGTACAGAATATCCTCGGCAAAAAGAATAATAACAAGAGTAATCGGCCCCATTATCAGAAGCAAATATTTCAGGCTACGGGCATAAAGTCCCCTCAGATCTTTTTTCTTAAACGCTGCTATTGTACTGAAAGCAGGAAACAAGGTCGTGGCAAAACTCCGAGGGAAAATCTGTAACCTAGAAACCACTTCATAGGGGGCGGTGTAGTAGCCTAAGGCTGCAACAGAGACTATTGTCCCAATGAAAAAACGGTCAGAATAGATAAGGATGGGGATAATTATGCTACAAAGAGTTACCCATCCTCCGTAGGTGAAAAACGGCTTAATAATCGCAGGGTTTATAGAGAATAATTGCCTTAGCGATGGGAAGACCTTAAAGCAAAGCGTCAAATACGCAAATCCAGCAACTATCCGTGATACAATCAAAAAGAGTATAATGCCTGGAAGCTGAAAGCCGAGCATAATGGCAACTGCAGGGAGTAAAAAAATAAGCGAACTTGAAGGGATTCTTACCGCATTGACCAAATCAAAACGCTGCCTCGCTTCCAGAAGACCCTTTAAGCTCCCTGAACACATTACGACCGGCAGAGATATGCTTAAGAGATAGAATGAGATTTTGGTTTCTTCCATAAGATGTGGTGGGATATTTAAGACTTTCCCAACAAGAAAAGGAGTCGCTACCGCAAGAATCGTACTGCCTGTTATGCTCAGCATGGTTTGCAAGGCCAAAGATGTCCAAATAATGGCTGGAATACGCTCTGTCTCGTCTTTCCCCAACGCCTCTGCCGCAAACTTCGTTGTGGCCCTGCCCAGCCCTAAATCAAAAAGGCTTAAATACCCGAACACAACCCAAGCCAGAGATAGAATTCCAAAACGTTCCACCCCCAGCCCATGGATAATATAGGGAATCATAACCACCGCTACAAGGGCGGGTATAATCTGCCCCACTAAATTAAGGGCTATGTTTCTTGCTAATAGTCCACCTTGTATTTTCAGTCCTGCACTCATACCTTTAGCCATTCTTTAGGTCTTGCAACTATCAATGTGTGCCATCCGAGGTTTCTTTCGAGCCAACGGAATAGTTGTTTTGGCATCCAGCGGAAATACCAGACCCATTCGTATTCGTAGTTTACATATTTGTCAATCTTGTAGGGAAAAATGTGATCTTTACGCATTTTTATGATCCGATAGTTTTTCATCAATTGTTGGATATTATGGAACGAATAGTAGTATGTCACAGGACAGCCCGCCTGAGCTTCTGAATAGGTTCTTACAAGCTCATCAGCTTTCCAGAATGCCCCTTTTCCATAAGTCATAATAATCCAGAAGACCTTCCAGCTCCATTTTGAATAAAGCATCACTCTAATCTCCGTATCCGTACCGCAGTATTTTAGGATCTCCTTAAAAACTCTCTCAGGGAGTAGAGTATGATGTACAACACCAAAGGAGTAAACCAGGTCGTATTTTTCAACGGGTAAGAATTGACTTAACTCTTCCGCGTTACCGTGGTAAAAACGTGCTTTAAGCCTGTAAACCTTGAACCTCTTTTTACATATTTCAAGGCTCTTCTCGGAAATCTCAACTACTGTCAGCTCTGCTCCAGCCCTTGCAAAATTAACAGAATCTGTCCCTATACCGCAACCGATCTCAAGGACTTTTTTACCCTTCCACCTTTCAAACTGGGCAAAGCCTGGGATATGATTTTCTACAAAATATTTTCTTGCTTCTACTTCCTCGAAGTATTCTCGTGTCCCCACAAACTTATGTGAATGTCTAATATTACAGGGTCGCCTGTCCCAAAACTCACGAACTTGTTCTATGGCACTCGCATTCATCACTTTTGAGCTTTTCCTAGAGGAATATATTTCACCTTACCTCCCAATTTCGTGTGATCAAGCATTCTCCAGCAATCGATAATCGTTGTGGGATTATGAACTATAAAGCTTTCATCAATTTCCTTAAACTCGTTAGATAAAGTTGTTATTACACATATTGGTGCATATGCAATACAGTCTTCAAGAGAAGATGCATAAAGTATATTATCTCCAAAATGTACTCTCGTATTTTCCATTGCGAGTGAGTCATAAACAATTATTTCTAAATCCTTTCTTAAAAGCTCCTCAATCAGTTTTATCGATGGTGATTCTTCGATTACTGGGGTATCAGGCTTATAAGTTAGACCAAGAATGGAAACAGTCTTTTGCTCATGCTCATCAATATAAGAAATAACGAGATTAACCAAACTATTTATCTGTAATTCATTTACTTCATCTGTAGCCTTTGCTAATTTTGCATCGTAATCATGCTTCTTCGAAAAAGCAATAAACGCCCTGTTATCTCTGGGGAAACATGGCCCACCAAAACTTAAACCGCCCTTAATATAATACGGCGAAACTCTTTTATCAGCTCCTAAGGCTCTTGTAATCGCATCAACATCGGCATTAGGTATTTTCTGACATATATTTGCAATTGTATTTGCGAAGCTTATTTTCATGGTAATAAAACAATTAAGACTTAACTTCGTAATTTCAGCACTTATGATTGACATATGAGCAAAATAAGGTTTATTTTCACATACCCTTTTATAAACCGATTTGAGTACATCGCCAGCATTTTTATCACTCTCACCAATAAGAATCATATCAGGACTCAAGAAATCTTTGATGACGCTTCCCAAGGCAATAAACTCTGGATTATAGCAAATACCAAAATGTTTATTTAACTTCTTTTCAGAAACAGACTCTATCAATGGTATGAGGCTTTCTTCTATAGTACCAGGAGATACTGTCGAAGTAACTACAAAAAGATGATATTTCTTATCAATATTTTTAAACGTCAAAGCAAGATGTCTGAGAGCGTTCTTCAAATACTTGTCAGAAAAGTGCCCATCTTGTCTGCTTGGGGTAGGAACTATCAAAAAAGTTATATCAGACTCTTTTATTACTTCTTCATAGTTTTGCGTAGCTCTTAATCTCCCTTTTGAAAGATCTAAGGTTTCCTGTAGTCTTGGTTCATAAACAGGTGCCTTACCATTATTCACAGCATCAACAAAGTCTTTATTGATATCAATACCAATAACTTTAAAACCTTTTGAAGCAAAGCATGCCGCAGTACAAGCACCCAGCTTTCCCAATCCAATCACTGAAAGACAATTTGTATTAGTCATTCTTGAGCCTCCAATTTGTATTACTATGTTTTTTCAAGCTTGAATCCATTTCATAAATTGTAAATAAATTTTCTATTTAGCTAAACAAACTATTAGATTCTTAATTAAGATATTTTTACTTCTTAAACTAATTCAGTTTTTTCTATCTGTTCTTTTATCCATTCATAAGTTATTTTTAAACCTTCTTTCAATTTCATAGTTGGTTTCCATCCTAATTTTTCCTGTATCAATTTGTTGTCTGAATTTCTTCCTCTTACGCCTAAAGGTCCTGGGATGTGCTTTATGAAAAGCTTTTTTCCTGTTATATCCATTATTATCTCTGCAAGTTGATTGATTGTCACCATTTCTTCAGAACCAATATTAACAGGACCTACAAAATTTGAATTCATTAGTCTCCTCACCCCTTCTAAACACTCATCTATATAAAGAAAAGACCTTGTTTGTTTACCATCGCCCCACATTTCAATTTCTCCACCATCAGGTGCCATGGCTACCTTACGACAAAGTGCAGCCGGAGCTTTTTCTCTTCCACCTGTCCAGGTGCCTTCTGGCCCAAAGATATTATGGAATCTGGCAATATAGACCTCCATTCCATAATTTCTGTGATAAGCAAGATACAGTCTTTCACTGAATAGCTTCTCCCATCCATATTCACTATCCGGTGCGGCAGGGTATGCAGAATCTTCAGAACATTTTGGGTTGTCTGGATCCATTTGGTTATACTCAGAGTACACGCATGCAGATGATGAATAAAACATTTTTTTAATATTTCTTTTATAACAGGTGTCTACCATATTCAAATTTATTGTTGCTGAATTACGCATAATATCTGCATCATTTTCACCTGTAAATACAAAACCAGCCCCGCCCATATCGGCAGCCAATTGGTACACTTCATCAAATTTTATATCAGTGACATACTTACAAATATAAAGATCCCTTAAATCTCCAATAACAAAATCATCTGCATTAGTTTCCCCAAATTCAGGATACTTTAAATCAATACCCCGAACCCAATACCCTTCTTTTTTCAATCGTTTTACAAGGTGACTTCCTATGAAACCACCGGCACCACATACTAAAGCTTTTTTCATTTTAATAAATCTCCCTTTTCGCAGTTATTATTTCAAGATTTGTTGTTCCGTACTACAATCCCACAGTTTTTAAAAATTGATAATGTTTTATTACTCCATAAATATTATAGGGTCAAACCTACAATATACATTTAATCTCCTCTGTCTCCCTTCTCAATCTATTTGATTCTTCAAGTCTCCCTTCAATTTCCGTAATTATATTCGTTACAGCCTGAGGGCATATTCCAAAATGTTTTGCCACCATGGAATTCTTATGAGTACTCATCACTTTAGAAGGATAGATGGCAACCTTCCTCTGATCCAAATATCTTCGGATATATGAAGGACAAACTAAAGGTCGTGGAAAGCTTGATATTAGTAATTCGGCTTCTCTTCCCAAAAAAGATATCTTCCTATTCCCTCTTACGATTGACTTCAAAGAAATACTCTGCACACCTTGACATTAGCTTAATACTTTGCCACCTGATATTTTGCTGCCAGAACATAGGCCAAGCCATGAAGCAACGTGCTTATTAGCCGGCTAAGAACTCATGTCAATCCCGATTTCACCTGTTATGTTTAATGCAGTGGGCGCATCAATACCTTTCTATACTTGTCAGGTCTACTCCGGTCACCAGGTAAAGATGTGTTTTGGCATCAAAATTAAATTTATTACGGCATCCACCGGATTTGCGTTGTGATTTACAGTGTATTTTCCCGATTTGACATCAACAGCAATAACCTTTCTCTTAAAATTTCTTTCGAGTGACAATTTAACCTTTTGTAAATTTTTTTCCCTCTTTCATAAACTTCTGATTATCAAATTTTGGATTTTTTTGACGAGTAGATATTGTTTCCACCTCTGGAATATTTAAACCTGTTCAGTTCTCAAGAACAGGTTCATTTCAGCCTTTTTCTTTTTGGAAAATTATACCAAAAATCAAAAAACCTGTCAATTGAAATTTTACACTTATCATTTAAAAATTAAAAGTGCACTGTTTTTTGATGATTTAAAGTTTAAAAGTGCACACCATAAACCATAATCTAAAATCAAAAAGGATTGGAGATTTTAGGTTATGGTTCAGATTCATAAAAAGTTTACAGATTCTCAAGTTAAAGATCTTATCGGACGATATCTTAGATAAAAAGACAGAAGGGAAGTATGTCTATGTTCTTCTTGCTTGTTATTTTATTAAATAACAAGTCTTGTTTTTTACTAAATGTGTCTAGTTGGAGGGGTGCAGTCCATTCCCTACTACTGGGGAAATCCCTTATATTAGATTTCAAAGAGCGTTAAGAGAGAAAAGAACTCTCTTTAGAGAATTTAGGGTAATACCACCTTTTAAGTCAACCAAAGATATCTTCTGTTTAAGATCTGTTTAAGAGTAGATGGAATGGTAAACTCTTATCGCAAAGTTTCTATAAACAATTTGGAATTAAAAGTACCTAAAGCACTACTATATGAGAATACAACTTCGGATTGTTCCAGATAAAGAATCTGGTTTGTCTGAAGTAAGATTCTGGCATGAAGACGAACTTTTAGGTATACAAAAAGTTAAAAATTCTGATTTAAATTTAGTACACTTTTGATTCTTAAATAGTACACTTTTGAAATTTAACTAACAAATTAGATAATATTTAGTCCTCCCTACTCCCTCATAGACAAAGCCTAAAGACTTTGCTTTGGCTGGGTCGTATAAGTTTCTTAAGTCAAGTAGGATGGGAAATTTTAATAGTTTTTTTATTTTTAATAAATCCAGGTTACGAAATTGATTCCATTCAGTAACAATTACCAAAGCATCACTACCTTGGGCGGTTTCATATTCATCTTGACAATAAATTAAGTTGGGAAGAATTTTTTTAGTATTTTCCATTGCCAGAGGGTCAAAACATCTGATATTTGCCCCTTCTTTAAGTAAGAGTTTGATAATATCAATAGATGGGGATTTCCGAATATCATCGGTATTTTGTTTGAAGGCAAGTCCTAAGATGCCTATGGTTTTTCCTTTAAGGTTGCCTATGTGGTGTTTAATTTTTTCTAACATCAGTTCTCTTTGTCGTTTGTTGGCAGAGATTACTCCTTTTAAAAGCTTGAATTCATATCCGCAAGTATAGGAAAAATAATACAGAGCTTCAGTATCTTTAGGAAAACAGGAGCCACCATAGCCGGGACCGGGATGGAGAAATTTTGGACTGATACGGCCATCCAAGCCCATTGCTTTGGCTATCTGGTGCACATCTGCTCCTACTTTATCACAGAGGTTGGCCATTTCGTTAATAAAGGTAATCTTGGTAGCCAAGAAGGCATTACAGGCATATTTGATTAATTCTGCAGTTTCAGGATTAGTAATTACAAAAGGTGTATCTATTAAGTAGAGGGGGCGGTAGATTTCCTGCATTATCTTTAAGGCTTTGGGGCTGTTAGTGCCGATTACTATTTTATCGGGATGGGTAAAGTCATAGACTGCTGAACCCTCCCGGAGGAATTCTGGGTTGGAGACGATGTCGAAGGGATGTTTCACCCTCACCCCGCCCTCTCCCTTCAATGGCGAGGGAGAAGGATGGATTCCCGCTTTCGCGGGAATGACAAAGTTATATTGATATTTACTAATTATTTCTTTGATTTTAGCAGCGGTGCCGATGGGGACGGTGCTTTTATTTACTATGACTTTATATTCATTTAGATGGAGAGCAATTTGCTGGGCCACTTCCTCAATCTGTTTGAGGTTAGCTGAACCATCATCGTTGGGGGGGGTGCCTACGGCAATAAATATGACTTTGGATTGTTTTACTGCCTTTTCAAGGTCAGTGGTAAAAGTTAGTCGGCCAGCTAATATGTTT
>JABUBM010000315.1_pt1 | contig 11578 bp, 9 predicted proteins | sample 7240321 | NCBI WGS metagenome assembly JABUBM01 (sample SAMN07256344, study PRJNA390944) | subsurface metagenome | isolation source: Methane hydrate marine sediment | place: Pacific Ocean: Eastern North Pacific, ODP site 1244 | collected 2002
AAGAAGAAAATCTATTTTATCTTTATCGTAATTTTCCAAGATTTTCTTTCCAGCTATCAAGGCTAAATCTAAGGCAGTTTCGTTTTCTTTTACGATATGTCTTTCTTTTATTCCAACTTTTTTCTCAATTTCATTAATATTTAAACCTGAAAATTCTTTTTCTAAATCATTATTAGATAATATTTTTTTAGGTAAATAATATTCTATCTTTGATATTTTTACAGCCATAATTTATAAAATCCTTTAAAAAAATTTAATAATCTTTATTCAAAATGCTTTTTTCCGATTAAGTCCTTTAAGCTATTAACCGTAGTAACTTTTACAAATTCCGATGATGGTATCTGTTTACCAAAATTCTTATCAATCATAGCAATAGTAGATAATACACTTAAAGAGTCATATTCTTCTAACTCTTTTAAATTAGTCTCTAAAGTAATTTTTTAATCTTCATCTTCTATTTCTAAAGCATCTTTTAATTCGTTTATAAAATCTTTGGTATTCATTTTTTCCATTATGTCTTTCTCCTTATTATATAATAATTATTGTACCACCCGAAGAATAACCTACTCCAAAACCTACTAAAAGAATTTTATCTCCTTTTTTAATCAGTTTATTATTTAATACATCCTTTATAGCTATGGGAATAGTCGCAGAAACAGTATTTCCAGTATGTAATAAATTTAAATAATATTTTTCTTTGGGAATCCCAATTTTTTTTCTTAAATATTCATTCATATATTTATTAGCTTGATGGAAGATTATATAATCTATATCCTCTAAAGAAATCTTATTTTTTTCTAAAGTTTCCGAAACTACTTTTGGCACAGCCTTAATAGTAAAATTAAAAATTTCCGGTCCATTCATATATATATTATTGTTTGTCCAGATACTACCAGAACCATCATCTATATCCTTAGCATTGGGATTATATCTATTTCTTAATCCTCCATTGGGTACAATAAGATTCTTATAACCACTTCCATCGGTACCTAAAACAAATTCGCCTATCTGTTCTTCTTCTGATTTTTCAATAATAGTAGCTGCAGCAGCATCTCCAAACAGTGTTTTATTGCTTTTATCTTTATAATTAATATATTTAGAAATAGTATCTGATGTAATTAATAAAATATTGCTAGCAATCTTTGATGTTATCAGAGATTTTGCCAAAGCAAGTCCATAGATAAAACCAGAACATCCTAAATTATAATCAAAAGCCCCTATGTTTTTATTTAAACCTAATCTATCCTGTAAAATGCAAGCTCCAGAAGGTAGATAATATTCCGGACTTTGAGTGCAAAAAAGAAGAAAATCTATTTTATCTTTATCGTAATTTTCCAAGATTTTCTTTCCAGCTATCAAGGCTAAATCTAAGGCAGTTTCATCTTCTTTTACGATATGTCTTTCTTTTATGCCTAACTTTTTTTCAATCTTTTCTGGGGACCAATCGGGAAATTGTTTAGCTAATTGATCATTGGTAACAACCTTTTCTGGCAAATAATATTCTATATTGGTTATTTTTACTCCCATAGTAAATTCCTTTTTAATATTTTAATTTTATATAGTTTTTAAAGATTATGTATTTTGTTTTTTATTCAATTTCTTTATTACTTTCTCCAAAGATTCTGAATCACATACATTATATACTTTTACCCTTGGTAATATCTGTTTGATCAATTTTTTTAATACGTTTCCCGGACCAACTTCAATAAAATAATTAATCCCTTCTGAATTTATCCTTTTAATAATATCTACCCATTTTATAGGATGGGTCACCTGTTCTATTAAGGCATCTTTTATCTCTTCTTTAGTCATTACATAATCAGCCGTTACATTACAAATTACAGGAATTTGTGGATCTTGTATGTTTACATTTTTTATATAGCCGGCTAAATTTTCTTTTGCTTTCTTCATTAAAGAGGAATGAAAAGGAGCACTTACTTTTAAGGGAACTATATTTATCTCTTCCTCTTCTTCTCCTAATATTAATAATTTATTGATTACCTCACTTTTACCAGAAACCACAATCTGATAAGGAGAATTATAATTAGCTACCTCTATGGTTCCAAACTTAGAAACCTTTTTAATTAATTCTTCTATCTTATCTTTCTGTAAGCTGATAATTGCGGCCATAGAGCCAGTACCAAGAGGGGTAGCAGTTTGCATATATTGCCCTCTTTTTCTGACTAATCTAACTGCTTCTTTAAATTCAATTGATGATGCAGCTACTAAAGCAGAATATTCTCCTAAACTATGGCCAGCTACTATATCAGGATTAATATTATTCTTTTGAAGCAGCTTATATAAAATTATGCTCATAGTTAACATTGCCGGTTGAGCATTTATAGTTTTAGTTAACTCTTCTTCTGGTCCTTCTAAACACAACTTCTTTAAATCAACCCCTTCATCTTTAAGAGCTATATTAGCCTCATTAAATAATTTATCAGCCTCTTTATAATTTTTTATAAAATCTTCCCCCATCCCAACCTCTTGTGAGCCTTGACCGGGGAAGACAAAGGCAAGTTTTAGCATTATTTTTATTTAAAACCCTTTTCTTATAATTTATAATAAAGTTTTTAATAATTAGTATTTTATTTAATTTAACTATTTTTAATAATCAATTGGCTTTTGATACTGTTTTGCTGATTTACCTGCAACTACAACATTATCTTTAGTCGATTCTCTAACAACTGCCCCCATTCCTATTAATGCATTTTTCCCAATAGTTAGACCATTTTTTATCGAACAATTTATACCTAAGTAGCTCCCCTTTCCAATAGTTACACTTCCACCAACAGTCAAACCTCCTGTTATTATACATCCCCTTTTTATTATATCATTATGAGAAATAATAACATGGCAACCAATCATTACATTATCCTCAATAACTGTTGGTTCAATTGTCCCAGAATTAACAGTACTTAGAGCACCTATTCCCACATTATTTCCGATAATTACTCCACCAACTTGTGGAATTCTTATTAACATTCCATTAATATTTTTTTCGATTCCAAGTCCTGGTCCACCTATTACAGAATTTTGACTAATAATAGTATAATTTCCTATTAAAACATTGCTACATATACGAACTCCAGCTTTTAAAATACAATTATCACCTATTTGAACATCATGATCAATAAAAACAAAAGGTTCAATTGTAGTCCCTTCTCCAATGTTTACATTTTCACCAATAATTACTCTATTATTTAACTCTTTATAATGTCTATCTTTTTTGGGTTGTTTGCTTAAAATATAATTAAGAATTATGGCATATTCTAATCGGGGATTATCTACGAAAATACACTCATTATTTTTTATAATATTATTATTTGTTTCACCGTCATGTTTTTTAATTATAATTAAACTATGGTTTATATTTAGTAATTTATCTTCAATTTCTGAAGACCATTTTTTAGTAAAAATTAAACTATGGTTTTTAGGATTTTTTATAGTAGAAACATCGTTAATTTGAATATCTTTAAATATTTTATTATAATTTTTTATACTATTTAGATCCTTTATGTTAAATATAAATTTTTTTCTATTTCTTTTTATTTTATTGTACATTTCAATTCCTGTTCTTTTTATAAACTAAAATATTATCCTCTAAATCAGTTTCTAATTTATTAACTTTATTTCTAATAAAATCAGACATTCTTTTGTTAAAACTGATATCTTTATCTACCCACCAAAATGGATGTATTAATATGTGTAATTTATCATATTTTTTAACATCTATTTTATTGCAGATGCAACCCTCTTTCCATTGTCTACTTGAATCGGAAAGATATTTAAAATCTTTAAAAAACCTCTTTTCATATGTATTAACATATTTATTCAGTTTTACATCATTGTTCAACAACCATTTCGATGGTCTATGCATTGAAACAGTATAAATATTTATATTAAAATAATTTCTTATGAGATTTATTTCTTTCTCAATAAATTTATTTAAATCTTTTTTATTCTCTATTTTATATATACTTTCATCAAAATGTAAACCGATTTGATGACCTAATTTGATAATATTATAAATGATATCTGTATATTTTTTTTCAAATATATTATAAAAAGGAGACTTCAACCAGAGAAAAAAAGTTGATTTTATATCATATCTATTTTCAATTATGGCTATTTTTAAACTTTGTTCTAAGCTTTGATCTACATCGTGTCTTAAAACTAATATATTTTTAAAATTCAAAAAACGATCATTAAAAAAAGATATTTTATACTGACTATTTACTATTATATTACAAATTTCTTCATAATGCTTAAGTGTAAAATTGCAAGCCATATATTCAACTACCTTTCCATAAATATCTAAGAATCTATTAATTTCGAGCAGTATTCACAATTTAAATGACAAATATAATAAATACTATATTAAATCGATCACCGCATAAATTTAACTACTAATTAACAGTTTGCTATTATAATTGACTCTTATATTGGTATAGTAATTTTACAATTTTTTCCGACGTTTTACCATTTCCAAATATTTTTTTGCAGTAATTTTGTTTACTTGCATTAAAATTAATAATGTTTTCTTTAATACTTTTTGGATTTATTTCAACAATTTTGTTAGCGCCTTCTTCAACCGTCTCAATCCATGCAGTATTTTCAAAAAGAGTTATACAAGGAACTTTACAAAAATAAGCTTCTTTTTGTACTCCTCCTGAATCAGTAACTATTTTTTTAGCATTTACTTCTAAGTAGATCATATCAAAATATCCGACAGGTTCAATAATATTAATATTCCTTCCGATACTTTTCTTTATAGATTTATCTTGATTAATTATTTTCCTGGTTCTGGGATGCAAAGGCAATATTATTGTTTCCTTAGAATTTGTCAATCCTATAAAAATATTTTTCAAATTTTCGGTGTTATCAGTATTTGAAGCTCTATGAATAGTACATAGTGCATACTCTTTTGATTTAAGATTTAATTTATTTAAAATATATGAATTTTTTAAGGCTTTATTTTTATAAAATAAGTAAGTTTCCAACATTATATCACCTACATTATAAACTCCGGTAGTTATTCCTTCTTTTTTTAAATTATTAACTGCTGTTTCTGTAGGACAAAATAGTAGTGCAGAAATTGAATCAGATACGATTCTATTAATCTCTTCAGGAATTTTCTTATTAAAATTTCTTAGTCCTGCCTCCACGTGAACTATTGGTATATGAAGTTTTGCACCCACGATAGATCCAGCGATAGTAGAATTAGTGTCTCCGTAAATTAAAATAAAATCTGGTCTTTCTTTAAGGGCAACATCTTCAATACCTATCATCATCCTTGCGGTTTGTCGTGCATGAGTATCCGAGCCTACTCCGAGATTGTAATCTGGTCTAGGGATATCTAGCTCAGAAAAAAAATTATCATTCATATTATTATCGTAATGTTGCCCAGTGTGTAATATAATCTCTTTTATATCGGGCAATCTTTTCAAATATCTTGATAAAGAAGCAGCTTTAATAAACTGCGGTCTCGCTCCAATTATAGTTAATATTTTCATAATATTTATTGATTTAAACATCTAACTCCTTTCTATTTTAAGAACAAATTTTATATTAATTATCAAATTAGTTAATTAATTAATTGATGATTAGTTAATTTTTTTTAGGCTAAAAATCTGGTTCAAGAAATTTTTATTTTTTTATCCTACATAAAATTTCTGATTTTCAATTAATTGTTCTTTAGGGACATCACGAATAATACGAACAGGTGAACCCATTACTATCTTTCGAGGAGGAACATCTTTAGTTACCACGCTACCTGCTGCTACTAGGGCATCTTCGCCTATAGTTTTCCCCGGGAGAATTACCGCATTCGCCCCTATCCTACCGCCTTTTTTTACTGTAACCCCCTTAAAATGTTTAAATCTTTCTTCAGTTCTTCCTAAATAATTATCATTACTAGTTACTACTCCCGGAGCAATAAATACATAATCTTCTAATTCTGAATAAGCAGTAATATAACATTCACTCTCTAATTTGCAGCGCCTACCTATTTTTACGTAATTTTCAATTGTTACTCCTCTGCCAATAATTGTATATTCACCTATGGTAGTATTTTCTCTTACAGAAGCTAAGTCTGCTATTAAAACATTATTAGAAATATTAGAGCCAATATAAATGACTGTACTTGCACCAATCAAACAATTATCTCCGATATGAGTGGGAGAAAGATTTGATTTTTCTTTAAAGATACTTAAGCTTGCTCTCATAGGATATTTCCCAATAACTGTATTATCATCAATTCTTACATTATCGCCAATTATGGTTCCCTCTCTAATTACTACATTATAACCTATGCGACAATTGTCTTCAATAGTTACATTATCTTCAATAATTATATTTTTAGCAAAAGTAATATCCTTTCCTAATTTTGCTTTATCGCTTATAGAATTTGACATATCTCCTCCAAATAAGATATAGATAATAATACTATTAAGTACAAATAATTTTTTATTTATTTTTTTAAAATTTATAACCTTCTCTTCTCTTTACTGCTTTAGTCTTTAATTATAACCAATATTTATTTTATTGTAATTCGCTAAAGTTATAAGAGTGTTTTTCTTTTTCTATTCTCACTAACATTTTAATATCTGTTTTTTAGGGAAACAACTTCCTCCATATCCTGGTCCACAATGTAAAAACTTGGGAGATATCCTACCATCTTTTCCCATAGCACTGGTAACCACTTGAATATCGGGCCCTATTTTTTCGCATAAATTAGCTATTTCATTTACATAACTTATCTTCATAGCTAAAAATGCATTAGAGGCATATTTTATCATCTCTGCAGTTTCTATATTTGTAAATATAAAGGGAATATCGTTTAGTTTTAATCCCCCATATACTTCCTTCATAATTCCTATTGCCTTTCTACTTTCACTTCCTATTACTATCCTATCGGGATGCATAAAATCATATAAAGCCTTTTCCTCTCTTAGAAATTCTGGGTTAGACACTATGTCAAATTTATAATTTAATTTTCTATCCTTTAGAATATTCTGAATTATCTCTTTTACTTTCTTGCCAGTCCCAATAGGAACAGTAGATTTATAAACTACTACTTTATATCCATTCATGTAATGGGCAATATCTTTTGCCACTTCAAATATATATTTTAAATCTGCACTACCACCTTCTTTTTCCGGGGCTCCCACGGTTATAAATATCACTTCGCTATTTTCAACTGCATATTTTATATCAGTGGTAAATTCTATTCTCTTATAACACCTATTCCTTTCTATTATTTCTTTTAGTCCTGGTTCATAAATAAGCAATTGACCTTTATTCAAAATATCAATTTTTTCTTTATCATTATCTACACAAATTATATTATTCCCAAAATCTGATAAACATACTCCTGTTACTAACTCGACATAACCGGTACCTATTATTGCTATTTTCACAATAGGCTCCTTTATATTAATAAGAAATTTAGATATAATCTATGAATAATATTTAAAAATATCTACTAATTTTTTTGTATTTTTTTGAGTATTAAATTCTTTACATACCCTTTCATACCCCTGTCTTCCGATTTTTTTTCTAATATTTTCGTTTTCAATGAGTTTTTTTATAGCTACAGCTAATTGTTGGGAATTTCTTTCTTCAATTATTACACCAGCTTTATCAGAAAGTAACTCAGGAATCCCTCCTGTATTAGTGGAAATAACCGGGATAGAATAAGCCATTGCTTCCATAAGGGCAACCGGTATACCTTCATGTTCTCCATTTTTAGTGTTGACACTGGGTAAAATTACTATATCCACTTTCTTACTTTTATAAATTCCCATAAGTTTTTCACGTGGAATCATTCCTGGCATTTTTATGTAATTATTTAATAATTTCTTTTTAATTAATCCTTTTAGTTCACTTCTCATTAAACCTTTACCATAAAAAATGCATTCAAAGTTTTTCATACCTTCTTCAACTAAAATTGAACAAGCCTCGATTAAATATCTATGCCCTTTTACTGCTAAAAGATTTGCAGGAGTTATTATTTTAAAATATTCTTTATTTTTATACGATATTTCACTTATATTAGACGGGATTTTTACTCCCATACGAATTACTTTTATTTTATCTTTAAATTCCATACCAATTATTTGAAGTAATTTATTTTTACCATCTTCTGATATACATCTCACAAATTTTGCTGATTTTATTTTTCCTGCTAACATATTATTTTCTCTTATATCCCAACGGTGCAAAGTGAAACTCCAAGGAATACCAGTAAGTTGAGAAATAACATAAGCCATTGTTGCTGTGGTAGAACCCCAGTGGGCATGAATATGGCTAATTTTTACTTTTAGAATCTTATTCGCAATATATACACCTTTTAGTAAAATTACTGAATTTTTAATAAAAATCCAAGGGTTTCGAGAATATCTAATAAGAAATCCCAAAATCTTCCAAAGAGAATTTCTTATCAATAATGATTTAAAAAAAAAGACAATCATCTTGGTAGTTACCAAGGGCACCCAAAGAGCATTATCTACAAGTTCTTTAGCTTGGCCATGAAAGATTTTTTTAGAGGGATTACGGGGAATAATTAATAAATCTACTCCTTGACGCTTTATTTCGATCATTTCTTCTAAAATAAATGTTTCCCCTTTGCTCCAAGGTGTTTGAGCTGTAATATATAATATATTCATTTCTGTTATTTTCTCCCATTTTTGAACTAGGCTTATATATGAACTAGACGATTACTTCATAAACTATACCCTCACATTATTGTATGTACCGTTCGTATAAGATTGGTTCATCAAATTATACGAATTTCCCTGTGTTTCCTATTTTTAATTTATGCCAGATAATACCCATCTTCTTTATTGGTTTATACCCGGACCACTTTCTTTTCAGGCTAGCTCTGTGTAGGATTTTCTGCTTTCTTAGTGTTTTTATCAAACATACCAGATTAATTCTTTACTTTATAATTAAACTCTTTATTGGTGTGAATATTTTTTAAATAGCTAATACAGACAGAGCTTCTTCCAGATATATTGATATATTAGATAAAAATAGTAGCCATATATAATTGCAACCTCTAGTATACATTTTTTATCAGTGTGATATTTTGTCCTAGAAGGCAAATTTATCCAAATTATATAACCCTATATATAATTCATATTCCTTAAAACAAGATTTTCACCTCCAGTTTCCTTCAGGTTCAACCTCACGATGTATAACTTTGCCTCGTTAAATATATCTTCCCACATAATAATCGTTCTATTTCATATTAATTATTAGAAAAGGCTTGTTTTTTAGCTTAATAACTGCTACTTTGAACTCCATAACATAACCTATACTGTAAATTTATTATTAACCCCATGCGCTCCTTTCTAGCCAACTCTTATAGGTAGAAAACTTCCGCTAAATTAAATGAAAGTACTGTAAAAATATTTTTACGAGATAGTGCTCAAATATTTATAAATTTTTTGAATTCATTTATTTTATTATCAAATAAAAAAATCTTATTAACTATAGAATAATCAAAATTCTTCGTATTTATTTTAATAATCCAATTTTCGATTTCTTCAACTATTTTCTTTGGAGAGCATTTCAAATCATTAAAATTAAATAAGTATACATTTCCCCTTTTAATTAATAAAGGATATTGATTAATTATTCCAATCGTATCGGTAGCAATTATTCTAATCCCAGCTGATAAATAATCTCTTATTTTAAATGGTGAAGATATTCTATTAACTATAGAATCATCACGAAGGATTATCCCGTAAGCTTCGCTTTCTAGGCTTGTAATAATTTTATTAGGTTCTATTTCTTTTATATCAAAACATAATTCCGTATAATATTTCTGTATAATTTCATAAAATTCTTCATAAAAATATTTATGGTGCTTCATATTGGTTCTAATTTGTATTTTAACTTTATAATTATATTCAATAAATTTTTTTGATAATTTTTTAATTAAATATATAACCAAATTAATATTTTGCCAATTTGATATTCCTCCAATATAGCAAAACGTCATCTGTTTATTTTTATCTTTAGATTTAATTAAATTTTTTAGATTCTTCTTCCAGATAAAATTAGGGAGTATATAAATTTTTTTATAAAACCTAATTCCGTATCTACTACAAATTAAATCCCGATGGTTACTAGATACAACAAAGATCTTATTTGAAATTATTAATGAGAAAAATTCTAATATGCATAAAATAAACCAACGTAGTTTGCTTTTATGTCTATAATATGATTCATCTGAAATAGTACCTCTTAACCTTAGATAAATTTTTGGTTTTTTAAAATTGATTATTGAAAAAATAAAACAATTTATGGCATCAATAACGCCCAAAACTAAAAAATCATAATTTTTATTAAAAATCTTTTTTGCTGAAAGCTGTTCTATTATTATAATTCTAATCCCAATTAGTCTAAATAATAAAGAAATATCATCAAAGGAGCATTTAGTTGCAAAACTATTTTTATCTCTTGATTTGTTATAAAAAAAAATATTTTTTTTATTCATATAATATCCAATAATTCATATTTATATTATTTACTTTAAATTATTACAATTTAAATCATTTTTAGAGTATGAAAGTAGATACCCACGGGTATGCCTGTGGTATTTTCTAAAACAATTCAAGCTTCGCTTGACCTAATTCCTGGATTTTTGCCATTTAACATATTTCAATATAGCCTTTTCATTCAAACCTATAAAAAAGACAAAGTGTCCTGGTTACCAAACGATGTTTTCTTTCCAGTATAGCTTGGATAGCCAGGAAAACTTTTTTCTTAGTCTGTTTGCAGTTTGGCATTTCATTTTACCTATTACTTCGCTCACCAGGTATTTTGGTAGTATTATCATACTCATATGTATACGATCTACTTGAATAGTGAACTATTTAACGTTTTTTGATTTTACCTCTCTATTTAATTTTTCTATAATAAATCCTATATATAACCCACAAAATAAGTAGATATACGTTTCATATGTGTTAAGTAAGAACATATTTCCAAATAATATTATTATAAATGGAAATAAAAATGGATTTTTTTTAGATAAAAGTTTAAGTTTATATTTTTTTATAAAAATAAATATTAATATTAATAAAGGACTTAACCCAATAATTCCTATATCAGCTATCATCTGAATATATTGATTATGTGCAACTAAAAACAGTCCAGTTTGTTCGGCTAGTGCATATTCAAAATTTTGAAAGCCAAGTCCAAACAGTAAATTAGAAATATTTACAATATCTTTAAAATAGTAATGTATAACAGACAATTGATACATGCCGCCCATCTCAAATCTATATAGAATATTATAAACAAGTGGATACTGATGATAATTATCAAAAAAATTAAATACATACATACCAGTTATTATTATAGATAATATAGTACAAATTACTATAACATTTTTTAACCTGATTCTCTGTGATAGATAAATAATTATTAAGATTACAACGAGAATTATTCCCATTCTGGAAAATGATAGAGTTATCCCTACCAAAGCTATAAAGAAAAAAAACTTACCACTAAATTTATCTATTAACAAAGACAAAAAGTATACAATAAAACCTGTGCTAAAAAT
>JABUBM010000316.1_pt1 | contig 11577 bp, 7 predicted proteins | sample 7240321 | NCBI WGS metagenome assembly JABUBM01 (sample SAMN07256344, study PRJNA390944) | subsurface metagenome | isolation source: Methane hydrate marine sediment | place: Pacific Ocean: Eastern North Pacific, ODP site 1244 | collected 2002
GCGGCTATGAGTAAAAACTTAAATTCAATGATCACCTAAAAGGACTTATACCCGACTTATTTGTTTTTTTTAATAATTTAAAAAAAAGATAGTGTATTATGATTTTTATCACTCAAATTTAATATCCTTGTACAATTATATGAAAGATAACTATTTTTAGGAGAATTTAAAAGAATTATTATTTAACCTTAGTTGATGAACCTATGCTTTATTTTTTATTTCTTTATCAAATTGAATCAGGAGAATTACTTTATGAGAAAGAGTTTCAAGTAGATATTGATTCTCATATGGACCTATTTGGTTCTTTTTTTTCTGCATTAAAATTATTTGTTTCTGAAATGGTAAATGAGGGTATAGAGGAATTAAAAACAATTGGATTAGGAGATTTAATGGCTTCTATAATTAGGATACTAGAAGCTAACATTGACTTAGTGATAATCGCAGAAAAAGATGATAAAAAAGAAATTCAAAAGTTAAGTTCAAAGCTTAAAAATATCGTTTTAAATTATAAAGAGTTATTCTTAGTTGACGCTGTCAAATCGGAAGATTTCGAAAATTTTGATAAAGAAATTAATGATATCATACTTTCCCATCGAAAAATATTAGATCCTAATGCATTAATTGAAAAACAGAAAGATTTTTTAAAATCTATATGGGATCAGAGAGGAAAAATTTCAGATCAACTAAGAGACGAAAGAAAAGATTTAGAAAACGAGAGAACAATTATAATTAATAACCTTCTAAAAGAAAATAATGTTTTAAAAAAATTTTCCTTATGCAAACTAATACTAGAGCTCTCAGATAAGTTAGAAGACGAAGAATTCTTTTTAGAGTACCAAAAAAAGGCTAAAATTATAGCTAATGAGATCAATGACCAGAAAATACGATTGAAATATTATCTAAACCGAGCCAAGGAATCGTTAAAAGTAGCCTTAGATACTTTCGGAGAAAGGACACTAATAGAAGGTGATTTTAAAGAAGTTTACTCGAATCTGTACTCTTTTAGTTCAAAATTAAAAAATTTTGCTTCTGTAGAAGTTTACGAGAAATACTATCATTTAGTGAGCAAATTAATAAACAGAAAAGGGATCTCTACTGAAGAGTTTTCATTGGTAATTAACGAGATAAGCAATATGGACGAAAATATTGAATCTTATTTTTACATTGGTGTTTGAACCGTTACCCTAAAACCCTAGCGGGGGTTGTCAACACACATCTAATATTTTTATGTACGTCTCATTCCTAAAAGGGTATATTATATACATTTAAGCGAAAGCTATTTATCATTTGAATCTTAACGTAAAAAAGCGAGTAATTTTTTTGCATACTTTGCAATAGTAGTAACCTTCTTCTGTACCAATTGTTTTAGTTTTACATTTCAAACAAAATATCATTCCAAATCAAGTGTTAAAGGTTGCGATTTATTTTAAAGTTTGAAATTATAGGAAAAAAGTACGCTTAAATTTTGATTGATATTTAAAAAAGTAAGGAATATAACGTAAAACTATAAATTTTAAATAATTTAATATAAATCTCAGAGATATCAATTTGAAAAATAACCGAATTTTTTATTCAAGTGAAGCGCATGAAATTTGTTGAATATAAGAACGAAAAATTTGAAATTAAGGATGGTTTTCTAGATCTTGGTTTATTAGAAATTAAAGATATCTCTGAAATTGAAGGTTTAGACAAAGTTGATATAACTCATCTAGAACTTAGTTCAAATGAGATTACGGAAATAAAAGGATTAGAAACGCTTCAGAACCTAGAAATATTAAATTGTGGAAGCAATAATCTTACCGAAATTTCGGGATTAGAAGAATTAGTAAACCTAAAAATCTTGCATTTAGCATCAAATCAAATTACAGAAATAAATGGGCTAGATAATCTTACTGAGTTAAATGAATTATATTTAAGAGGGAATCAAATTAATCAGTTGAGCGGGCTTAATTCTTTAACTTCGCTTCAATTACAGAATTTAGAAGTATTTTGGCTTGCTGGAAATCAGCTAACAAAACTTAAAGGACTTGAAGATCTAAAAAATTTGAAAGTTTTGAATACGGCAGGTAATCAAATAACTGGCATTAAGGGGCTTAAAAATCTGAAAAATTTAAAGGAATTATATCTAAATGATAACCAAATACAAGAATTAAAAGGTTTAGATTCTCTTACTCAGTTAGAAACGTTGTGGATTACGGCAAACCAAATTGAACTGATTAAAGGTCTAGATAACTGTAAAAATTTACAAGTTTTGAATTTAAAAGATAATAAAATTCACGAGATTAACGGATTATATTCGTTAACGAAATTAAATAAGTTATTTCTTTCGGGGAACGAGATTACTTTCATAAAGGGACTTGAGACTCTTCAAAATTTAGAGACATTAGACTTGGGAAATAATCAAATTAATCAGATAAAAGGGCTAGAATCTTTAATGAATTTAAAGGATTTGTGGCTTAACGGAAATAATATTCTCCAAAATTTGCTTGACCAGCTCGGGGGGGCTTGATTCAAGCGGATGTGCTTTAGATCCTATAAAGTTTGTGGAATATTGTTTGATTAATTTATAATTTCCTACTCTAGTAATGAAATATTATTCGTATCGTTTGTTATTATAATACATCTTAAACCGAATTTTTTTCTTTTATTTTGATATATCTTAAAATTGAAGGATTTAAGCTACATAAAACTTAAAAAATTCACTTTTAAATCTTCTGACATGTTTGCATTTAAATATTTCTTCCTAGATTATATAGCTAATAATTATAAATTTAAAAAAAAAGTTGATAGAATTGATAAACACAAAATACTTTAAACAATTGCTTTTAATTTCGATTTTCTTAGTGTCTAGCGTCTATATAAATCCGGCATTGTTCTCATCGAAACAATCCCCAGATCCTTCGCTCCCTAACTATTATGACGACACTGAAATTGGTTATGATACTTTTGATGCTCCTAAACTAAGCATTTTTGGTGAAGCATCGTGGTGGGATTCATCTTTTGAATATAGGTGTTTGGTAAACATAACCAACCCATACGCTCTAAATTTTACCAATTTTGGCGTTAGTTTCTCTTTCAATTATGACGAATTAGTACAAGCAGGAAAGATGCAGCCAGATTTAGATGACATAAGAATCGTAGAGAACGGTGTTTTACGGAAATATTATGTAGTAAAGGATTACCCTTCTTTAAATTATGCAATAGTCTTTTTTGACACCAATATTTCTCAAAATACGTTTGAAATCGACGCTTATATGTATTTCGGAAATACAGGAGCTGTCAATGCGGAATCTAAAGACCCAAACGATAGTTTTGGATGGGTTAAAAATGGTGATTTTGAATTAGATATTGATACTAGCGATAAATTTGTACCTGACGGGTGGACATTCTCGCATAATCCAGTTGACACGATAAAGGGCAAAAATAATCCAAGTCCTGATCCATCCAATAGTTCAGCAACTAGTTATGAATATTTTGAAAATAAGTTGCTTGATAATCCGACAGGAGCAGAAAGAGTTGCACAAGGAACATATGCTTATAAATGGGGCGCTGCTTACGAATTTTCAGAGGATCCAATTGTTCACGATTATGCTGGAACCCTCTTTTCTCATCCATTTACCGTTCCAATAGTTGAAGGTGGTGGAATTTTCTTAAAGGTATATAGAAACATCAGAACGTTTAGATTTGAAAGACCTAAAAACGTAAATCCAGATACGATCCATAAAGATGGTTACTTTATAAAAATTCTAAATGGGTCGAGTCCTCATTACGATCCAGACCCTGATAACCACGATGATAACGACATAAGCCCTACTTACCAGAATTACGCCGAATCTTACGATGGAAACGCATACTATAATGTTCCAGCGAGAAAGTGGGATGATACTACTGAATTATTTGATTTTCCTGATCATTCTACTACGGTAGATACGGTATCAGGTTCTAGCGACGGAGAACTAACTGGTTATATTTACATTGATTTAAGTAGTTATATGGGTAAAGAATTATTTTTCGAAATTGGGGTATGGGGTGACGAATCAGATGCATCATACAAAGAAAAATCAGCGTTTTTCCAAGTTGACGATCTAGGATTTAATTATACTTTAACTGCTTCAGTTCACGAAGTACAAGCTCGTAAATCTGAGTTAACGATTACAGCTAGAGATGTTGATGGTCGTATTGTGCCTAATGCCGAAATTTTTGTATTAAACGAATCTGCTAAAGGTACACCAAGTTATATTGTTGATTCAGCATATACATCTGCTTTCAATGGTTCTGTATTCTTCTCAGGGTTACTTAATGGCGAATATAATATTACAGCAAATTACACTTTAGATTCTCGTGAAGAATTTGTAGGAAGTATGGTAAAAATCCTTAATGGAACATCGTACAGTTTTGATTTCACCTTAAATTTATGGACGATAGATTTTGAGGTCACAGATTGGGAAGGAATTCCTTTAAATTATGGATACATTGAAATCAATGAAAGTAATGGTGGTGTTTTATTAGATACCTTAACGCTGGAAAATAATGGAAAAGCAACATTTCGATGGCTTAATACTTCAGATTATTACTTCAGAGTTTTTTACGCAAACGATGATTATAGCGAAAGTCCATTTCTGCTAAACGAATCATACATTACCAGGGACGAATATGAAAACGTAAAAAGTAAAACTCACGCTCTATTAGTTGATGATACAAACTTAGCACCCTTGAGTGAAGAACGATACCTTGTACAAGAAATCGTTTACACTGATGGATCGAGAACCGATTTTGGAAATAAGAATATTATTAAAGCCAACATCACATTAACGGGAATGAACAATCAACTAACGAATGTTTCGATTTATTATATAGATAAATACAACTCAACAGGTACTGGCGATGAAAACCTAATATATTTCGAAGATGGTTATGGTTTTAACGAGGATCATGACTTTATAGAAATTGACATTCCTAAGGTGGAGAATTTAAAGTTAGAAAGCGAAAAGTTCGAGGTTTATGGACTATTTATTGAGATAAACGGCGTAAATGATACTACGTGTAATGGGCTTATTACGATTGATTTACTCGAGACTTGCAACGTCTTAAATAAAACACATTTATCAAGATTAAATATTAGAGTTATAAATATAAATGAGTTATCTCCAGAAGGAGCACCAGTAGATGCGGTGGTTAAAGTTTTTGACAATCAAACCGGAGAGGCTATAACTAACCTAATATCTGATTCTGATAGAAATGGATATGCTTATGGTCAAATAAATGATATTCCATTTTGGTTTTTTAAAGATAGAGTATATAATTTTTCAATTGATATTGTTAACATAACTAACGCAGATTTCAATGTAACATACTTATATCCTGATATTCAATGGAGACCAACAGATAATAACGGCGTACAGTTTTATAACTATACTTTATTGGGAGCCGCATCAATTACATTCAACATAATTTTCAAACAAGAAATAAACATTACAAATTATGACACAGCATTCTTTAATTCTTCTGGGACATTAGAAGTGTTTTGGGGCGAAGATTTAACCTATTCTGTAATCTTTAATTATACTCTAGACAACGGAATTACATGGAATGCCATAACTGATCCTAGTGCGACATGTATATTATATTTTAGAGAAATTGGCTCAGAGATCGATTTAATAACTGAGACTATGGGAGGAGGATCGGGTCCTGGAAATTTTACGGCAACGATTAATTCTAATAGATTATCTGCGGGAGGTACTTATAAATTATATTACGTGGTAATAGAAGGTTTATATCCTGGATATCCAGAACCTAATTCGGTGAATTTCATAGTTAAGGTGAAAACCATACCTACAGATATCAGCGTCCATGATTATGATACGCGTATAGAGATATTGGATCAGTCTATTTCTGCATATTACAATGAACTTGTAAATATTTCATTACAATATTTCATAGATGAAACAGGTACCCCATTAATGGGTGCTACTTTAACTTATACTTGGATGGGTCTTAACCCTATTAATGTATTTACAGACCCTTTAAATAACTTGTATTATACATTTACAATTAACACTTCAGATGCTCAAAGTACGGGACTTAAAATTATTAATGTTATAGCTTCATTTGAAAATTATACTACGCAATCTAATTTCTTGATTTACCTTACTATACTTGAGAGAAAAACTGATCTTAACGGACAAAGCGAATTAGTATATCTAAACCCAAAAGTATGGGTTCAGGATGCTCACAATTTCATATTTACTTATAGCGATGCTAATACGCTGGAAATATTAGGGGATTTGACAATTGCTACTTACATCTGGCAAGAATTAAATGAAAGTGGAGGTATTATTCCAGGTAGAGACGGTTCAGGAACGCTAATACAAGGCGAAGATAAAACTTATACTTTAGACTTTAACACAGAACATCAACAAGTCGGTTTTTACTATTTATATGTTACATTACAAAAAGAAAACTATGAGACAAAATCAGCCCTTATTAATTTACAGATTGTTTTAAGAGAATTTGAGGTTGAGATAAGCGTAGAAAATTTAGTGGGAAACCAAGTTAATGTAATTCATGGAGATAGCGCAAGTTTTGAAATAAATTTACAAGATATAACCAGAGGAAATATTCCGTTAGAAAACGCTACGGTAACCCTAAGTATTGGAGGATCTGAATACAATTTTACCGAAACTTCTCCTGGCATATATTCATTGACTTTCGAAACCGAAGTAATTGAAGCCTTTTTCGCACCAAATCTCTTGTCTGGAATAATAAGAGTTCAAATAGTAAATTTCACATCTCAAGAAATTAGAATAGTCATTAATGTACAAATGGAAGAACTATTTCCTGGCATGCCCGTGTTTTACTTTATCTTAATTACTGCCGCTATTGTTGGTATTGCTGGAAGTTTAATAACTTATAGGGTTATTCAGCAAGCGAGAATTCCAAAGTTCGTCAAAAAAATCAGGAAAGTTAAAAGTACGATAAAATCAAAAAAAACTATATCTGAATCTTATGCAATCAAAACAAAGGAACAAATGATGCTGAAATTATTCGAAGAAGATTGGAAAGCTTTAGACCTTTCCCTTGAAGATACATTAGGTACGCGTGATTTGAAATTAAAGACTATTCCATTGAAAGGGAAAAAATCCAAAAAAGGAGGCGATAGAGACTAATGCCAATTGGATTTATCATAATGAGATGGGACCCTAAAGTAAGTACGGATATTATTACAAAGTACCCCGAAGAAATTATCATATCGGATGAGACCTTAATGCAAATCTATGCAGCTCATGAATATACAGGAGACCCCGGAATGATAAGCTTAATGGTGGGTCATTTGAATATTGCGTCATACTATACTGGAGGTGAAAGACCGTTATATCTCATTTTAATTTTAAACTTGGACGACGACCCAGACCTTTACGAAGGCGGATTGGCGGATATATCACGGATAATCCTTCAGAATTTTGAAAATCGAGCATATCTCGAAATGATTCCCTTTTTGTTCCAACGTTTGTCTGCTTACCCTCATCTAAACAATGAACAAGCTCTCGCTTTAACTTTTCAAGATGAAATAAATAGATTACTCATAAACAGATTAAGAGACGAAGGAGTCGTTTCCAAATCAGAACTAAAAGTGTGGTTAAAAGATAAATACCGTAGAGGCTTTTTTGATATTGATGCGATCTTAATTGAACTGATCAAAAAAGATATAATAAAAGAAGCTTCTGTAAAAGGAATGCCTTCTGAGCTACTATTTTTCATAAACGACATATTCATGATTAGAAGACCTCCTCTCAAAATATTGAGCGATCCTGTAGGGCGAGGACTTCCTGAACCTTTAGTCGAAGCGTACAACTCTGAAGTTAGAAGATTCTTTCAAAATTACCGACCTTCTGAAGATGACAATTTGAAATTAGTAGATATTCTCACTGATCCACAGTTATATGAGATACTAAAATTAATGAGAATCGCAGTAGTAACTAGGAATACTTTGGAAAAACTTAGAAAAAAAGGAGTAGATGATATAGACGGCGGAATTAAGAAGTTATGGAATAATAAAATTATACACGTATTCCAAAGCGAAAATGGAAATGAATATTATGCATTGCTTTCTGACTTACATATTTCCCTTGTATATCCTAGATATATGTTAAGTACGATACTACATCAATACGACGTGAAATCGAAATCAGAGCCGGTTTTAATTGAGTATCTAAATGTGCTTGAAGATGCTTATCGCCCTTACAAACTTAAAACAAAATCTAAAGAATAAATTATTTTTTATTTTTTTTTATTTTAATTTTTTGAACATTAAGTTTTATAATTAAAACTAAATCATTTTACGATTTTTATTTACTCATCATTCGTATTAACCAGAGTCATTCGGATCAGTAGAGTAATCATTAACTTCTTGTCCATCAGTCAGTTCATCGTCATCGGAGTCAGAGTCGTTTGGATCGGTATCATTTTGATATTCTTGAAGATTTGTTAACCTATCACCACCAGGGTCGTTTGTAGAGTCGTCAACATTAGGGTTTAAGCTGTTATTTACTTCCCATCCGTCTGGCATTCCATCATTGTCACTATTGGGGTCATTTGGATCAGTAAAGTAAGCATTAACTTCTTGTCCATCAGTCAGTTCATCGTCATCGGAGTCAGAGTCGTTTAGATCGGTATTGTTTTGATATTCTTGAAGAGTTGTTATATCGGGTAGATATCGTTTTAATTTTTCAGATTTTAGGTAAAATTCTTTATAAAGAGCATCATCTCCCAATTCAAGACATAAGTCTGCGATTTTATCAAAATAACTCGCACTTTCAGCAATATCTCCGTTTTCTAAGCTTTTTTTAGCTAATTGAATTAACTGATCTCTTTCAAATAAAGGTTTCAATAGCGTTGATTCTTCCATATTCATTTCTAAGATATCTGCAACGATTTGGACCATTTTATCTCGATTATTGGGTTCAATTGCAACCATCGAATATGTCTTGATTCCGAGTATTTCTTCGATCTTTTCAACCCTTAACGCCCCATCTAAGTCTTGCTTATTTGCAATTGCAGCGGAATGCGCGTTTGGTGTCTGTTCTTTTATTAATTCAACGAAGTATTTGCTTTTCTCTACATTTTCTAAAGTTGAGTTTGTAATTAAGAGGACAGCATCGCTCCCCAGGATAAAATCGTTCCATAAATAGCTAAATTGTTCTTGACCAGCAAAATCCCATAAATGGAAGGTTAACTTTCCAATTTTAATAGTGGAAACTTTACCTGTTATTGTAGGAATGTGCGTTTCGGGAACCTCTTCATTACGTATTAATTTAGTAATTGTTGTTTTCCCTACTCCAGAAAATCCTACCAACGAGATTTTAGTTTTTATGTTTTTATGAATTGATTCTATTAATGGGTTAAATATTTCGAAGAGCGATGGATCTAAATTGTCGAGAATATCACCAAATGATTCTAAAAAATCATTCTTTAATTTATTTAATTCTAGTTTTACAGTTTCCATATCATCATTGAATCCAATTATGAATATAAAGATTAATTTTAAAGCTCTGTCTACGGTATATATAATTCTATGTTTAAAAAAATTAGAGCTTCCAAAATCGTTTAAAAGACCACGAGATATCTCTGCTTCAACTTCTTGATAAATACTTTGAAAATTTTCAGAAGACAAGACTTTACCAAAGTCTTTCTCGTATATTATATTCCCATCCTTTAAGATATATATTTGTCGCAACATTTTCATTAACCCAGAATGCTATACAATTAAGGATCTATAATTACACTATATTTTTTTTAGTTTCAGTTAATAATAAGACATTCTTTCTTGATTCTTCAATCTAAATTTTTGTATTTAAACTTTTATAAATAGTAAATTAAGAGAAAACTGTCAGATTGGTGTTATTATTAGGCTTTAAAATTATAGATTTAACTTGAAAAGAATATTTAATTCAATGTTCAGATTTCTAGTATTTTTTCTATATTATTTGTTATTTTTTGAAAACTTTTAGAATCTTCTGGAACATCAATTATAGCCTTACCTTCTAAATCAAATTTAGTTAGAATCTCATCTTCAGGAATTAATGCAAGTAAAGGTAAATCGTATTCTCTAAGCATGTCCAGAATATTAGTAATATCACCTTTAACTCTATTTATTATAACGCCTATTTTTCTATAGCTTGTAAATTTTTTAGCGCTTTTTCTAATTGATTTAGCAGTTTCTATACTCCTTAGAGATATATCTGAGATAATTAAGATAATATCAACAGATTTAATTACCATACGGTTAATTTGTTCAAGTCCCGCTTCACAGTCGATCAAGACGACATCAAAGTCGCTAGAAATTGATTCTATGACTTTTCGGAGCAAGGCGTTCGAAGGACAGAAACACCCTGGACCTTCGGGCTGACCAATTGAAAACAGACTAAAATCTTTACTTTCCTTAATAGCGCTATAAACCTCAAAATCTATGTTCTCTGCTAGCGTTTGGATATCTTTTTTTTTATTTATTGTTTTATTAATTAATTCGGCTCTAACCATCTCGAGACTTTTCTCAGGAAGTAAATTAACCATTTTACTAAGATGCGGATGAGTAGGGTCTGCATCAATCAGTAATAATTTGAAATTATAAGAGATTGAAATTGCTTTAGCAATAAGAGTTGTTACAATTGTTTTTCCAACCCCTCCTTTTCCGACAATAGCAACTATAAGTGGCTTTTTTCTCTGGTTTTTCATTTAATACACCTCAATTTATCCGTTTATTTCTCAATCTCCGCTCTTGAGACTAATACTTGTTTAATATCTAAACATTCTACTTGATAAGGGCATATTTCACAGCCCCAATCGTAATCACAGTCTATCTTCTTTTTCCATTCTTCTATTTTTTTTCTCCATTTTTCTTTAAACCTATCTGTAATTTCTGACGATAGCGTAATGAAATTTTCAATAGAATCGGGATATGAACTGATTAATATAACTTCTATAGTTTTAACTAAACTTTTAAATTTTTGTTTGTATAGAGAAATAATAGCATTTCCTAAAAATTCGAATGAAAATCCTTTCTGCAAGGTTGATGTACTTAATCTACACCAAAACCTGCGAGGAATAGTTCGAATGGAAAACCCTTCTATGCCATTTGAGATAAAACTCAATTGCCTTAACTCATTTATATCCTTCTCTGTGCTGTTCTCGACTCCAATTAAAATCATCATCCCAAAATCTATATTTTTATCTAAACATTTATCAATTTCTGGACCTAATAAACTTATTTTTCCAGTATCGATTAGTTGGGCATCTTCAATTGGAAATATTATTGAGAAGGATTTTTTTTTCATCCCACCAAGTTCTATACCCGTCTCTTCTTCAAGGATGATTTCTTTAAATTTATTCAATTCAACTTTAATCTCAAAATTATCTAAAAAAGCAGTGTGATTCGAGTCTGAACGATAAAAGACCAAGAGCTTTCCGTGCTTTCGTTCCTTTTCTAAGAAATCTCTTATCTTTTCTATAATAATTTTGTTGTGCATTAATTATAATAAACCTTCTTTATTTTTTAATTTACTAATTTCATTCTTATTCAAA
>JABUBM010000317.1_pt1 | contig 11567 bp, 10 predicted proteins | sample 7240321 | NCBI WGS metagenome assembly JABUBM01 (sample SAMN07256344, study PRJNA390944) | subsurface metagenome | isolation source: Methane hydrate marine sediment | place: Pacific Ocean: Eastern North Pacific, ODP site 1244 | collected 2002
ACCGAATCCATCCTGTCCCGTATGTAGTGGAACTTTCCGTTTAAGGCGTTAATAGACGAACCATATACGATAAGTGGCTGATAAAAGGGCAACCCGTAATAATATTATAACAATCATTGATAAGAATAAATGAGGAGGCACACTATGGCTGACAATTTTACCAAGATTACCGAACACCTGTATAAGTTTTGCGACACTTGCAATGTCTATATCATCAAAGATGGAGATCGAGGAATACTTATTGATGCTGGCTCGGGTAAAGTACTGGATTACTTAGACAAAATAGGAATCTCTCACATTGACTGGGTAGTTCATACCCACCATCATCGTGACCAGTGCTGGGGAGATGATAAACTCATTGAAAAAGGAGCGGGAATTGCCGTACCTGAATACGAGCGATATCTCTTTGAAGAGGTAGAGGAATTCTGGAATCATCGAAGGATCTACGATAACTATAATGATCGCAATACCTTCTTTAGTATAGGTAAGAACATTCCAGTTAAGGCTATCCTGCAAGATTATGAGGCATTCACCTGGCATAATTATAAGCTAGAGATTGTACCGGCTAAAGGACACACTATGGGATCTATAGCCTTAGTCGCAGAGATCGATGGAAAAAAGATTGCCTTTACCGGAGATCTCATCTATGAAGGGGGCAAGCTTTATCAGCTTCACGCCATGGAGTATTCCTATGGTGATATGATAGGTTTACTCTTTACCCATCAATCTATCAGAAAACTTGCTTTCAAGGCACCCAATCTTTGCCTTCCCTCTCATGGGCCTATAATAGAGAAACCAGGTTTGTGTATTAAACAATTGAAACATCGTATCCGTCGCCTGGTAAGACTTACCTGTCCAGAGAAAGAGGAATGCTTAAATGAGCATCTCTATTCTATTTCCAATCATCTACTCTGGGGAGGAGCGCTCACCTGCAGCAACTTCTATGTGATTAAGAGTGATTCAGGCAAAGCCTTATTTATTGATTATGGTCATGTCTTTGGAGAACATATGCACGTGGGAAGCGACAGAGAAGACCAGGAGGTTATGCGTTTTGTTGCTCATCATCTAGAAGAACTTTTTGCTGAATATGGTATAAAAAAGATTAACGCAGTCATTCCCAGCCATGTTCATGATGATCATACCTGTGGTATTCCCTATCTACAAAAACATCTTGGCGTTGAATGCTGGACCATAAAACAAATGGCTCCTATTTTAGAGAATCCAGCCCGCTGGAGTTCTACCCCTTGCTGTTACCATGAACCCATTCGTATTGATAGACGATTCTCAGATGGAGAAGAGTTCACCTGGGAAGAGTATAGATTTAGGATTTATCATGTTCCGGGGCAAACTGAATTTCATTCAGTAATCGTTACTACTATCGATAATACTAAGATAGCTTTTACCGGAGATAATATCTTTGAGTACCCAGTAGCCACCTGGGGCAGCCATACAGAAGCAGACCCCATACAAACGCAGGTTTTTCGTAATAGTTTCCAGCTTTCTATGCATAAGAAATGCAAAGAGGTTATGAATAAGATTTTGCCGGAGAGGATTTGTCCTGGACATGGTGAGACATTTTATTTCGATAAGCTAAAGGCCGAAGAATACTCTGATTACATAGACCAGAAGGAGACTCTGTTTCGAGAATTATCTCCTGAGCCAGCAGAACAATATAGTGACCTTTTCTGGGCAAGACTCTTACCTTATCAATCTGTTGTAAAGTCTGGAGAAGAACAGGAATTTACTTTGCTTGTAAGAAATAACTTTGGTAAGGCCAAGGAATTTAGAGCCGAGCTTCTAGCACCGAAGGAGTGGAAAATTGTTAAAGGATCTGGTAGAATCCGCCTTTCTTCCGGATCCTCTGGAGAGATCATAATGACTATAAAAGCTCCTACAAACCCTGCAAATGGGATCTTTCGTCAATTAGTCACCGCAGAAATTCATATTGACAGTATTCCTCAAGGTCCAGTTGCTGAAGCATTGGTTCAGGTGAAGAGACCATAGGATCTAGAAGAAAGGGAAAAAATGGATAGATCTGTCATCGGAGCAGAAAAGCACACAATTAGTACGCCAGCCTTGTTAATTGACCTGGAGAAGATGGAATACAATATTGCAAAAATGGCAGATTTTTTTCGAGGTAAAAAGGCCAACTTAAGGCCTCATATAAAAAGCCATAAGACGCCAATCATTGCCCATAAACAAATAGAGGCTGGGGCTATCGGGATAACATGCCAGAAGCTGGCTGAGGCAGAAGTTATGGCTGAGTCGGGGATTAAAGATATCCTAATTGCAAATGAGGTGGTTGGTACTCAAAAAATCAATAGATTAGTTAACCTGGCTAGATATACTAAAATCAAGGTGGCCGTGGATAATAGCAAGAATATTGTGGATATTTCTGCTCCAGCGCAGAGAAAAGGAGTAAAGATAGGTGTTCTAATTGAAGTAAATATTGGCTTAAATAGGTGCGGTGTTTTACCGGGAGAGCCTGCATTGAAACTGGCCCGGGAAGTGGAGTCAGAGAAGGGCCTGGAGTTTTTCGGACTTATGGGATACGAGGGGCATACGGTATTTATTAAGTCATACAAGGAGCGAGAAGGTAAGGTCAAGCAGGCACTCAATCTACTAGTTGCCACCAGGGAACTTCTGGAAGAGAGAAGGCTGGAGTGTAGAGTAGTTAGTGCCGGAGGCACGGGCACTTATGATATAACAGGGTCTTTTCCTGGTGTAACCGAAGTGCAGGCAGGTAGTTATGTGATGATGGATACAAACTATAATGGAGTAGAAGGTATAGGAGGAGAGTTCAGGCAAGCGCTGAGTCTTTTAACGAGCGTGATAAGTAGGCCCACAGATGATAGAGCTATACTTGATGCTGGCATGAAGGCAATTAGTGTTGATATGGGGATTCCTGAGATAGCCTATCCCGGGAGCGGAAAAGTCGGTCGTATTTCCGAAGAGCATATCGCTCTTGTTGAACTAGAGGGGATTGCAAAAAAAGAACTTGAAGTTGGTGGAAAGATTGAAATAATTCCAAGTCACGCATGCACTACTATAAACCTTCATAATTACTTTTACGGGATAAGAGATGGAATAGTTGAATTAATTTGGAGCATTAAAGCGAGGGGAAAATTCGAATAGCAGACAGTTAAGAATGAGGTACAGTCTTAGGGAGAAATTAAGGAGGATAACCAATGAAGACCAGAGAATTAGCCGATTATTTGGATGAGATACTAAAAATCAAGGAAATTGAGGATAAATCTCTTAATGGTTTGGTAGTGGACAATAAAGGCGAAGTGAATAAGATAGCCTTAGCAGTAGATGCCTCATTAGACGCTTTTAAAGAAGCAGGAAGGATAGGAGCAGATTTTCTTTTCGTTCACCATGGACTCTGGTGGGGTAAGCCTTTTCCTATATCCGGCTGGACTTATAAAAGGATGAGGTTGCTTCTGGACAAGAATATAGCTCTTTATGTGGCTCACCTTCCCTTAGATTCACATCCCGAACTGGGTAATAATGTGCAGGCGGTTGGATCACTTAACTGGCCTATCAAGGGAGATTTTGGAGAAGATAACGGTCTTTTCTTCGGTAAAGAAATATTTTTTGACCCTTGTCGTAAATTAGAAGAGATAGTAAATGATCTAAGGGGTAAATTGAAGGCAAAACCGATTGTCTGGGATTTTGGTCCTGAAAAAGTCAAACGAATCGGCTATATAGCTGGAGGAGTAATCCAGTTCCTTCCTCAAGTTATTGAAGAGGGTCTGGATACCTATATTACCGGTGAGCCAGCACATAGCTACTACTGGATGGCCAAAGAAGAAAAGGTCAATGTTATCTTTATTGGACATTATCTGAGTGAGACTTTCGGAGTAAAAGCAGTCGGGAAACACCTTGACGATAAATTTAGTTTAAAAGCAGAATTCTTGAACCTTCCAACCGGATATTAAAATTCGTCGCTCGTATTTCCTCTCCCTTTGGGGGAGAGGACTAAGGTGAGGGGAAGAACTTATGTCATTAGTAAGGGGGAAAAATATCTCTAAGTCTTACGGAGATAAACTCATTATAGAAAGGAGTTCTTTTCAGCTTAATGAAGGGGAAAAAATTGGGCTTATTGGTACTAATGGAGTGGGAAAGACAACCCTTTTAGAAATTATTTCAGGAGAGATTCGGCCCGAAGAAGGGGGAGTTGAGAAAAGAAAAAATTTGAAGATTGGTTATCTAGTCCAAGAAGCAAATCTTATTTTGAAAAGGACTGTTTATCAGGAAGGAATGGAAGTGTTTTATGAAATTTCCCTTCTGCGGGAAAAAATGCACAGCTTGGCTGAAATGATGAATAGGGAGAAAGATAATCTGAGTCAGATTATGGAGGAGTATGGAAAAGTTGAGGAAGAAATAGAAAAGAAAGATGGGTATAACTGTGAAGTTCGACTCAAAGCTGTTCTCAGCGGATTTGGTTTCCAAAAAAGTGATTTTGAGAAACAGGTAGAGCATCTCAGCGGGGGAGAAAAAAGCCGTCTTGCTTATGCGAAACTACTCTTGAGAGAACCAGACCTTCTGTTATTGGATGAGCCAACTAATCATCTTGATGTAGAGGCTACTGAGTGGTTGGAAAATTACCTTGTCAATTACCGGGGGGCACTATTACTTGTTTCTCACGATAGATATTTCTTGGATAGAGTTGTAGGGAAAATATGGGAAATGGAAAGAGGAAAGTTAAGATGTTATCGGGGAAATTACACTCATTATCTAAGAGAGAAAGAAGAGGAAATCATCAGGCAGGGAAGAAGGCATAAGCTACAGCAAAAAGAGATAAGACGGCAAGAGGAATTCATCAGAAGAAATATTGTTGGACAAAAGACAAAACAGGCTCAGAGTCGAAGAAAGATGCTGGAAAAGGTAAAGGTAATTTCCAGACCGCAGAGAGAAGAAGAAATGAAAATCAAATTTTCTTCTCAGTTAAGAGGCGGCAATGAAGTACTTGAGGTAAAGTCCCTTGGCAAGTCTTTGCAGGAACTTTTCCTCTTCAAAAATATGAATTTTCAGCTTCAGAGAGGTGACCGATTGGGCATTATTGGACCTAATGGCACAGGGAAAACTACCTTTCTAAGAATAATCATAGGGAAGGAAAAAGCTGATGAGGGTGAAGTAAAGATAGGCAGGAACATCAAGCTCGGGTATTATGACCAACACTTAGCTGAGCTTAATCCTGAAAATTCTATTATGGAAGAGATGTGGTCCATATATCCTAAAGTAAAAGATGAAGAGTTACGTTCGTTTCTGGGTGGATTTCTCTTCAGCGGAAAAGATGTGTTTGTTCCTGTAAAGGATTTGAGCGGCGGTGAACAGGCAAGGGTGCTTCTAGGAAAACTGATACTGGCCAAGGTAAATTTTCTCGTTCTGGATGAGCCTACCAATCACCTGGATCTAAAATCAAGAGGTATTTTGGAAGAAGCTCTTGGCAAGTATGATGGGACTATTTTGGCTGTTTCTCACGACAGATATTTTCTTGATAAAATAGTGGGTAGAATTCTTTATTTCGGCAGAAATGACGAGGTTAAGCTATATTGGGGTAACTATTCCTATTTCTTGGAGAAAAGAAAGGGAGAGATAAAATCCACAAAAATAGCTCAACAAAAAAAGAGAGAAAAATCAGAGGAGCGAAAAAAGAGTATAAAGAAATCCCGAAAAAATACCTTTTCCCTGAATAACTTTGCAGATATCGAGGCTGAAATTGCTCTCTTGGAAGAAGAGAGAGAAAGAGTAACTAAGAAACTGGCAGATGTTGAAGTATACCGCCATCCAGATAAAGTGAATGAATTAACCAGAAGATATGGAGAGATTTCAAAAAAACTGGAGCTTCTCTATAAAAAGTGGGAAAAAGAAGAAAAAAAGTTATCCTAGTTTTCCTACTATTTCTCCTCTTAATTCTTTTCGCATTTTCTCACTTTTTTTAATTAAATCTGTCAAATTGCTCTCTTTTGTTATCTCTAACTGAGGGGAGGGTTTAAAAGTAGGAATCTTTTCCTTTATTTTCCTTTCTAAAGTATTAGGCCATTTTTTTACCAGATTAAAAACTCCTTTCTTACCTTCTCGACAAAAGACTTCCGCTAGAATTTCCAGGAGAAAGGTATGAGGGGAAATGCATGCGAGCTCGGCTGCTCTCAAAGCGTAAGCATTGCCATTAAAAGAAATAGCCAGGCCTGCTTCCTTGACTAGACTTAGGGCTTCCACATCAGTGATGCTGTCTCCTACATACATCACATCACTCAGTTTCCCCCCTGTTCTCTGAAGCGAAGCAAGTACAGCTTTTGCTTTTTCTTTCCCTCCCAGAGGACTGACTTCCTTTAATATTCTGCCACCTTCCATAGAGGGAATCTCTTTTTGAAAAATCTCATTTAATTGCTGTATTGTTTTTTGCATCTTTAGGGATAAATCTTCCTTTTTCTTCACTCCTGAGAGATTAAGAGAAGGTAAAGCTATGATTTCCTGAAGAATTTTCTTTAATCGTTTTATCTCCTGCTCAGGAATCTGATATTTGTCTAGATCCAAAGCTGTAGAGTATGTATTCTTTTCTGGGAAGCCTGTCGCATCACATAATGCCTCTATGTAAGGTTGATAGCTTGTGCTGATAATAAAAGTAGGCATCTTTTCTTTCAGACACGAAAGTGTTCTTTTCGCTCCCGGAATGAAGAGAAGGTGATTTCGGGAATATTCCTTTATTATTTTATTGCTAGCCCCGTAGGCTTTTAAGAAAGGAAGGATGAAAGCCAGGGTTGTTCCAGCCCTATATCCTTTTCTCTTGATAATATCAGTCAGAAAATCATCATATCTGCTGAGCAGGGAAAAGAATTTTTCTCCCTCAGGTAGAAAATAGCCTGAGATTTCCAGGGCATTGTCGTTTTTGGTTATGGGACCTTCACAATCCAGATTAATCTGTTTCATTCTTGATTTCTTTCTCCATCTCTTCATTTAGACAATATCCATCTATTTCTTGTCCTTCTGATATAATTTTTCCTTCTTTGAATTTTATTTTTTCCTCTGAAATAGCCTTAAGAGTACAGACAATCAAGGGAAGTTCCCGTTTTACTCCTTCTTCCCTGATCTTTCTAAAAAGGGGTTCCTCTTCTCCCTCTTCTTCTTTGATTTTTTCCAGAATTTTTCTTTTCAGTTTTTCTTCCATCTTTTTCCACAGATGATCGAACTTATCTCCCTTTAAGGAAAAACTACAGTATGTTAGAATAGGTCCGGCGTCAAGTTGAGGTGTGACCAGGTGCATCATTACCCCACTTTCTTTAGCCTTTTGTTTAATCAACTCCCATATTACCTCCTGCCAGGTCCCTCTGGGACCGCCAGGAAGAGCCGGATGAAGATTTATCATAGGATAATTATGGCATAAGTCTCTTCCTACAATAAGCATATAACCGGCCAGAACAATCAGGTCAATGCGAAATTCATCAATGACCTTTGTTACTTGTAAGTGATAGAGATTACGCCAATCGTTTATTAGCGCAGGATTTCCTTTTTCAGCTAATTTAAGGCCCTTCTTTCTCATCTCAGGTCTAAACTCTCGTGAGGAGAGGGTCACTAGATTAATCCTCAAATTTTCTACCAGGCGAAAAAAGCAGTCACTTTCTTTTTTTTCTCCTTTTATTCTATCGCTGAAAACAAAACTAATGGCAAGATTTCTTAATTTTTTTTTCTTGATATTATCATAGATTACTTTCAGGAGCTGACCTGCCGCTTCGTCTCTTCCAGTAGAAAACCAACCAATCTTATATGTCTTGTCTGCCATGTTCATTTTTTTGAATTATAGAAATTTTATATGCTTGCCGAAGGACATTCCTTAAAAGCAGTGAATAGTCAAAAAGAAAAAGAAGTTTAAGTTCTGGATATTCGATTCTCGATACTTGATGCTCGCAAAAGACAAAAGAGTAAATTAAAGACGAGTATCGAGTATCTAGCATCGAAATACGATTCACGAAATACGATTCACGAAACGCCTATCCGGATAAGAATTCCGTCCATATCCTTTTATGCTTTGGGCAGCTGACTTGGTAGCCAATCTGGCACATTCAAACAGAGGAAGTTTTTTTAGAAGACCGGCCAGAAATCCTGCCGTATAGACATCGCCTGCACCAGTGGTATCTATTGCCTCTGACTTGTCTGCTGGAACTTCTAGCTCTTTATCCCTGGATAAAACATAGGAACCTTTTTTGCCCAGGGTGCAGGCAATAATTTCCATTCCATAACCGAGCAGTTTCTTTGCTCCTTTTTTGTAATCTTTGTTGGTTAGAATCTCTGCCTCTCTCTGAGAGAGAAAGAGAATAAATGAGTGTTCTAAAATGGGAGCAAGCTCTTTTATCCCTTTTGTGGCATGAGGCTCTCCCGGATTGAAACTTATTTTGACCTTGGTTTTTGTGGCTACTAGCTTTTGCGCCTCAAAAGGTATCCTGCCTACAAAGGAACTCATATGCAAAAATTGAGCTTTATTAATATAATCAATATCAAGCTCTGAGTAGGATAAGGTGTCATTAGCGTTAGGAAGAATGATAATACTTCTGTCTTTACTTTTATCCAGTAAAACAAGGCATATTCCACTCCTTGTGTTTTGTCTAATTTTACGGGTGTCTACCCCGGCTTCCTTTAATTCCTTCTGTAAAAAAGCGCCTTCTTCATCTTTACCTGTCTTGCCCAGATACCCACAAGAAAATCCCATCCTACCTAAGGCGTAGATGGTATTAGCCGCTGAGCCTCCTCCACTTTTCATTCTTAACTTACCTTTGTTTTTCAAAAGCTTCCAAAGACCCTTAAATTCCCCGTGGCTTCCCGTTTTTTCTCTTCCTCTCTCCATTTCTAAGGAGGCTAAATTATCTACCTCATAGACCATGTCTATATTTAAGGCTCCCAATCCTACTACGTCCATGGTTGATTGCTCTTTCATTCTCGACGTTACATCTCTCTTTCTCTTAAGTCCATTATCCCTTTCATAAGAGGAAAATGCTTGTCTCGATGGAGTAAAAGGCAATTGTAATGACTGGCTACTGTAGCGATCAAGATGTCAGCCAGGGGCACATTAATTCCCGTTCTTCTCAGTTTAAATCCCACCCTATAGCTTTTTTCCCAGATAATATTGGTTATTTTAAAGGCAGGAAGGGCTGCAAAATCAGCCTGCAATTGACTATATTCCCTTTGCGACCTTGCTCCTCGCAAAACCTCTAAAATTACAATTTCACAAGTTGCTGCCCTCTCTTTGAGAATCAGTGATTTTATCTCATCTTCCAATTCCCTTTCTCCCTTAAAATAGAGAACCCAAATGGTGGTATCTATCAAGCACTTTTCAGAATTCATCTTTCCTCAGCTTTTTTACATCCTCTAGACTGATATTCAATACTGGACTTCCAAAAAGACTGATTAGATGTTCTTTTCTTTTTTTCCTTATCAGTTCTCGGAGTGAGAGATTAACCAACTCCTTCTTAGTTTTGGCTCCTGTTATTTTTTGTGCTTCCTTAAGGAGCTTTTCATCTATGTCTATAGTGGACCTCATAACGCACCTCCTTATGGCACAGTATATATGAATGTTTTGTGTTTGTCAAGTAAGTTATTGAAAAATTTTCGGGAAAAATAAGGGTTGAAAGCCTGCTTAATAAAGAGAAATTTGACATTCTTTTCTATTGTTATAAGATAAAATAGCATTTTAGGACCAAGGAGTAAAGATGGGAAAGATTAAGTTCGGCACTGATGGTTGGCGGGCGGTAATTGCTGACGATTTCACCTTTGCCAATGTAGCCAGAGTTGCCCAGGCAATAGCTGACTATTATCAAACTCAGCCCGATAAGGAAAAAGGATTAGTAGTAGGATATGATGCTCGTTTTTTGTCTAGAGAATTTGCTCAAGAAATGGTAGAAGTATTGGTCGGCAACGGCATTTTTGTAATACTTTCTTTGGAGGACATTCCCACTCAGTGTATATCTTTTGCTATAGAAGATAAGGAGTTAGCCGGAGGAGCGATTGTCACTGCATCTCATAATCCTCCTAAATTCAATGGCATAAAAATCAGAGCTTCTTTTGGTGGTTCAGCTCCTGCTGAAGTTACGGAAAGAATAGAAGCTTTTTTGGGCAAAAATAAAGTAAGAAAGCTTGCCTTAAAAGAGGCAGCCAAAAAAGGATTGATAAAAATAGAAGACCTTGCCAGAGGATATTTAAAGAAGGTTGAGTCCTTTCTTGATAAAGATTTAATAAGAAGAGCTAATCTTAAGATAGTTCATGATTCTATGTTTGGAGTAGGAGATGGGTTTATTGAGAAGCTCCTGGCTAAGTCAGAATGCGAGGTAACTACTATTCACCATAAGTATAATCCTGGCTTTGGCGGTTTAAACCCTGAGCCTATTGAAAAAAATTTAGAGGATTTAAAAAGAAAGGTAAGGGAGGTAGGAGCGGATCTGGGAATAGCTACAGATGGAGATGCAGATAGAGCAGGGGTGGTGGATGATAAGGGGAGGTATCTTACTCCTCATCAGGTTTTCTCTCTTCTTCTTTTATACTTGGTGGAAGGAAGAAAAATGAGAGGAGGAGTGGTAAAGACGGTTTCTCTGGGTTATCAGCCGGAAAGAATAGCCAGGGAATTTGCTCTCTCTTTGGATGAAGTACCGGTGGGATTTAAATATGTTTGCCACAAAATGCGGGAGAAAGATGTTCTTTTGGGAGGAGAAGAAAGCGGAGGATATGGCTTCCGAGGTTACCTTATGGAGAGGGACGGAATTCTTTCTTCCCTTCTTTTTGTAGAGATGGTTACCAAGATGGGCAAGCCCCTCTCTCTTATTCTAAATAATATGGAAGATAGGTTTGGTGCTTCCTTTTTCAAGCGGGTGGATTTTGAAGAGGCGGGAGTGAGTAAATCAAAGATGATAAAAAAGCTTTCATCTTCTGCTCCTTCTTCTTTAGGAGGAGTTCCTTTTAGGGAAATAAAGACCATTGATGGAATTAAATTTATTATGAAAGATGATAGCTGGCTTCTCATCCGACCTTCAGGAACTGAACCTAAGGTAAGGGTCTATGCTGAAGCAACTAATGAGGTTAGGCTCAATAGAATTATTAAAGAGGGTATGCAATTAGCCAAAGGAGCAATATAATTCTCGTATATTGTATTGCGTATATCGTATATCGTGTTGCACAATACGCATCACGCACGACGCATCACGAGATACGAGCAACGAACTATGTATGAAGACGTATTGATAGCTGGATTCGGTGGACAAGGGATAATATTTACTGGAAAGCTTCTTTCCTATGCCGGGTTAAGAGAGAGTAAAGAAGTAGTCTATTTCCCCTCTTATGGGGCAGAGATGCGTGGAGGAACGGCCAATTGTACAGTAATACTATCTACTTCGTCCATTGCTTCACCTATTGTCTCTTGTCCTCAGAATATCATTATGATGAGTCAGCCTTCTTATTTAAAGTTCTTCTCTAGAATTAAAAAGGGTGGGCAAGCTCTCATAAATACCTCTTTAATCAGGGATGAATTGGTTAGAGATGATATAGAGATAATAAGAATTCCGGCTAATGAAATTGCCGAA
>JABUBM010000318.1_pt1 | contig 11562 bp, 15 predicted proteins | sample 7240321 | NCBI WGS metagenome assembly JABUBM01 (sample SAMN07256344, study PRJNA390944) | subsurface metagenome | isolation source: Methane hydrate marine sediment | place: Pacific Ocean: Eastern North Pacific, ODP site 1244 | collected 2002
TGGGACGTAGATACGGCGGTCTATGCAGATAAATATAAACTCGTAAGTAGTGAAGACGGTTACCCTTATTGTGCAACCTTTAGTTCTGATGGTACCAAGATGTATATTATGGGGTATGGCAATGATACAGTCTACCAGTATACACTTTCTACTGCTTGGGATGTCTCAACGGCAGAATATGCTGAGAAATCTAAATATGTAGGTGATGAAGATATAGCCCCTCGTGGTGTAACTTTTAAGCCAGATGGTACTAAGATGTATATGGTGGGATATTACACTGAGACAGTCTATCAATATACTTTATCTACTATCTGGGATGTATCAACTGCTTCTTATGATATTAAATATAAGGATGTAGGTAGTGAAGATACAAATCCTCGTGAGATAGCTTTTAAGCCAGATGGTACTAAGATGTATATGGTGGGGACTACCAATAAGACAGTCTACCAGTATACTTTGCCCGTAGTTGCACCACCAGACCCACCTACTAATGTTCGAGCTACTGATGGCACTTATACTTTGGCAGTCATAATCGAGTGGAATAAATCTGATGGAGCGACTGGATATCAAGTATATAGAGATGGCACCCCTCTCGGTTGGTTGGGAGATGTAGATTTTTATGGTGATAATGGAGCTGGAGCTCCGACAATTACTCCAGGAACTGCATCGGCTTCTGATGGTACAAATATTAATTATGTAACTTTAAGTATTGCAGGAGAATCAGCTAACTTTGGCTCAACTCATACTTATAAAGTAAAGGCAAAGAATGCTGAAGGAGAGAGTGGTTATAGTGGAACTAATACGGGATATAGAGGCGTAGGGGCTCTAACTTATCAATGGCAAAGAAGTTCTGCTGACAGTGATTTAGATTATTCAAATATTGATGGGGCTACTACTGACCCTTATAACGATACAGGAGCACCTGAAAATGGAGATGGTAGATATTATAAATGTATATTGAATGCTACTGGCGCAACCCAGCAGACTACAAATGCGGATAGAGGTTATAGAAGAATAACCCAATATTTAACCTCTACAGCAGCTATAGCAGTCTCAACGGTGAGTGGTTTATCACGTGGTATAACTGAAGTCCTTACATCAACCGTAAATATTGCAAGTTCGGTAACAAGTACATTAACGAAAGGGATAACACAAGCACTAACAAGTGCTCCAACTATTGTGAGTTCTGTAACTAGTTTGTTATCGAGAGGGATCACAGAAGCTTTAACCTCTACATCAACAATAACCAGTTCTATAACTGGAAGGCTTACAAAAATAATAGATTTGGTAAGCACATCGGCAATTGTAATGTCTGTTACATCATTATTAAGTAGAGGTATTACTGAAGCATTAACAAGTACATCATCTATCTTAATATCAACAGTAGCTTCATTAAGTAGAAGTATTACTGGAGCACTTAACTCAACTTCTGTAATAACAACATCTATATCTGGAAAACTTACAAGGGTGAAATATTTACTCTCTACTTCAGTAATAACACTGTCTATAGTCTCAGTATTAAGCAGGGGAATCAAAGAGGTATTGACTTCTACCGTAAGTGTAGCGACATCTATTGCTAGTAGCTTATCGAGAGGGATCACAGAGGGTTTAGTATCTACTGTAAATATAGTAACTTCTATTGCAGGAAGTCTATCCCGTGGGATAACAGGAACACTAACGAGTACAGTTAATATAGTTAGTTCTTTTACAAGTAGGATAACGAAAATTATACAGATGATTAGTACGTCGGCAATTGTAATATCTATAACAACAATTATTAGTAGGGGAATTAAAGGAACTCTTGTTTCAACGGCAGACATAGCGACTTCTATATTGGCAGAATTAAGTGAAGTTGCTGTTAAAGCACTAAACTCTACTTCAGCTATTACAACATCAATGGTGGCTTCTTTAAGTAGAGGCGTTACTGGAACACTTAGCTCAACTTCTGTAATAGCAATATCCATAATTGGAAAGCTCACGAGGATAGTAGAACTAATCTCTACCTCATTGATAACGTCGTCTATTGTTTCAATATTGAGCAGAGGGATTAAAGAGGTATTAGTTTCTGTTACAAACATAACGACATCTATTACTAGTGGTTTATCACGGGGTATAAAAGAAAATTTAATCAGTACCGTTAATATAATAAGTTCTTTTACAAGTAGAATAACGAAAATTATACAAATAGTCAGTGCATCGACAATTGCAATATCTATAACAGCAACTATTAGTAGAGGAGTCAAAGGAACACTTATTTCTACGGCAGCTATAACAACTTCTATAGTTAATGTATTATCAAGAGGAATTAAAGAGGCATTATTAAGCACATCAGTAATTACAAGTTCTATTACTGGAAGACTTACAAGGATAATAGATTTAATCTCTACAGCAGTTATAACAATATCTATTACCTCTGTATTAAGTAGAGGGATTATCCAAGCATTAATTAGCACATCGGCAATTACGACTTCGATAATCTCTTCTCTGAGCAGGGGAGTTAAAGAAGTATTAACCTCTGCAGTGGACATAGTAGTATCTATAATCAGTAAGTTGTTAATATATTTTAAATTTTTAAATGCAACTTTATCAATAAAGACAAACGATTCTATTTTAGCGATAGAGGCAAATAAATCTGATTTATTGATATCTTGTAATGGGAGTAATTTATCAGTATATAGTAATGGATCAGTTCTATCAATAGATGAGAATAAATCTATCTTATCGATATGGGAGTAAGGCTATGAAATATAACAAAATGGCTTTAGAACAATGTATAGAGATATTAAAATTTTATAAATATCCTGAATACACTAAGAATATTGCTATGATAGAGGACAATAAATGTTTAAATTGTATAATAAAACTTTTAGAAGAGAAAGTTAAGAAGATAGAAGAAAAAAAACTCAAAGGTATCACACTTTGGTGAAAAAGGAGTGAGGATATGAAATGGATTATCTAATAGGAGATACAATACGATTACAAGCGACCATAAAGGATTTTGCAGGTGAAGAGACAGCCCCTGCGTCAGAGCCGACAGTATCAGTCTATGATTTAGATGGGGATGAATTACTACCATCTAAAGTTTCAACCCTACTCAATGATACTACGGCACAATATTATTATGACTGGCTGATACCGGTCACATTGACTGCCAATACTGAATTGATAGCGGTCTGGAGCTGGGATGGTCCACATAAGAAGAAGATGACCTTTAGTGTCGTTACAATTTTGTCATAGGAGGTGATATATGGATGCTAGTAGAATTAGCGGATGTTATGAAATTCTTAGGCGCCGATGAGGAAGAAGAAACAAAAATAGTATCAACAGTCCATAATAGTGTTGAAGGGTGGGTAGAAAATTATTGTCACCGAAAATTTGAGGCTAATTTATATGTAAAAGAAAGGCATGATGGGGCAAATCAAGAGAATATCTACTTTAAACAGTTCCCTGTCATTGCTGTTAACCTTGATGGATTAGATTGGGCAGCTGTTACTAAAAGGGTTACCAGAAATGATGGAGGAAGTTTCTTAACTGACGGTTTCAAAGCAGGCGATAAGGTAGTAATACAGGGTTCAAATAAAAATAGTGGTTTGTTTACCATAGACTTTAGGGAAGTATCGGGGATAGATTTTGAATTTGTAGACGGTGGTGTTGATGTAGAAGATACAATTACTCAAGTTGCTGCTCAATTCCTTGTAGAAGGTTTTAAGGTAGGGGATGTATTTACTGTTTCAGGTTCGGCAGATAACGATGGTGATTATACTATTCTTTCGGTTGTAGCTGGAACTATTAATGTGGCTACTGCAAGTTTAACCGCAGAGGGCGTTGGAGCAGCAGTAACAATTACAGTAGTTAATACAGATGTAGCTCCTCTTTTTTTAACCTTTGTTGAGGCTATAGTTACTGATACTGGTGATAATAATGTTATAATTTCACATTGTAGAGAGCTTTGGATAGATGATACTAAGATCAATGAAGATAATTATGAAGTGAATAGTGACCACATATATTATCCTGGTGGTTTTTCAAAAGGGCACAAAAATGTAAGGATGACCTATTATGCTGGTTATAGTCCAAATAATATGCCTAAAGATTTGAAGTTAGCAGTTAAGATAATATGTAAAAATATATACCAAAGGGTTGAAGAAGAAACTTTTGGAGTAAAATCTTATAAAATAGGCGATATTAGTGTAACTTGCGGAGATAGTGATATGCCCAAAGAGGCATTAGCGATATTATCAAGACACAGGAGGATAGTAATTTGATAGGACCGAAGACAACTTTAGTCCTAAAGCGGACAATTATAATATATGATAACTACGATTGGCATGAAGAATTGATAACGATTAAAAGTATAAAAGGTGTATTAAGTACTATTTCTGGAGATGAAGTATATGCTTGGTCTCGTTTAGTTGTAGCCGCGAACCATTATTTCTATATGGATTATCCCAAGGGGTTTACGGTCAAAGAAACTGATAATTTCTGGCTGGGTGAAAGAGAGTTTGATATAAAATACATAATGAATCTGGGGGCAAATCAAAACAATAGGTTTAAAATAGTTTTAGATGAGATATGGTAAAATGGTGGAGTAGGGTAAGGAAATAAAAAGGAGTAGATATGGATAATAAAAAAGCCGCTGAGCTGGCTGAAAAAGAGCTCAAAAAAGAAGATGAAGAAAAACAGATAAGATTAATTAAAGAGGCAATTAAGCAAACCCTTGAGAAGATTAAGACAAAAGAAAAAGAACGGACTAATCTCAACAAAGAAATCAAGACTTTAAAACAAGATATTGATAACATCAGGGCAGGTAGGTTAGATTTAATTGCTGAACGACAAGAAAAAGACGAGGAGGCAAAAAGGACCTCGGTTATTGAAGTAGTAAAAGAAATACACCATCACTACTATCACGATAGGTGGTATGAACCATATAGAATAACCTATAAGTGGGATAGTCCTTACTATCCTTGTGATGTCGGAGATATAGCAGATTTAGGTGGTTTTAATACTGTCTGTGATTGGATTACTACCGTAAATTGCAGTGTAGCAAAAGGGGCTTATGCAGGTACATACCAACTTGATAATGGAGATTGTGTAACTTTAACCTAAGAAGCTACCTTGCTTCTATATATGACACTAAGGAAAGAGGTGGCATAATGATTATTGTGATAATTGTAGTGGTAGGAATTATAGTGGCTATCCTTTATAAAAAATATATGCCACCCAAGCCGTCACCGTATCCACCAGTACCAGTACCAGACCCTGACCCACATTACCATAAGTGGCCATTAATTGATGATACTACTGAGAGGTGGACAGATTATTGTCAGTATATGAAGAAGATAACTACTGATGCTTTAGTAGCTTCAGAAATGAAATTGTATAAGTGGATTTCTGATTGGGACTTCTGGAATAAGTTGGACCATTGGCCTTTACCAGATGTAGTCTGGAAAAATAAAAAGGATGATTGCGATGGATTGGCCCGGTTGTCTTCTGATATGTTGGGTAGATTTGTCAAAATTCCTGAAGTCCATTGGTTAGAATACTATGGGTTTTACCGAAAGTATTACGAAAAAGATGATGAATGGGATTATAAAATTGTAGCCGGTGGTCATGCCATCACTGTCTATAAGGAAGATGAAAAATTATTGGCCTTTTCAAATATGTCTTGGTGGAATACCCAAAACTTCCAAGACTTTATCGAAGTCGGAGAGATGACCTTCCCTGAAGGTATTTACTGGGCAATCTGTAGACACTGGGAAACCGGCAAAATGGAATGGCAGATAAAAGCAGAACCAGGGGAGATTATAGAAGGGACCAATATCTTCCACAGGAGGTTAAGGTTAATAAGTAGTTTAAAACACCTAAAAAGAGGAGAAATAAAAAGGGTTAAACAATTAAGATAACGGAAGGAGATGGTGTAATGATTGCAGCACTTATAGAAAACTATGAAGTGTTAACGGTAGTAGGTGTGTTTTCAATAATGATGGCTTGGTATCTCTGGCATCAAACTAAGGCACAAGTGAAAAGGGAAGATAAACATGATAAAATACAAGCAGAAGAAAGGTTATTCCACCGGAAGTTAATAACAAATGATTTGAAGAGCTTACATGATGACAATACTAAAAATATTGAATTAAATAACAAGAGTTTATCACTACTCAAGGATGTAAGTGAGAACCAAAATAAATTGTGTAAACTAATAGAAGGTGTCGATAGGAGGATTAATGATAAAAAGGGATAAACCTTTAGGCGATTTGTCGACTAATTTCTGGTCTAGTGAATTCCGCTGTCCTTGTAAAAAGTGCGTAATGAAAAAAGTCTTAGTTGATGACCTATTATTATTTAAGTTAGAGATGGTCAGGATAGCTTGTGGCAATAAACCGGTAATTATATTAAGTGGGGATAGGTGTCCTGAAGAAAATGCTAGGGTAGGTGGTTACCCTAATTCTACCCATATCCCTAAACCAAAAGGGAAAGGTTCTGACATAAAGATAAAAGGGGTCAAATCCATTGATATCGGACTTGCTGCAGAGGAAGTTGGAGGTCTGAGAATTGGTATTGCTAAATGGGGAATCCATGTAGATGTTAGACTTCCAAGTCCAAGCAGGTTCTGGATTTATATAGGGAAGAAGATTATTTATTCGGCAAAGATAGAAAACAAAAATCTCCTCAAGTTTTACCAAATAGTAACAGGAAAAGATATTTGACATCAATTTAATCTGTAACTATAATAAATTAAGGAAGGTAGGTGAAAATGATGGTTCTAGACTGGAACAAAGTGATTGAAGAAGGTCACAAAGTTGGGAAACCTTTTATTATACAAGGGATGAAGAAAGGGATAGAAAGGATTGATGAGATAGTAAAAGAATCAGGGACTATTGCCGATGATTTATTGTGGGCTGACTTAAAAGAATCCTTTCAGAGACCTGCCAGCGCCTAAAGTAGATAAACGGGCAATATCAAGGTTAATCCTTTGGATCACCTGGTCATTAGTGAAATACAAACTAATGAAGAAGCTAATCAAAGAATTTAAGGAACGGGGGATATTTGAAGAACATAGAGAATACATAAAAGCTTGGTTATCATATTTAGACCAAAAGGAATTTAGCGAAAAATTAGAAAAACAGATGCTTACTGAAATTAAGAGATATCTATCAACAAGGGATAAAAAAATCTTAGATTATATCGTTGAAGTTGTCTGGAATGCAACAGATACGGAAGCCTGGATTATAGTTATTAAAGAACAAAAGAATTAGAGGAATTCATTATTGAAGGATTGATATAACCTCCCAACACTGATACTCTTCCATTACTTTCCATCCTCCTAACCCCTCTAGAATGCGAGAGTCTAGAGGGGTCATTTTTTTATATAGTAACTAAAAACACCCCAAGAGATTTAAGTGTTCTCTTGGTTTGTTTGCCCTTATCCCTATGTTTATACTTATTGTTTTTTGTCTATTTTTTATTGAATTCATTGAATTAAGGATAACACATTGATTACTTATTGCTAAGTATTAAATTATTTAAATAATTTGATCTAATAGTCTAAGTAAATTATTTAAATTATTTGCTTCACTAAAATGAATTATTTTGAGTTTGGCTATTGACATTTTTAAAGTATTATACTATAATATAAATAGATAATAAATAACATTAAGGGGGTAGTTAAAATGTTAACAATTACAGAAATTGCCAAAAAACTACGTCTTGACTATCAGACAATATATATGTGGGTTAGACAAGGGAGGTTACCAGCTATACAGGTTGATAAAGCTTATCGTATTAATGAAGCAGATTTAGCTAAATTCTTAGAAGCTAACAAAGTAAAGGTGAAGAAAGAAGAAGTGAAATAATGCCGAAGGGAATATATAAACGTAAACCTTGTTCTGAAGAAACGAAAAGAAAAATAAAGATTACAGCTACAAAAAATTGGCAAAATCTGAATATCCGAAATAAAACGATTGAAGCCATGAAGGTAGCTGATAATAAGCCCGAAGTTAAAGCAAGACGAAGAGAAAGACTAATAAAGTATTTTGAAAATCCTAAAAACAGAGAGAAACAGAGTAGAGCAATGATAGGTAAAAATTGTGGTAAACATCGTTCTAAAGAACAAAGAAAAAGACAAAGTGAGCTTGCAATAGAAAGATATAAGAATCCGGAAGAGAGAAAGAAAATAAGTAAAGCATTAAATAGACCAGAAGTTGAAGCAAAGCGTAGAGAAGGGATAATGAATTATTATGCAGATCTAAAAAATAGGGAGAAACAGAGCAGAATCTTGAAGAAAGTCTACAGTAATCCAATAATGAGGGAGAAATGTAAAAAAAGTCAAAATCGTCCTGAAGTAAGAGAGAAAAAAAGTATAGCAGCTACAAAAAACTGGCAAGATATAGATATTCGAAACAGGACAATCGAAGCTTTAATAATAACTCATAACCTCTCTGAAACGAAAGAAAAACACCATAAAGTAGCTTTGAAACTGTGGCAAAATCCAGAATTTCAAAAAATGCAAGCAATAGCTAAGAATATAAAACCAAATAAACCGGAAAGAACTTTTGATAAGTTAACTCCTGATATTGTTAAGTATACAGGAGATTGGCGATTCTTTATTATTACTAATAAAAAAACCCGTAACCCCGATTTCAAGGTTAGTGGTCAGAAAAAGATAATAGAACTATTTGGTGATTATTATCACGAGGGAGAAAATCCAAATGATATAATTGAAGAGTATAAAAATGTAGGTTGGGAATGCATCGTATTCTGGGAACACGAAGTATATAAAGAATCTGAAAAAGTATTAAAAGAAACTTTAAAATTTATAAATGAAGAATGATTAGGAGCTAAAAACAGTGGTACCTAAGAAAACAATAAATAGAAAAAATAATAGGCAAGCAAAAAAATCAAGTCGTAAAGAACGGTTTCAGTACCACTGTACCGTTCTCTGAGGTTGATATTTTGCTTGCCTAAATTTTATATAAGGGGAGGAGGTGAATAAAATGACTGAAGAAAAAGTAACTCAGAAAAGAGAAGAACTGACTAAAGAAGAATGTGAAGCCTATGATAAAGTAGTAACGGCCGTAAAAGATTTGAAAAAAGTAGTGCTGAAAAATAGCCATATCTTTAATATTATTGAAAGATTTGAAATACGGGCCAATGATGGGGAACCGATAGAATCTAATTATATTGTCTACGGCTCTGAAAGTGACTGTATAAGCGGCTATGACCTATTAAAAAGCTATATAGATGACACAGTAAAAGAGACGGAAAATATAGTAAATGTAGGTTTAGAAGATTAGCCAAGATTAAAAGAAGAGAGGGCCTGTGGGGTACTTGTATTAAGAGCTACTAAGATAGCCTTACTCCGAGAGCGACCAGATCGCCATGCCACAGACCCTTCTCAAATTAAAAGTGGGGGAGGAGGTGAAAACAATGGTAAGAAATTATGCGAAAAGGAGGTCTTACTCAGAATACCTCGAAGTAGTGAGGAGGGTTCTAGAAGAGTATGCTGAGCCTGTAACTTGTAGGCAGATTTATTACCGCTTAATCTCTGACCCTTATAATTTTTTAGACCCGGATAACAAAAATGACTATAATAATCTACTCAAAATGCTGGTTGATATGAGGGAGCTAAGAGATATCGATTGGAAGAAGATTATCGACCCTACCCGGTATCCGATTGGGGGTGATTTTGAAGATGTAGGGACTGCCGATGAATATATCCAAAATATCCTCGAAAAACACTGGGAATATTACGGGATGCCGATGTGGGAAAACCAGAAAAACTATCTGGAAATTTGGATGGAAAAAAAGGCTTTGGCACGGGTGATTGGAGACGTTGCAAACGGACTACAAGTCCTGGTCTTCCCATTACAAGGGTGGGGTTCATTCCCTCAAATTAAAGAAGGGTTTATCAGGTTTAAAGAACATAAAGATAAGGAAAAGGTTATCTTGTATTTTGGAGACCATGACCCCACAGGACTAAAAATAGATGTATCAATCCAGGACAAATTATATAGGTATGGCTACGGAGATTTGAAGGTCGAATTTGATAGGATTGCCCTAAGAATGCCACAGATTGAACAAGTTAATATGAGGTCCCTTAGAGTCAAGAAGAAAGACCCAAACGCGAAAGAGTATATGGAAGAATTTGGGGACAATGCTTGGGAGGTAGATGGTTTATCCCCTAAAGAATTGAAGAGGTTGACCAGAGAAGCAATCTCACATTATATCGATCCTGATGCCTGGAATAAGAGGAAGGAAGAAATGGAAGGGAGACAAAATTACCTCAAGGAAAAGATGAAGAAGATAAGTAAAGAATTGCTGTAAATAGGTATACCTATTTCGTCAATATTGCCATTGAGAGGAGGATTAAATGTTACTCATTTTATGTATTTGGTCCTTGGTAAATTTGATTGTTTTTTTCAGTTTAGACCGGAAGCTAGAAAGATTAGAAAGGCAAAGAAGTTTGGTTGAAGAAAGGTTATCTAACTTAATAAAAAAAGGGGTCGGAAATGCTAATATGTTCTTGTAATTAATTTTTATTAAAACCTTGATGCTTTTCAATCCCTTAAAAAACATAAGGCAAGATGCTAATATCAATATGAAAGAGGAATAGCTAATAACCGATTGCTCTTACCTTGCTAAAAAAGATGGAGGTGGTGCCTATGTTTGTGAGTTGAGAGGTATATTATATATATAATATACCTAAGGTCGAGGCAAATCTAAAGGAAAATATTGTGGACATGGGGTAGGTCGAGTTTTGGTGGCTTGGCCTGCCCTCCTAATCCGATTTTAAAAAAGGAGTGTGATTTGAAATAAAAGTTTATTTAGTTATGAGTACATATCTTTTTATGTCCGCTGCCCTAAAGTACAACTGCGAAAATGCATTAATATCATATAATAGTTTCCGTTGTTCGAAAGACAAAAGGAGTTATTATGACATATTGAGCGGGGATGAAAAGAAGACAGAATTAGATAAAAGGACGAAAGGCTACCTCAAGAAATTCAAAAATGTGATGGTAGATAGTGGGGCCTTTAGCTTTATGAGTGGGACAGAGACCAAAATCAGGAAAAAAGATATCGATAAATTCGTCGAAGGGTACGGGCGGTGGTTAAAGGACAATAAAGGTTATTACGATTTCTTCGAGGAAATGGACTTAGATTTCATAGTTGGGTTAAATGTTGTTGAAGAATATAGGAAGTTTCTAGAGGGGTGTGCTGGGAAGAAGTGTATCCCTGTTTGGCATATAAATCGGGGTTTAGATTATTGGAGACAGATGGTCAAAGATTATGATTATGTAGCAATTGGTGGGTTGGTTACAGGTGAGATTACTGATATGGAGAAATATGCCCCTTTTTTAATCGATATTGCCCATAAGGATAGCTGTAAGGTCCACGGCCTCGGCTATACCAAAACAAAACTTCTAAAATTTATACCTTTTAATTCGGTAGATTCCAGTACTTGGATATACGGGGGGAAAAGGGGGACATTTTTCCTTTTCAATGGAGATGAAATCGTTTCTCTAAAATTGGGGACATTTAATAAAAGTAGTGATATAGACTATA
>JABUBM010000319.1_pt1 | contig 11558 bp, 19 predicted proteins | sample 7240321 | NCBI WGS metagenome assembly JABUBM01 (sample SAMN07256344, study PRJNA390944) | subsurface metagenome | isolation source: Methane hydrate marine sediment | place: Pacific Ocean: Eastern North Pacific, ODP site 1244 | collected 2002
ACCGAAGAAGGGCTTTCCATTAGGGGCTAAAAAGACAGTCAGCGGCCAGCCGCCTCTACCAGTCATCACCTGCACTGCTTCCATATAGATACTATCAAGGTCCGGGCGCTCTTCCCTATCCACCTTAATGTTAATGAAATTCTCGTTCATTATGCTGGCAATTTCTTCATTTTTAAAGGATTCATGCTCCATGACGTGGCACCAGTGACACGCCGAGTAGCCAATGCTTAACAATATAGGTTTGTCCTCAGCTTGGGCACGGCTGAAGGCTTCCTCACCCCAGGGATACCAGTTCACCGGGTTATCAGCATGCTGCAACAAGTAGGGGCTTGTTTCTCCAGCTAAACGATTAGGCATAAGTCTCCCCTCTATTTACGCGCATCCTTTCTCTTCTTCCATTTGAAAATGAACGGCAGGCAAATGTGCAGGAGTAACAAGATTATAAAAGGGATCTCCAGACTATTATGAATCTTGAAAGCTAAATTCTTGGTTAATAAGCCGAACGTTAAGGTTTCAACCGTTCTGAACTCGGTGATACCGAATCCGCTAACACCGTAGAGCACTGTCACGATGGCTAATAGCCAGATTATTGTCTTATTAACTGCACCCTGAGTAGTTGTATTTCTCATCATTCAAAAAATTCTTTGTCTAAGTCTGCACTATTGGAGTACCCTCTACTTTCCCAGAAACCTCGGTAGTTAACATCGTCGGATAGTTCGATTTTGGTTATCCACTTTATCCATTTATAGCCCCATTTACTTTCTGCTACTAACTGAAAGGGAAACCCTCTTTCCGGGGGAATGGTAATTTCATTCATCTTGTATGCCATGAGTATGTCACGTTCCATTATGTAATCGATGGGGAGAGAAGTTGTATATCCATCATAGGCATGGAAAATGATCACCTTCGCCTCTGGTAAAGGCTTTGCCTCTTCCAGCAAATCCCTGACCAGCATGCCTTCCCAGAGAAGGGTTACACTCCACCCTTCTACGCAGTCCAGTGTTATCACCTTTTTATAGTTCTTGTAGTCCTCAATTACTTCATCGAAGGCATAGCTCCTTGGACTCTCGACAAGGCCGTTAATCTCAAGCTTATAGGTTTCTATATCTATATATTGAGGTCCTTTGATGGAGTTTTCCCTGAAATCATTCACCGAAGATAGCTTTTCGCCTTGATACCCTCTAATCTCTACAGGTTCAAGCTCTCCAGTTCTATCCATCTCCCTATCCACTATGCAACCTCCTAAAGTCAGCCACAGTGCTGAAAAAAGTATAACCAAAGTCACCATAAGGGTAGTGATTCTCCTCATGATTGTACCCCTTTCTTCGTACTTGCGCTATAACTTTGTACTCTTACGATACCTGTCTACACCTTCTGTACTATTATACTGGCAATAGCCACAGGGCCTTCAAAGACTCCTTCCCGATATCGAAGGCATCTAAATTCCCGAAACATCTCAAGAAGCTCATTATGCTTCAAGAGGTAATCAGGATTCTTTGGCTTCCCAAATTGAGCTTGGTCAACGATGTAAGTTTCATACACTACCATTCCTCTGTGCCGCAGTCCGCTTTTCATCTCCGGTATGAGCGAGCGTTGCAGGTAATTGAAGCAGATAATAATATCATAGGCCTCTGCTCCGATATGGAAATCCTTCTCCAAATCAGCAACTTGCGCTTTTATCATGACACTGGCTTTTTCCGCTGATTCAAGGGCAGCGTTTATAGCTTCCGGTGATATATCAACGCCTTCCACATCAAAACCCATCTTGGCCAGGTAGATTGCATTTCGCCCCGTACCCATAGCTATATCGAGCACTAATCCCTTGGACAGGACTTCTACGTTATTTACCAGGAACTGTGCTGGAGCATGCCTATCCTCATGAATGTGGGTCATATCACTCTACCAGAAAACAGGTTATTTACCAGCCAGCTTCGTGGTAATTTCAGCTACGTGACGACCTTGGAAACGAGCCATAGCCAGTTCGTTCTCGCTGGGCCAGCGACTACCGTCACCTCCGGTAATTGTACTGGCGCCGTAAGGACTTCCGCCACTGATCTCGTTCAGCGTCGTCTGCCGAGTCTCAGAATAGGGCAAACCCACGATGACCATCCCATGATGAAGCAATGTAGTGTGGAAGCTGGTGATAGTTGTCTCCTGTCCGCCGTGTTGAGTTGCGCTGGAAGTGAAGACGCTACCCACTTTACCGACAAGGGCATTCTGTGTCCATAGCCCGCCAGTCTGGTCGAGGAAATTACGCATCTGGGCACACATATTACCGTAACGGGTTGGTGTGCCAAAGATGACAGCATCGGCATTAGCCAGGTCACCGACCTTGGCTACGGGAATATGAGCGAAGGCGGCACGTGCTTTCTTAGCCCCGGACTCTTCTAATACCTCATCGGGAACCAGCTCTGGGACTTGAAGCAGTTCTACTTCGACTCCATCAACCTCCCGAGCCCCTTTGGCTGCCGCTTCAGCCATCCGATAGATATGACCGTACATGCTATAAAAAATGACTTGTACTTTCATGACTACACCTCCCTATTTATGCTCTCAATCTACAATTATTTTGAATCAGTGTGAGAACTGCCCTCAAGCTCAGGGATACAATTGATTGCCTTCGTCGTCTTCAACGATTATGGCATTCCCTGGGCAGCTTTCAGCAGCCTCTAATAGAGCGTCATCATCAACTGAAGAAGGATCAAGAACTATAGCTTTGTTTTTGTCGTCAAGTTTGAAGACTGTAGGTGCAATAGCCACGCAATTGCTTACACCTATGCACAAGTCCCTATCTACATTCACCTTCATGCCTCACCTCCTGCTCACTTCTTTCTTACCTCGTACCTACTTTCTATGAGTTATCCACCGTTAGTCTGAGGAAAAGCAACTTCCGTATATAGAAACTCCACTCTCTGCTTGTGCTCCAACTCTTGTGCCGCTAGTCCTTCAATTAGTCTTTTTACCTTTCCAGTGGGATGGATCTGGGCAAGACTAAGGTAGAACTCATGGGATGCCTTTTCACGGTTGGCAGCCAGCAGAAAAACGTCTTTGAGTTTCATATCATAAGATATTTCTGGTTGTTCAAAGTGCTCGGCAATCTTGTAATCTATAGTCTGTCCGCTGCTTAGTGTTCCTCCCTTTAGTTCACCGCGTAGATACTGTTCTAGCAGCTGCTGATGTCCCTGCTCCTGTCGGGCCAATTCTTGGAAAGCATCTTTGGCGGCTTCATCAGTCATTTTCTGGCTTAAGTCACGATATAAGTGCTGGGACTCAATTTCCTTCTGTACCGCCTTCCCCAAAACCTCTTTGAGGGTTAGCTGCGTTACCATTGCTGCGTCCTCCTGCTTTTCCCTTTATCATCATATTATTAAAGGGTGGCTAGTTTCCTTTTCAACTCAGAGAGCTGTCTCAAGTGCGATTTTTCCTCAGTTATTATCTTATTTACTGCCGCTTGCGCTCGCTGAGGCATCAGCTCCTTCATATTGTAGTAAAATAGTATTGAATCCTTTTCGGCACTGATACCTAGCTCTATTGCTTTAATATCACTATCCACTTGGCTTGCCATTTCACTGGTCGCTAAGTCATCAGTGAAAACAGCATTATCAACCAGTGCCTGAAGATAAGCTTCATATTCCCCAGCATAGGTCTCGGGAGTTTCATACTTATCGGCTTCACTGAGCATGTCTTGGAAAATCTTAATGTGCTCTCGCTCCATACCCACCAGACATTGAAAGACGTCACGGGTTGCGGCATTCTCGGTTGACCTGGTCATGATATCGTAGAAGGCAATCCCCCTCCTCTCAATACCAATGGCGATGTTGATAAGCTCATTCCCATAATAAGAGATAGACATTTCTAATACCTCCTTTCCTATTTACAAGAATTCATCAAGCAAATTCTCTATTTGTCTGGGCTCAGTCTTTTGCTTTACTAGCGGCCCTTTGCTCAAAGCTGGTAGTTGCTCCTCAAAAGTAGGATGTTCTTCTCGGTAGATAACCCCGATGGGTATTCGCTCTACCCACTCCTGAGCTTTGTCAAAGGCTGCCACTTTGTCGCTTGAGTCGTAGTTAGCCGCCTCTCCCAGCTTATACACCCTCTCCCGATACCAGCTATAGGTATTCTTATGGTTAAATACGACACAGGGTTGGAGAATATCAATTAGGGCAAAACCCTTGTACCTAATACCCATCTTAATCAGGCTGGCAAGATACCCCACGTCACCAGCAAACGCCCTAGCGACAAAGCCGGCACCAGCAGCTATTGCCAGAGCGATAGGGTTTATCGGTGTTACTGCTCCTTCAGGTGTAGTCTTGGTTACAAAACCCTGGTCACTAGTAGGGGATGCCTGCCCTTTAGTGAGACCGTAGACCTGGTTATTGTGTACCAGATAGGTGATGTCGTGGTTACGGCGCATGGTGTGGATGAAGTGGTTTCCCCCCTCTCCGTAGCCATCACCATCACCACCGACCGCAATAACTATAAGCTTCGGGTTAGATATTTTAGCTCCAACCGCGACGGGAAGTGTCCTGCCATGAAGACTATTAAATACATTGCATCGGGTATAGTGGGGTAGTTTCCCTGCCTGCCCGATGCCAGAAACCATGAGTACTCGATAAGGCTCAATATCAAGCTCAACCAGCGCTTTCTTAACCGCCTTTAAGATGCCGAAGTTGCCGCAGCCCGGGCACCAGGCAGAGGTGCCCCCTGCATAATCAGTCATTGTTACCATGGTCGCAACCCTCCTTTTTTAACTCTCGGGTAATGTATGCTGGCGTAAAGGGACGTCCATCATATTTCAAGATTCTGCCGCTGATTTTTCTACCTGACTCCTTTTGGATCAGGTGAGAGAGTTGTCCGGTGGCATTGTTCTCGATTACATAACTACTCCGGGCATTGTCTAGGGCATCGGCTACTGCCTCGGTAGGGAAAGGCCAAAGTTCATTCAAGTGGAGTAAGTTGACGCTAGCCCTTTCCGCACGCAACATGTCTACAGCCTCACGAATGGCACCATAGGTGCTCCCCCAGCCAATAAGCATTGTCTCCGCCTTCTTGAGACCATATAACCGTGGAGGAGCAATCTCTTGCTTAAGGCTGAAGAGCTTTCGCATTCGCTTCTGCATCATCTGGGTTCTAGTTTCAGCATCCTCAATGAGGTGGCCTTCTTCATTATGCTCATCGGCATCAGTCACTACCAGAGCCCCTTCTTGTCCAGGAAAGGCTCGGGGCGAAACACCCGACTTGGTTATTTTATGCCTCTTATATTCCGACTCGCCGACTTGCTCTGCTGAAAAGAGAAGGCCTCGCTCAATAGTTACCTTGGAGAGGTCAAATCTGTCAACGGTAGTATAGGAGCTGGCTAGATGTTGATCAGTTAACAGTATGACCGGCAGTTGATATTTTTCCGCCAGATTGAAGGCTTTGATGGTCAGCCAGAAGGCATCTTCAACAGTCGCCGGGGCGAGGACAGCCCGGGGGAATTCCCCGTGAGAAGCATGAAGGACAAACTCCAGGTCGCTCTGCTCGGTCCTGGTGGGTAAGCCAGTGGCTGGGCCGGGGCGCTGTCCGTTTACGATAACTATCGGTGTCTCGGTTATTCCGGCCAGTCCTAACCCTTCTACCATGAGGCAGAAGCCACTGCCGGAAGTAGCCGTCATAGCCCTCACGCCGGCATAGCTACTACCAATTATCATATTTATCGCTGATATCTCATCTTCGGCAGGTACCACTACTAAGTCCAAGTCCTTGGCTTTAGCCGCCATATACTCCATAATGGATGTGGCTGGAGTCATGGGGTAAGCCGCCATGAATTTGCAGCCAGCAGCTATAGCACCCAAAGCTATGGCTTCATTTCCAGTGAGCAGCATTCTTTTCACGTTGCTGATAGGACTGAGACGGCAGTCATAATCCCCATTAAAATTCCCTTGAATGTATTCATATCCTGCCTGAGCTGCTTTTACATTATTTTCCCCAACTTCACCACGGCCGAAACGCTCTAGTAAAACCTGCCTCAATATCTCAAAATCATATCCCACCAGACCCAGAGCCGCGCCTACCGCGACAGTATTTGCCATTAGCTTATTCCCAGCCCTTTCTTCAGCCAGTCTGGTCAGAGGTACGGCAATCAGGTGGCTGTCGCCGCCGATATCCCTCATCTTCTCCCCATCAAATACGATTACCCCTCTTTTGGCTAACTTTGCCTGGTGCAGGTCTATGTTTTCCTTATTGAAGACAATCAGCATATCCACTGGCTCGGCGATGGCTCCAACCCTTGAGTCCTTTACTCTAACCCGGAGAAAGTTGTGACCACCTCTTACCCTGGATTCATAGTCTTGGTTAGCAAAAACATAGTATCCCCCTCGGGCAAAAGCCTTGGCTAAGATAAAACCCACCGATTGCACTCCTTGACCGGCTTCTCCTCCAACCATAAAATTGACTTCTACTGACATCATTTCGCCTCCCTTTTGGATTGACCGTACCCTCAAATCCTTATCCCCCGGCGGCCACCTTGCGCAAAGTCTCCAGTGCGCTGTCATACTCGGGAGGCTGTGTGATCTCTTTCACATATTCCACATATCGCACTATGTCATCCCTGTCTACGATAAACACGGCGCGGCTGAGCAGGCGCAGTTCCTTGATCAACACTCCATAAGCAACACCAAAAGACGCCTCTCGGTGGTCAGAGAGTGTTTGCAGGTTGGTAATATTGTGTGCGCCACAGTATCGGGCCTGGGCAAACGGCAAATCCATGCTGATGGTGTAGATGACCACATCCTTGAGCTTACCCGCCTCATCCTCGAACCGTTGCGTCTGGAGGTCGCAGACCGGCGTGTCAAGGGACGTCACCACACTTAGCAGCCTGACCCGGCCCTTACTCTCTGATAGTCCTACTTCTGTCATTTCTGTTGTCAGCAGTCTGAAATCAGGGGCTTTGTCCCCCACCTTGATCTCTGGTCCCACCAGTGTCACCGGATTAGATTTAAAAGTTGCTACTCCCTTTCTCTCCTCCATTTTCTTTCTCCTTTCCAATTAGATTTAACAACTTAGTCCTCACTATAAAACAGGTCATCGTAAAATGTCTCCAGTCTTAGTTTATGTTTAAGTTCCTCATGAACCAATCTTTCACAAAGATGTTTGGCAGTTTCATCTCTCATGACACCCATCATTTTTGAATAGAACTCGATAGCCTGCTGCTCGCGCTTCATAGAGAAAACAAGCGTATCTTGCAGACTTGCGTCTTCTAATATATCGCCGCCAGTTAAATACTCGCTAATCATCAGATTCGGCACCTTTTCTTGGTGCCAACCTCGCCTTCCCAAACCTCTTTCCTTAAGGTTCTTTAGCCACTGTAAATGCTTTAGCTCTTCTTCAGCCAGCTCTTTCATCAATGCCTTGGCACCAGGGTCTTGAGTTTTATTTTGTCCAGCTATATAGAAAGCTTGGGAGGCGATTTCTTTATACATTGCCGCATCCAATAGCTCAGTCAGTTCATCTGGCATTTTCAAACCCTCCGGTCACACAACAAGCCAAATACTTACTCAACTACTCGGCTTCAGGCTTACCGGGTGCCGACTCAGAAGCCTCTGAATCTAACTCTGCCTCAATTTTTTCTTCTTCCTCGGCTTCCTTTTGTCCGAAGACGACCCACTCGTGTTCTTTTCTCATCTTCTCCAACAGTTGCAGTTCTTCCAAAATAGTGTCTTCTTTCCTCTTTTTCTCTTCCTCTTTATCCATTTTACACCTCCGAGTAATGATTACGATAAGGTCTATTTAGGACTGATCAGTAGTGGTAGGAAAACCAGCGGCAACCCATGCCTTGACGCTACCCAGCACATTGTATACTTCTTTATAGCCAGCACGGAGCAGAATACTGGCACCAAGTCCAGCCCGGTGCCCCACATTGCAGATAACTGCCACCGGTTTATCTCTCGGTACTTCAGCCAGTCTTTGTTCAAGATGTCCAACATGTATGTGAAGTGCCCCTTTTATATATCCAGAGTTCCATTCATCCTGCCCTCTTGTATCCAGAATTAGTAGCTCTTCACCCTGGTCTATCCAGGATTTAAGTTCGTGCACCGAAAGCAATGGGAGATTTTCGACAGGAAATCCGGCATTATACCAACTCTCAGTACCACCTTTGAGATAACCCACGATCCAATCATAGCCAGCACGTATCAGGTAGCGAATGGCTCTTTCCAGATGGGATTCGTCCTCCAACACAAGCAGGATAGGTCTGTCGTAAGATAGCACCCAGCCAGCAAAGACAGGTAGTCCTTCCAGCCAGACGCTGTAGGTACCTTTAATATGAGCACCACCAAAGGCAGCTGGCACGCTAGTATCAACAACCACCGCTCCCTTTTCCATCTCATTCCTAAACTCAGTTGGAGTGAGCGGAAGCGGCAGAGGCATGCAGCCGAGCAGGGGTGGGCCTTCCATGTTATATTTCTCCATCTGGCGGAAATAGTGGGGCCTTTCCGGCTGCTCAGCCACTTTATACTTTATGAAGGTGTCTCTGTCCCTTATCTGAAGTACCGGGTTCTGGACTCTTTCAATACCAATGGTGCTTTCATCTCTATCACCAATATTCAGGCCACAAACCGAGCCCGCCCCATGACCCGAGCACAGGATAACCCCATCACCCATGGGAAGGAGCTTATTAAAGATGCTGTCATAGAGATTCGAAGCCAGCCTTGGTGCTTCTTCGGGACCATAGAGGTCGGTTCGGCCGACATCGTCCACAAATAGTGCATCTCCGGTAAATACTATTACCGTGGCTTTGCCCGAGGAGAGGTCGACCACAGCGTAGGACATACTCTCATCAGTATGTCCTGGGGTATGGATGGCAGTTAACCTTAGTTTGCCAATCTTGAATTCCTGGCTGTCTCTTAATGTATTACCGTATTTCCAGTCCAGGCCAGGGCCATGGTAGATTTCGGCTCCGGTAAAGCTATTCAGTTCTACAGAGCCGATTACATAGTCCTCGTTACGGTGAGTCTCAAAAATATGCCTAATTCTCAGGCCATACTGCTGAGCCAGGTCGATGTAAATCTGGCAGTCGCGCCGGGGGTCAATCACCGCCGCATCACTGCCGGAGCCGATTAGGTAAGAATTGTGAGCTATCCCCTCTGATTTTGTGCGTTCAAAAATCATACGGCTACTCCTTTATTCCAGCATCTGAACCCGTCATGAGGGTATACCAAAAAGCCCAATGGCGAAAATTACGTGTACAACTACTGACGGCCAGAATACCCACCAGATATAACAGTGATACTGGAAAAAACGCTTATATGCCCCATACTTCATCAGCTTACTGGTTAATTTCCAGCCGGGAATACATCGGCAGGATAATAATATCAGCAAGACTGATACTAGGTTAATAATACCCAGGATGAATATCAACCAGGAAGCTATTACTGATTGAAATATATCCATCACTCCACACTAACCTTACCCCTCATCGAGGGATGGATTGCGCAGTAGTAGCTAAAGGTGCCACGGTCGGCAAAAGAATAGCTGAAGGTGGCGTTACGGGCTAAATTGCCGCTATCGAAAAGGTCGGTTTCACTGGTAACGGTATGCGCAACCGAGTCTAGGTTAGTCCAGGTGACCGTAACCCCGACGGTAACAGTAACAGTGGCCGGTACAAAAGCAAAGCCAGATATATTTATTTCAGTAGAAGTCGACGCTGCCCCTTCTTCCGTCGGTGGTGTTGCTTGACAGGAGACGCTGAAGGCGATGAGCAGCATAGTGAGCATGACAAGCCCGTTGGTCAAAAGTATCCTGATACCGGCACGAATCTTGAAATTTTGTTTAACAGTCATATTAACGCCTCCTTATGGTATTTCTTACCGATTGAGGGCTATATTTCTATCCAGATTCTATCATCTTCGACCTTTACATTATATGTGGCAAGTGGTCTGGGTGATTTCAGAGCCTTACCAACCATCGAGACCAACCCGGATCCCTTTAACCAGCGGACTACTCGACCATCCGTTAGGTCAAACTGCGAGCCATGTCGAGAACAGGTGACTACAGTCCCTTCCAGCTTGCCCTGCGATAGCTTTCCTCCCATGTGAGGGCAACGGTTATTAGCAGCGAAGTACCTATCACTAATCCTAGCCAGAAGGATTTCTCTGCCCCTGACTAAGACCTCTTTCATAGTCCCGTCTTCGAGTTCTCCGCTCCTACCGACTTCCACCAAATTAATCATTTGACCCACTTCCTCATATAAGCAGTATATTAGTGCTGCGTTCACTCCGGGCCTAGCAGTTCACTCATAATTGGGACTCTCTCTAACATATCAGGGTCGCGTGGAGCTTGCTTCAAGTCTTCAGTTGGGACTAGGCCACAGGATATTTTGCGCCTGTGGCCTAGTCCGATGTTTTAACTTTCAAGACGAAACAGCTATGTCTTTTTGATTATCTTCTTGGTTTCCTCTAGAAATTTCGGGTCCTTAAGCTGCTCATCTGTGTAGCCATGCACTTCCTTTACGTGCTTTACACCTTCTGCCAGCACTTCCTCCTCCGTTTCGCCCCTAGCCACGAAGTCGCAATCTACTCCTGAATCCCGACAAGCTAATGTATAGGCCATATTACTCACCTCCTTTCTTTATATGTTTTATTGTTCTTTCTCTTCGACGACTGTGCAGCAACCACACTCACACTGCCCCTCCCCGGTAGCACAGGGCTCACAGCAGTATATTACCCCTTCTTCCTCATAGCCCTCATCGCCGATAGTGCAACCACAAACCGGGCAAAGCTGCTCTACCATTCTTAATCACCTCCTTCCCATAAGGAGCTTCAATTCTGATATGTGTTCCTCTTCATCCATTATGATATGCCTAATACTATGCTCTAATTGCAGGAATTCGTACTTTAGTTCCTTTCTCATTTCGTGCATTTTCTCCATTATCCCCATGTAAACGTCAACCGCGTGTTTTTCATCGTCAAGATTTACTTCCAAAATCTCCTCTATAGTTTTGGCAGGATGGGTTTCTGCCATACCCATAGAAGGGACGCCATCTAGATAACCGCCAATCATCTCTCGGAACATATCCTCGTGGTTTTTCTCGTCACCAGCAATCTCTTTCAATCTGGCGATTATCGGTTCGGCATTCAAGCCATCAACTAGTTCGGCATGAGCCAGATACTGTATCCTTGCCGCATGTTCTAACTCCAGAGCCTGATTCAACATCTTTACCAACTCTTCTCTTGCCATTGTAATTTGCCCTCCTTTTCAATAAGGTTATTACTTTATCAGCTTCTTCTACTAGTTCTCTATCTATTCTGACATTTCACACCTCTCTTGGTTCATTTCTTTTTCCGGTTCTATGGCGTGGAGTATAAGTCTCTCAGCTGGAGTTCCTCATTAGCATGTATCTTTATCTCCTTGATTATGTCCCCATACTCAGCGCCCGTTAAAACGCCACTATGCTGGACATACTGCACCATAGCAGTATATTCCAGTCCCAGATCCTTATTGAGCAGCTCAATCAGTTCGCTTAACTCGATTGCCATAATGATGATACCTCCTTGTATGTTTATTGTTTTAGGCGAGCCTCC
>JABUBM010000321.1_pt1 | contig 11484 bp, 8 predicted proteins | sample 7240321 | NCBI WGS metagenome assembly JABUBM01 (sample SAMN07256344, study PRJNA390944) | subsurface metagenome | isolation source: Methane hydrate marine sediment | place: Pacific Ocean: Eastern North Pacific, ODP site 1244 | collected 2002
ACCTGCGATTTGCTAATTGATAATGGTGGAACCTGTATCTTTGGGGAGACTACAGAATTCATAGGGGCTGAACATATCCTCGTTCGCCGAGCAGCTACTCATCAGGTGTCAGAAAAGATTATGAATATTGTGGCGCGTATGGAGAAGCGGGCCATAGCCATGGGTTTTGATATAAGGGGCGGGCAACCTACGGCTGGTAACATTGCTGGTGGGCTAACCACTATTGAGGAGAAATCTTTAGGAGCGATAGTCAAAGGGGGCAGCAGACCTATCCAGGAGGTCTATGAATATGGGGAAAGGCCCCAGGATAAGGGGCTGTTTATAGTTGATACTCCAGGGCGGGAGCCCGAGTTCCTGACCGCTCTAGCAGCAGCCGGAGCTCAGGTTGTTGTTTTCACTACGGGGCTAGGAGCTCCGCAGGGCTTCCCGTTTATTCCGGTTATTAAGGTTACGGCTAATCCGACTACATATGAGCGACTCTCAGACCATTTGGATATGCTTGTAGACTTAACCGGGCATACTGACTTTGCTGAAACCGGGCGCGTCTTATACCAAGAAATCATAGGGATAGCCTCCGGGAAGCAAACTAAGGCTGAGATATCAAACTACGGCAACTTCCCCAATATTTTTACCATAGGTCCTATAATCTAACATTGCCAAAGAGATAGCTATGAGTTCTCAACCTAAACCTCATATCCTCTTCCGCCGTGAGGAGATAGAAACCACGGTTAAAAGACTGGCGGCTGAAATCAAGGAGGATTATCAAGGTAAATACCCCCTTCTGATAGGCATTCTTAAGGGCTCTTTTATGTTTATGGCTGACCTGATTCGGTTTCTTGATTTCCCGCTAGAAGTGGAGTTTATCAGATTATCCAGCTATGGACGTGGTAGGAGCACTCCAGGGGAAATTAAAGTGGTGCAGAGTCTTCGCTCTTCAATTAAAGACAGGGATGTATTAGTAATTGAGGACATAGTGGATACCGGACTCACTATTTCATTCCTCCTGGATTATCTACGGAAGCGAAAGCCTGCCTCCTTGAAGCTGTGTGCTCTGACTGATAAGCCTTCCCAGCGACAGGTTCCGGTTACTATTGACTACCTGGGGTTTACTGTTCCTAATAAATTCATAGTAGGCTATGGTATAGATTGGGATGAGAAGTTTCGTTATCTTCCTGATATATGTTTTGTAGAGGTCAAGGATTAGAGTTGTCTAAATTAGGTCACTTAATCTCAGTAGCTAAAGGTGAACTTCCCGCAGACCTGATTCTGGCTAATGCTAAGGTGGTGAATGTTTTTACTGGTGAGATAGAACTGGGCAATGTAGCTATTTGTGGGGATAGGATTGCTGGGGTGGGGGATTATCACCAGGCCAAGCGGGTGCTGGATTTACAAGGCAAGTATCTGGCTCCTGGTCTTATCAATGGGCATACTCACATAGAAAGCTCTATGCTTGATATTGGTCAATATGCTAGAGCAGTGGTGCCGCGGGGCACTTTGGCAGTGGTTACTGACCTACATGAGATAGCTAATGTCTGTGGACTTGAGGGTATAAGGTATGTTCTGCGTTGCGCCCGTCGTTTACCCCTGGAACTTTTCTTGATGGCTCCTTCCTGTGTGCCAGCCACTCATCTGGAGACCTCGGGGGCTAGTCTTGAGCCTCAGGCTCTTCGTCAAGTTCTTAGGTGGAGGGGCTGTATTGGGCTGGGGGAGGTAATGAATTTCCCCGGTGTGCTTAGTGCTAATGAGAGCATTCTGAGTAAAATTGACCTTGCCCGAGGCAAGGTTGTTGATGGTCATGCCCCTGGTGTTACTGGAAAGAACCTTAGTGCCTATATTGCTGCTGGCATTTGCTCTGACCATGAATCTATCTCTCTAGACGAGGCTAGAGACAAGCTAAGGCAGGGTATGTATGTGATGATTAGGGAGGGTTCGTCGGAGAAGAACCTGGATGCCTTACTGGCTTTGGTCACCGATAAAACCTATAAGAGGTGTTTGTTGGTGGTTGATGACCGTAGTTGTGTTGACCTACTTAGGGATGGTGATATTGATGCTGTGGTGCGAAAGGCGATTCATCTAGGACTTGACCCAGTGCGGGCTATTCAGATGACCACTATCAATGCTGCCGAATATTTTAGGCTTGATAGGCTCGGGGCAATAGCCCCCGGTTATATCGCTAATCTAATTGTGATTGGTGACTTACCCAGCTTGCAGATAGACATGGTCTTTTATCGAGGTCGCTTGGTAGCTAGACAAGGCACACCTTTATTCCCTCTATATCAATCCAGTGCTGGCGGATTAACTAAGACCGTAAATATTAAGCCCTTTAATATAGAAGCATTGAGGCTCTTGGTTTCGGGGGAAACTGAGCCGGTTATTGAGCTCGTCCCTGGTCAAATAATCACCAAAAAGAGGATGGAGAGGGCTAAGGCTTCCAATGGCGCTATTCTGCCTGATATTGGCAGAGATATTCTGAAGCTAGCGGTAGTGGAGAGGCATAAGGCTACAGGCAATATCGGCTTGGGGCTGGTTACAGGATTTGGCTTGAAGGGAGGGGCCCTAGCTTCATCCATTGCCCATGACTCTCATAATATTATCGCCGTCGGCACTAATGATAAAGATATATTTACCGCAATTAAAGAGATTGAAAGGTTGCAGGGTGGTCTGGTAATAGTTGCCGAGGGCACGGTATTAGCCAGCTTGGCTTTACCTATCGCTGGGCTATTATCTGATGAACCGCTGGAGACAGTGGTGAGCAAGTTGGAGAAGCTGGAACAGTTAGCTATGGATTTAGGAACAACACTACGCTCGCCCTTCGCTACCCTTTCCTTCCTAGCCCTACCCGTAATCCCTGAACTCAGACTAACTGACCTGGGTCTGGTCGATGTGAACGAGTTTAAGTTGATTAGCTTTTAGGATAGTTTGAAGCTTTATTCTGCTATTGTTAAATGAGAAGGATATGGTGCTAACGGAATTCTAAATACCACCTCTTCCACCAATCTCCATTCAGATAATTCTTTTTGTTATACCCCATCCTTTTAAGAACAGTCCTAACTTCATCTGGAAGTTCTTCCCATGACCCTACCATCCATTCGATTATTCGTCTTCTAACTGGGAACATGAGTAGTGGGAGTAAAAACCAATAAACAAAAACGGCAATACTCCCGATTATCCAATTTTCAAAAAGAATTAAAACACTTCCTATTATGAAAGGTATAAGCCATCCATGTACAAGCATGAAGTGAAGTTTACGAGGGGAACCAAAGATAATTGGTGAGTATACTGGAGAAGCTTTCAGTCCGATGCCTGAATATAATTGCCAAAATATGGCTATAAGTAGAAGTATTATGCCGACAATTAGCAACCACATACCAAGATTGTAGTATTGACCATTCTAGTATGTCAATTCACATGTAAACGAAGTGGGCTGGGGCAGGAGAATGGGTAATTGGTCATGGTTGTTTACCAGTAAAAATTTTGTAATTTTCAGATATTAGGCTTGCCATAGCAAAATGGAAAGTTATAGCTGAAACTTCACTTTAAGGTTTGCAACGTTTTCTAGCAATTTGACGAAAGATTCTCGGCATCTTTGGTGCATATCCTCTACGTCAATACCTCCGTGGTGTCCTTCCATCATCTCGACATACTGTTTGAGGTTTTCTGCTGCTTCATCAACCCTGCGTGGCAAATTTATGTCATCAAAAGCTTTTACCGCGTCAATAAATCTTACTGCACGGATCATCATAATTAAATCATCAACGTCATGTTTTATGAAGTATAGGGAAGTATTGTTGTCAAAATCCATAATCTTCCTTGTAGTAGGTAGCTTGGCGCTTATACTTCTGTAGTAACTCTTAGCCTCATCAGCATCTTGGTCTCTAAATACGCCTGGGCTAATAGTCATACCGAGGCGTTGCTCATACACAGGAATAAAACCAGAGATAATATAGTATCCGTATTTCTTAGCCATTAGACTAATTTGATTTTACCTTTTATGGATATTATCAATGGGAATGCTAGGGGCGTCAAGGAGGAAGCCCGCTGCACATCTAGTATAACCTAGACTTAACCCATAAGCCCCACGCCGCGAAACGGCGCTCGCCGGGGCTCAGACGAGTGCCATACACCTCACAATGAAGCCTTCGCACTTTCCCCTACTCGGCGGGGCGCCACGTTGAGAATCCGGCGCTTCTAAAAGGCTTACTCCCCCTCCCCTGCCCTACCATCATCGGTTTAGTAAGAGACGACATGTTGAAGTCGCCATAGAAGGGTAGCCTTAGCCCTTCGCATTAGAGATAGAGTCAAATAACCCGACCCTTTCCCTTGTCTACCGCAGAGGGTAGACAAGTTTAGAAAGTCGATGTTCTACAGAGATGTTAAACCTATTTCTCTACCGCCAATGCCTCTATTATCCTCCATTTTGCCTTTGGTCGGTTTGACAGTACAGCCAAGATATGCGATATTAATATCGCTCCAGGTAATCAGAGCAGTGGTGATAGACTACTGAAGTGGTAACCGATTAAGCCACCTGAAAAGGAGTTAGGCGACCGAAAGGGAGCTGAAACAACTGAGCAGGACCCAGCTGAAAGGTATCTATCAAGTGGAAAATCCGGGGTGCGATGGTTATCTGGGGCGCTTTATTTTTAGTGGCTTGCCGTTAAGTCTTCTAGGGCAGGCTTCTCGAGTTCAAGAACACCGATGAAAGGAAGATTACGATACTCCTCTCCGTAATCTAACCCATAACCAACCACAAATTCATCTTGTACTTCGAAACCCACATACTCGAGAGGAACATCCGCTATCCGACGTATTCGTTTGTCTAATAGGGTGCATACGACTAGACTGGCCGGCTTTCTTGATCGCAAATAATCCAAAACGGAATTGAGTGTCAGGCCAGTGTCCACTATGCCTTCTACCACAATGACGTGTCTACCAGCAATGTTCATATCCACATCTTTTGTAATCTTGAACATAGAGTGATCGCTGCCACTATAGTAAGACATCGTTATGAAGTCTACGTCAAGAGGACTGGTTATGTGACGAATCAAGTCAGCCATGAAGCAGATGAAGCCTCGCTGCACTCCAACCATGACTGGACGCTGCCCGATATAGTCCTTGGAAATCTTTTCAGCTAGTGCCCTCACCCTTTCCTCAATTTCAGCGGGGGAATATAGTACCCGGCTGATACTACGAGCTCGAGTATGTGCCAGTGGGCCACAACCATATCTTGCCAGCAGACGGTAATACTCATTTTTGTGAAGTAACATTATCTTGACTTCAGGGTATAGCTGCTGGAGTTGGCGTAACTTACGGTTCTTTTTTGTAACTAAACTCTGCTTAAGAGTTGTAATTTCTATATAGAGGTCGAGACTTGGCAGATAGAAGTCAGGAGTAAACATTTCCGTGACCCTATCGCCATCCCACTTCAACGGAAAAGAACGAGGTTCGTAAACCCACTCTATGCTGTAGAAGTTCAGTATTTGGGCAAACTCCTCCTCGCTGGCGTGAGCAAAGGCTGTCATATCAGCTTGCCACAGTGTTGTCGCTTTAACCTCAGGTCGACCTTCTTCATGCTCTGCCTTCCGCTTCTGTTTTTCTAATGTACTCCGTTGAAGAGCGACAGCGGTTAAGTTAGCCATTGTGACCGCGAAACTGATATCCTGATTGGTAAAGTCAGTGCGTTCCCTAGCGTAGACCCTCAGACTGCCCGCTACTGTGCCAGCAACCATGAGTGGTACGCCTAATATAGAGGCAATCTTAGCTTTGGCTGCTAGCTCAGAATACTGGATGCGACTATCGCAACCGACATCGGCGATGGCCACTGGCTGCTTCATAATTACTTCGGTCAAGCTTTTATCAGCATCCATCAAACCCTTGCGTACATAGTAATCTGGTAAACCCCATGAGTAGGTGTGCACAAGCTTCTTTCCACTGGAATCAAGTAAGACCAGCGAGGCACTGGTTGTCATGGCCCTAGCTATTCCACGAACAATAGCCATCATCACCTCTTTCAGCTCTTTATCAGAATTGACCAAAGCTGTCAGCCGACGAAGTGCCCTGTAATAAGCTCGTTGCTTTGTTGCCCCCAATCCGATCCTCCAGATGCCATTTTAGGTATCTTAAATCTATATGTCAAAGAATAGGGATAAAAAGCTAGCGAATTGTTCTCTATCCCTGGGGATAGCCCGTATTTTCCCATAACCCCCGTTTTAGACTCGAAATCATGCAGCTGGAACACGTAATGCCTTGAGTTATGTCTCACCCCAGGAGCCCCACGCTACGAAATGGGGCAGGCGAAATCCGTTATGAGTACTAACCACCTTCCCGTTGTGAACCCGATAATATGACTCCATGACTTAGGTTCATGGTGTCGTCCTATTTGCCAAAACGCCCTATTGTAACGAGGTAACAAAATAAGCAATTGTGATATCGATTGAACAAAATGCAATTTTGTTGCATACACAGCTCATTAATGTTTAAAAAACGTTCCTTTTTCTCTTTTACATTGAATAATGAAGGCACCAGTGTTACATTATCGTAGATCGTTCGAGCTATTGAGTAAATCGTACAATGTTAAGCGGAGAAGTGCATTTCCAAATGAAAAAGGACAAGATAAGAAAACGCCTGCTTAAATATACGAGAAGGGCATTTCGGATGCTTCCCCAAATGGATAAGCCTCGAATTTTGGATATAGGTTGTGGTTCTGGCGTCCCGACTCTGGAACTAGCAAGGTTAAGTTATGGAGAGGTAATAGGAATAGACATAGACCAACCTGCCTTAGATAAGTTTAATAACAAAATTGAAGAGGCGGGACTTATCGACCGTGTTCAGTCGGAAAACTGCTCTATACTGGATATGGATTTTTCAGATGAAAGTTTTGATATTATCTGGTCCGAAGGCTCAATATTTGTGGTCGGCTTCGAAAGAGCGCTTCGAGAATGGAGACGGTTCCTCAAACCAGCTGGTTTTATGGTGGTTCATGACGAGCAAGGAAATGTCAAGAAGAAACTGGAACAAATCTCTGATTGCGGCTATCAGCTACTTGGCTACTTCATATTAAGTGCAGACACTTGGTGGACTGAATACTTCGCTCCTCTCGAAAAGTTAATTGGCGAATCTCGAACAAGATATACCGATGACCCGAAGATTCTTGAAGAACTTCACCAGGCCCAGAGGGAATTAGATATGTTCAAGAAGGATCCTGAGCGCAATAGCTCGGCATACTTCATTATGGAGAAGAATTGACTAATATGAAAGAGGTAAATGTTGAGTAGGGAAGTTAGTGATTATATAGAAAAACAGACATCACCCCAGAAAGAAATATGTCAAAGGTTAAGGAGAATTATTCTGCAAGCGTTTCCGAACATCAAGGAAGAAATGAAACTAGGGGTTCCATGGTATGAAGGAAAGTACTACATTGTTGCACTCAAGAAACATGTAAATTTGGGGTTTTCACTGAAGGATTTGGCTAGCCAGGAGGTTGGGCTTTTTGAAGGTGGAGGAAAGACAATGAAACACATTAAGTTTCGTTCTACTAGTGAGATAGATGAAAGGAAGATCGTGGAATTGTTGAAAGTCGTAAAATAGACATCAACAATCATTCCTTTTTAGCGTTGACAAGTGCATCCGACAGCACTAAAATCAAATCCCGATATGAAAATAACCTAGAATGAGTGGAAAATGAGAAAGGAAAGCATATGGCTAGTAGTAAGTTGCGTGATCATGGCAGTATTCCTGATGGTGTCCTGTGCCCCAGCAGTCACCGAGGAGGAAGAAGCCACCTCGCCAGAAGGAGTGGAGAAGAAACTCTCTGAAGAGGAAAGTCAAAGAATAGCATTCAATTACTTACTACACGGCCCCACACTCACATCACGAGGTATTGATGACAGCCTGAGGCTATTAGATTCTATACCGCTGGAGCAGCCATTTGCATGGCAATTCGACTACGCGTTTCAATGCCAGTATCCCGGATACGGTAGCCTTGGCAGCGAACCAACTCCTCCAATGATAACACCACACGAAGCTCGGATTATAGTTCAGGAAGGAGAAGTAATCTATGCCGTGCTAGACGGAGAGTGGGATGTTTTGTTAGCAACCTCTAGCGAAACTACCAGTCAGGAGAAATCAGCAGCCAGGCCGCCCGCAACTGTGTCTGGAGGCAATGAGGTTAGCGTTAGTTTCATTGAGGAGAGCGCTTATAAGATTTCTGGGGATAGCTTTATAAACAAGGAAGTGACCGTGGAGAGGTGGTGGCGCACTAACCTTCTCAATCTTTCAGATGAAACCGGAGCACCAGTTACTGGATTACGATTAACTCTTGATAGTGAGGTATCATTTGGGAGAATTGAAGATGAGCTCCTGACCATGAGGGGTCCCCCAATCTATGAATGGTCCTTAGACGACGTCCCGAATGGTGAGTACATAGCCACAGATGGATGGGGATGGGATGCCTACGTGAGGCGTAACTCTACAAAGAAGCTTGCGCCAGGCTATGACGTCTCTCGTTCGTTTGATAAAACTATATTCTCAGCACAGGGTGTTCAGACGTTAACCATAACGATCACGCCACGGGAAGAATCAATAGATACCGTGACAATCACTGTCCATACCGATAAAGATACTTTTGTGGACCCGGTTGTTTTATCTTACTCTTCTCCCACCGGTGGGGAGGTTAAAATCGAACAGGGTGGTCACCGCTCTGAAATAAGCTTCGTACCAGTGGAACCCAATACTCCTACAACCGTTGCCGTTACTCTCCAGGTGACACCCAAGGTACCTTTGGTTCATTATAAACCCGATACTGGGATTCGTACAGGTCGAGTCAGTGTTCCTGATAGAGGGATTACCACCGGGAGGTCCGTTTCCTTCACCAACAAAGTGGGCACTTGGACCTGGAGTGCTGAGGGTGACTATGTTTGGGATTGGGGCGTTCGTGCTTCCCCTGATGTGAATGTGAGCTTCGGCAGAGCTTCTCCCCTTCCAATTTCCATCTTGATTCTGGGAGTAGTCATTCTAGGGGCAATTATTATCGGTATTATTCTCCGCAGGCGAAGACGGAAGATGGTCTCTGCCTAGGCCCTGCCTCTTAATTCAGTCACGGCTTGGGCTTGAGCCCATGAAGTGTTTAGTCGTTGCTGACTACAGATTTGGCGTTCTGTTATAGCTGGGATTAATAAGGTTCCTTTTTTACTTGTAATTCTCAGACGTAAGAGTTAGACGTGGAATTGAGCGCACCTTTTTATGGTTTTATGGGCAATGAACAATTCGTCACTTTGTTACCTTCACACACTCACAGATTCTGGTCCTTATGTGTAGAATAATAGATTACGGTGAAGAGATGGGGAACCGGTACAAGTATGCCAAACCAAACGGTGCTCGGTAACAAGCCACTTGGCTCAATAGAGGGGTCCAGACCAGGTGACGGATGACTGATTAGAAAGTTTGCTCCACCACTACAATGGTAATTTGACGACCACCTGGGTACCTTTGTTTGGCTCGGACTTAATCTCTAAAGTACCGTGCAGCAACCGAGCCCGTTCGGATATTCCCATGAGACCAAGCCTGCCGACACTGGCTAGGTCTTCTATCCTTGGTGGCAGCTCAAAGCCCTTGCCATTGTCACTCACCGTCATCATAATGGTATCGTCCCCGAACTCCAATTTGACCATGGCTGTAGATGCCTTAGCGTGTCTTCTGATATTAGTTAATGCCTCTTGAGCGATGCGGAACAGTAGTAGCTGCACTTCGGTGGGGAGGCTTCGCGCATTACCTATAACTTCAACATGAGCCTTAGTTCCATAGTTCTTTTCCATGTCCTCGGCCATCCACTCAAGTGCTGGTAATAAGCCCAGGTCATCCAGTATGCGTGGTCTTAGGTCTTGGGCATAGTGCCGAACGTATTCTAACGCTTCAACAGCTTGGCTATGCAAGGTTTCTAGTTTCTCCTTAAGCGCCTGAGATTGCCTCGGTCGATTACTTAAGATGGTTGCGTCCAAACGCTGGGTGAGCAGGAGCAAGGACGAAGATACCTCGTCGTGCAAATCTCGAGCAAGGCGCTTCCTTTCTTCCTCCTGTGCCTTGGTGATGAGTTGAGCATAAAAGTGCATATTTTCCTGCAATTGCTTTTCTTCGGTTGTATCTTGTAGGGTCTCTATGGCACCCATTATTTCCCCATCTTCATTTTTCATAGGGCTTGCCGTAAAATGAAGCCATTTTCCGTGGTCACCGAGCTCTGGAAAGAAATCGTCGGCTTCATAGGCACCATCAATTAGGTAAGATTCCTTATATTTACCCTGATAATATGCTTCAATTTCCTCTGCGGACGTTCCATCTACAATTAGGTCAGCCATAGTTGGCCTCTTCTCAGTGTAAAATGCCTGCCATTGCTTATCTGTCCCGACTATTTCCTGCGCACTTATGCCGGAAAGGGATGCGATGGCTGTATTCCAGTGGGTGATTTTATGCCCCTTATCGATTACAAATGTTGCGATAGGAGAACCATTGGTAATCTTTGAGAGCATCTCCTGTAATTGCTTTTCTTCAGTTATGTCTCTTGCAACATGTTGGAAGCCCTTTGGCTCTCCATCAATTAAAACTAGGCTAGTAGCCATCTTTACTATCCGCGTTTCTCCGCCCTTCACAAGGAATCGCTGCTCGTAGGGTTGCTCGAATTCTTTCCCCGTGAGCAATTTGCCCCGGACTTCTTTTGTCAAAGCCAAAAACTCATCACTAAGGAACTGGGTAATATTTTTGCTAGCCAATTCCTCTAGGGTATATCCGCTAAGCTTTTCTAATGCTCTGTTTCCGTCCAAGAAATTACCTTCCATATCCTCAACCCACATGGCGTCGCTGGCATTCTCGAACAGGTATCGGTAGTCTTTCTCAGTCAGCTCAAATTTTGTTTCCATCAATCACTCTCTCCTCTGGGTACATCATCAAGGGTAATATAGCCCTCCCTCAACCCCCTGATTATAGCCTCAGTGCGTGAACCGACCCCTATTTTGTTAAAGATGTTGGTAAGGTGTGCTTTCACTGTGCGCAGGCCGAGAAAGAGTTCACCGGCAATATCCTTGTTGCTCATTCCTTTAGCCGCTAACCTCAGAATTTCAATCTCCCTGGGGGTGAGCTGTCCACCGGTCTGACCCTCACCAGTCTCTCTGGCTCGACCTACTACACGCTGCAAAAGCTTACGGGTTACCGCCGCATCGAGCACAGACTCGCCGGAACGCACAGCGCGGATAGCCCCCGCAATCTCATTGCTGCGGGCACTCTTCAGCAGGTAGCCACAAGCTCCAGCCTCCAAGAGTCCAATGATGTAACGGGTATCGTTATAGGCAGTCAATACCAATACCGCGGTAGACGGGCTTGCCTGCTTAATTAACCTGGTAGCCTCAATACCGCTAAGCTTGGGCATAACAATATCCATTACGACTACATCGGGCTTCAGCTCACTGCCTAACCTGACCGCTTCTTCACCATCACCAGCCT
>JABUBM010000322.1_pt1 | contig 11475 bp, 9 predicted proteins | sample 7240321 | NCBI WGS metagenome assembly JABUBM01 (sample SAMN07256344, study PRJNA390944) | subsurface metagenome | isolation source: Methane hydrate marine sediment | place: Pacific Ocean: Eastern North Pacific, ODP site 1244 | collected 2002
ACTGGCTGGGCTATCGGCTCTCTAAGACCAGTTAACATAAAAATGGAGAATCACGGTCACAATCACGACCATTACCAGTAATAAATAAAGCTTTATCTTTTTTTTCCTTTCTTTTTAGAAAAACATCACCTTTTTAGAGGTTATAAACTAATATTAAGATTAGATGGATTTAACAAGTAAGGCTATTACATAACCCACCATAATAGCATCAGAAACATCCTTCCACCAGATAGTATTTTTATCTGTATTCTCAGTAAAATTATAAATATTCGCTCCAAAAAAAGTGGCTAGAAATATAAGTTGAGCATTAGTCTGACTTAGTAATATTTCGTTTATAAATAATGTAGTTACGATCTCTTCAAATGACTTAATTTTTAACCTTGTATTTTTCCAACTTCACAAACCAATATAAAAAATGAATAACAGAGCCCAAAGTAGATACTATAATGATTACAATACTTCCTACCTTGACCAATAGACCAGGTATTGACCAAAAGATTATTGAAAAAGCAAATCCCATAAAAAATATAAAGAGATCGCCTATTAATACAATTATTTGATGAGCCAGCACGTGTTTGTTGCCTAGTTTTGCACGTGAAATTAATAAACACCCTGCAATTAATGAAAAAATAAAAAGTAAGAAGTCAGTATAAATTGGTAAGGACCCCCAAAAATATGAATCCCAACACCATAAAAATCCAAAGGCAATAATTATGATACCTCGTAGTAATTCCACCCTCGGTTTTATAAATGGCTTTAATGGTTCTCCTGTTTTAGATGAAATGGGTAATTCCAACTTTTTAGTATTTTTTTTTTCCAGTTTTATTTCACCATTATAATACACATTATTATAGTATTTAACAATTTTCCTTTCTTTTTAGAAAAACATCACCTTTTTAGAGGTTATAAACTAATATTAAGATTAGATGGATACAAAAAAGGATATGGAACAACAAAGCGCCGTTATTGGACAAATTTTTACACCTAGCTATATCGCTAAGTTTATGGTTTCAAATGTTCTCGAGCTACTTAAAACTTTAAACTATGAAGATAAATTTAATATTAAAATTAACGATTTAAAGGTTCTTGATCCTACAACAGGGGAGGGCGTTTTTTTAAAATATCTCTTGGAATATAATCTCACAAACATAACTGCGTATGAAATTGATAATCGTTTAAAATCGCAATTGGTTAAAAATTATCCTAACGTTCAATTTCGTTTTGAAAATTTTTTAGGTTCAGATAATAACGAAAAATTCGATATTATAATTGGAAACCCGCCTTACTTAGGTCAAAATTATAACGCAAAAGTTTTTCAGAACTTGATAAAAAATTATCCCTTTTGTCGCGAATACTTCGTTGGCAATATGGACTTGTTTTATTTTTTTATCCACCTTGGAATAGCTAAGTTGAAACCTGGTGGAATTCTTTCTTATATCACAACAAATTATTGGATTACTAAATCCAAGAAAACAGGCATTAAATTATTGAAACCACACATATTAGACGAGTGTTTTTTAATTCAATATATTGATTTATCGAGGATAAGAGTATTTAGAGATGCCCAAGGACAGCATAACTGTATTTTTTCACTTCAAAAGAAGACAGAAAACGATAAGCTAAAAAAAACAAATAGGAAAATAGAAGTAGTACAAATTTCAAGTTCTAAACCCCAAAATCAATTTAATGACAACGCTAATAATGTTATTTTTGATACATTGAACCGATCCTTGAAACACTCCTTAAATCACAATTTTGTTACGCTATATCAATCAGCCTTAACTAACAGAGAGCTAAATAGTAAAGGCAGTTGGAATCTTTTGTATCCAATTGAAGTAAAAAAAATTGTTGATAAAATTAAGTCCTTTTGTATAATTAAAGGTAAAACAACTTTCTTAAAAGATTATTTTATTATCAGAAATGGACTGATATTAATTAAAGACGAGATTTTTATTTTAAATCCTAAGGAGAATCTAAAACTTAGAGATAACGAAGTATTCGTCAAATTCAACAGTGAATTTGTTAAATTAAACGAGGAAGAAAAGAAAAGACTAAAAAAAATTTATAAAAGTAGATCCATTAGGTCTTATGGTTACAAAATGGAAGATTTTCATGGATATATTATATACTTCAATAAGGAAGAATTTAAAAATCGAGATAAGAACAAAAGGAATGAGCTATTGAAAAAGAAATACCCCACACTAACATCCTATTTACTTCAATACAAAGAGGAATTGGAAAAGATCTTAAAAAACGCAAAAGAAAACGTAAAAGATTTATATTTTCCTCGAAGGGGCAGTTTTATTATCAGAAATGGGATTGACACCAAGCGGATTATAACAGACCTTGAGCCCTTATATGACAAAAACCAAAAGATTTTCTTCAAATACATCTCAAATGAGAACATATTTGGCTATTCTGAAGAGACTTATTACGCAACTTCCGACACCTACTTCTTATGGCCGAAAGATGACGAGACGAGAGTAGATTTTTTATTTCTTATTGCTTATTTAAATTCAAAATTAGTTAATTTCTTATTTAAAGCGAATAACATTTCAATCAAAAGAAGTAAGACGAAATTAGAAGACCAATTATGTATTCCAAATGTACAAATGTTTCAATCTGACGAAGAAGGTTCTAAAATAACCTTAATAAAACTCTTAGCTATATGGATGATTCAGTTCACCAATATCAAGAAACCTCAGAAATTAAAAGAAATCAAGGAAAAAATTCTTGAATTAGAACTTTTTTCTAACGACAGGAATAGGATATTATTAAATAAAATATTCGAATCTACAGAACAGAATAATCAACAATTAGTTCAAGAAATTATTGATAAACTCCTTTTTGAATTATTTGGTTTGGAAGAGAAAGAAATTGATTTTTTGATAGAGAAATACTATTAGATGAGATAATAAAAAACTAACCAAATGAAATGCCTCCTGATTTTGTTAACAATCTCGGATCATCCCATAAATAACTGGTGTCGATCATTGTGGGAGAATTACAACTATAACATTTCTCACTCTCTTTAATGAATTTAACAAATTGAGGAAGTTGTAACACTTCACTAACAGATGTTTGTCGTAAATTAGCTATAGGTTTATCAATCTGAAGACAATTTTCAATGTCTCCATTGTAGTTTACAAACATGAAAACTTTTTTTGCGTGGCATATGTATTGCTTTTTACCACCAATAAAATGGTTTAGATACATTTCTGAATTTAATATTTTCGAACCTTTCTTCTTAGCGTCTAAGATTCTTTCAAATGCTTTACTAATATCGTTATCATTCGCAGAAAGCATGCCTTTCTCATCCACATCACCATATGAATAATGGCGGACAGTATTTATTACATTAAAAGCTACGGGAATTCCAATTTTATTTGATAAAATTATCATTTCCTCAACACGATTTATATTATATTTACTAATTGAAAAGCTAAATTGTAATGAAATCAATGGATAGCTTTCTTTAACAATAGTAACAGAATCCATTATTTTGTCATACAATCCAGACAACCCTCTAATCTGATCATGTTCTTCAGGTCTAGGGGAGTCCAGAGATATAAGAATAAAATCTATATCATCTCCAAATTGTTTGATTTTATCTGGAAGGAACCAGCCATTCGTAACTATTCCAACAATTGTAAACTTTAACTCCCTTTTAACAAATTTAATAATTTCAGTAATGTCTTTTCTAATGAGAGGTTCTCCACCCCAGAGAATAGTAACTAAAAATCCTGCTTCCTTTGCTTCCAAATATATGCGCTTGATTTCCTCGAGTGTTAGTTCATCTTTTTTCGTATTATTTTTCCAAAGACAAGTTTCACAATAGCAATTACATTTTAAAGTTGTAAGAAAGTGAAATATAAATGGCTTACCATTTCTCTCCTTAGCAGTTTTCGCAGCTAGCGCTAATTCAGCAATTTGCTGTTTTTTCTTTCTTTTTATTTGTTTACTAATTAACTCACGTTCCATAAATATATCTGTTATAACAGATTATTTATGATTAACGATATTAGTGTTTGTGTTTGATCAATGGATGAATTTGAATTTCCCCAATTTGACGATGTTGGTAGCTTCCCTCTACCCATCAATATCGATAAAGAGTCGTTTCATAGATTTTATTGGATTGCTTATAAAGCAATTGTAAATAAAAATGACATCTTTTTTAATAAAGGAATTCAGATTTATTTTATTAATCCCATGGTTGACTGCTTTAAATTTAAATTAAATGCCGGGGTTCAAATTATTAATTACCCGCAACTAATGAACATGCATACCCAATTTCTAAAACCTATTGAAGATTACGAAGTAAATCCGGGTTTAATTGATGTTAACAAGGCTTGTATTCCTGAAATTTTGGTAATTGAAAAATATGCTAAAAAATATTACGAGGATACGGGTAACCCTATTAAGATTAAAATTTGTGTCACAGGACCGATTGAGTTATATGTTAAACAACATAGTTTCACAGTATATAACGATTTAGCTTTAAACTTTGCTAAATCAGTTAACTATTTCCTAAAAAATTCAATTCTTAATAACAAGTATTTAAAAACTTCAGTAATAGCGATTGATGAGCCTTCTTTTGGTTATACCGATCTCCTAAATATTAGCGACGACGAAATAATAAAAATTTTTGACAATTCTCTAGATGGAGTTAAAACAAAGGATATTACCACCCAAATTCATATACACACTTTAAATAGAGCAGATATTCCTTTAAAAAGCAAAAATGTCGATGTTTTAACCTGTGAATACGCTTCAAATAAATCCAATAAGATTTCTAAAAAAATTTTAGATCAATTCGATAAATTTATTCGCGTTGGAATTTCCCGAACCAATATTGATAATATAATCGCGGAAACAATAGACTCTGGAAAAACATGGGAATATTTAAAAACCACCGAAGGCATGATGAGCCTTATTGACTCTAAAGAGAGAATTAAAAAGAATCTCCTTGACGCGTTAGAATTATATAAAGGGCGCTTAAGATTTGTTGGCCCCGATTGTGGATTGGGGGGGTGGCCATCTCAACAAGTTGCATCTGAATTATTACACCGAACTAGTGAAGCAATAAAGGAAGTTAAACTCAACTTTAATTAATATCCTCGTACTTTTTCTTAATCGCGTAATATTGAAATTCTCAAAAAAAGTAGAAATTAAAATAGTTCTAATAAAAATATAAGACAAAAACCAATTTAAAAAAGTAGAAAATGATAATAGATTATTTAAATAAAACTATTCAATTAAAAATTTGTTATTTTGGTCCCGCACTTTCAGGGAAAACCACCACTATGAAATCGCTCTTTAATCATTTTGGAAAGAAGGATAAAGTGTTAAGTATTGAGAGTAGCGTACGTAGAACGTTATTCTTTGATTACGGAACCATTTCATTTAAAAACCAGCAATGGCTCCTCAAAATACACCTTTATTCTACAACGGGACAAGATTTCTATATAGTTACAAGACCAGTTACACTACAAGCTATTGATGGGATTATTTTTGTAGCGGACTCACAGCAAAGTGTTTACTACAGAAATTTGACGTCTTGGAACGAATTATGTAGTTATTTTGAAGACCATCTCATCAAAATGCCCAAAATCCTCTCATTTAACAAACAAGATTTACCGGATACATTTGATACTTCTGAGTTTTTAGAAAATATTAATTATTTTAAATATAAGAACTTAAAAATCAAAAAAACTATCGCAATACAAGGTGTAGGTGTTGTAGAGTCTTTTGAAGATTTAATTGGTCTAATATTTAAAAAAATATACAAATCACAATTGATTTCTCTAATGGAATAGAGATTCCTTCTTTTTCTTAAATTGCTTAAGTAAGGAAAAAAAAAAATTTTTTTTTAAGTGTTAACCACTTATTTTAAAAAATCGATACATTAAAATAGGTAAAGCAATTAATGTCAATTAGAAGTTGACATAATTTTATAGAAGGTGATCTTTTTGTCAGACGAGTTTGATGACGATTATTATGATTTTTTAGAACGGATTAAAAAACTCCTTAAAATAGATAAAGGGGTTTTTGATGTGGATTTTTTATTTTTGCCTGAATCAAATTTTGATCCAAACCTAAATCTCCAAAATAAAAAAGTAGAAGGATTTAAGGTCACATATCATTTTGAATCTGGAATGGAAAAACCAGAGATAAAGATCGAAGGCGATTTTGACGAGAAAAAACTTCAAGAATATTTTAAGAAATTGAACCTTTCATCATACCCTCAATTTAAAATGTTAAGAAAATCGGGAAAAAAACAGGTAATGAATGTAGGTACACTTTCCTTAAAACCGGATTTTGAGCGAGAAGCCTTCTTGGAAAAAGAACCTTATTACGAATTAAATGTGTATGATGATTACGCTGAAATTGTCATAGAAATTCCGGGAATAGAAAAAGGCCATATCATTTTAAGTTTAAGCGAGGATGGAAGAAAACTGAAAATATTGACTGAAAGTAATTTCCAAAATTTTGAAAAGGAGCTACAATTACCGTTTGAATCCACCATGAAGGATCACGTTGTAGAGGTCAACAACGGAATTATATCTATTATTATGCGAAAAATAAACAAAAAAATTAATAAACAAAAATCAAGATAATAAGAATATCGATTAAAGCTGGTATAAAAAGATGAGTGGGATTTCAAGTGGTTATGAAGGAAAAGAAAATAGGTTAAGAGTAAAAGACGCATTCAAAGAAGATTCTGGCAAAGGTAGGGTAAGAATTGACCCTTATATAACCAGCAAGTTAAACTTAAAAAATGGTGATGCGATTGAGATATATTCTCCCTTAACAAAATCAAAGACAGCTGCATTATTATATCCCGGTAAACCCGAAGATAAAGGGACTGGAGTCCTAAGGCTCGATTCGTCTTTAAGAAGGAATATAGAAGTAACGATTGATGATTATGTAGAGATTCGTAAAATTGAAGCGATTTTAGCCGACAAAGTAGTATTCGCAAGTTTAACAGAGCCAGTTATAATTAGCCCTAGACAACTAAATACATTACTAGAAAATAGAGTAATAACTAAAAATGATGTTATAAGCTTTTGGAATTATCGTAAAAAATACGACTTAATAATCGTAGATTTTGAACCAAAGGCTATTGCGGTCAGAATTCACCTCGGAACAAAAATTAAATTAAGCGAAAAAACACATAAAGAACTTGTAGAAAGAGAAAAATCAAGAGTAAGCTATGAGGATATTGGTGGATTAGAAGAGGAAATTCAGAGAATTCGTGAAATGATCGAATTACCAATGAGACATCCTGAATTGTTTAAAAGAATAGGAATAGATCCTCCTAAGGGAGTCTTGCTTCATGGTCCTCCGGGAACGGGTAAAACTTTATTAGCAAGGGCGGTAGCTTTCGAGACTGACGCTTATTTTATTACAATTAGCGGTCCTGAAATTATGAGTAAGTTTTATGGACAAAGTGAACAAAACCTTAGGAATATTTTTGACGACGCTAAGAATAACGCTCCTTCAATAATATTTATCGATGAATTAGATTCGATAGCCCCAAAAAGAGGGGAGGTCACTGGAGAGGTTGAGAGAAGGGTAGTAGCTCAGTTACTCTCTCTACTCGATGGTTTAGAAGGAAGAGGTGAAATTATCGTCATTGGAGCAACAAATCGAGTAAACGATATTGATATTGCACTAAGAAGGCCTGGTAGATTTGACAAAGAAATTGAGATTGGCGTACCTGATACGCACGGTCGATATGAAATATTACAAATTCACACGCGTGGTATGCCGTTAGATGATGATGTGGATCTTAGAACTATTGCAGAAAAAACTCATGGTTTTGTAGGTGCAGATATTGAAGCGTTAGCTAAAGAAGCGGCGATGCTATCTATTAGAAAAATCCTTCCAAAAATAGATTTAGACAAGCCAATTCCTTTTGAAGTTTTAAGTTCAATTAAAATAAAAATGGAAAATTTTACCTTGGCGTTAAATAACATCGAACCTTCGGCCTTAAGGGAAGTAATTATTTCCCAACCCACAGAAACTTGGGAAGATGTTGGAGGACTAGAAGATGCCAAATTACAATTAAGAGAAATTATTGAATGGCCATTGAAGTATCCTGAATTATATAAACATTTATCTTCAAAACCGCCAAGTGGAATTTTATTGTTTGGACCCCCTGGTACTGGAAAAACTCTGTTAGCAAGAGCTTTAGCTCATGAAACCGAAATAAATTTTATCTCAGTGAAAGGTCCAGAATTTCTATCTAAATGGGTTGGTGAAAGTTCAAAGGCAGTGAGAGAAACATTTAGAAAAGCGAGGTCAGCATCTCCGTGCATTATATTTTTTGACGAGATCGATGCAATTGCAGGAGTGAGAGGGAGGTCTGCAAGTTCAGAGGTAACTGATCAAGTTATTTCCCAACTATTAACTGAAATGGACGGTTTAGAAGATTTAAAAAATGTTATTTTACTCGCTGCGACAAATCGACCTGACATGCTTGACCCCGCGTTATTACGTTCTGGAAGGTTTGGAAGACATATCGAGGTTTCTATGCCAGATTTAGAATCACGTAAAGCTATATTTAAAATTCACCTTAAAAATAAACCACTAGCAAGTGATGTTAATATTGAGAGCTTAATTGAAGGTTTCGATGGATATACTGGTGCTGATATCCAAGCCCTTTCTGAAGAAGCGACATTATTGACAATCAGAAGAGCTATTCCAGCCTTTAACGAAAAGAGGAAGGAAATACAAGACTATAATATTCAACTAGAACAATTACAATCAGAAAAAGCTAGTAATAAAGACATACAAGAATTAGAAGAGAAAATTAAACACATTCGGTCTCAATTAGTTAATGAAGTTGTAATATCAAAAGCAGATTTCGATGAGGCACTTGAAAAAATCCTTAAAGGAGCAGATAGAGCCAAAAAAATTCACGATCAATATTCAAAAGCACCTGAAGAACTGTATAAATAAAAAATTAAATTAATAGATTAAAAAGATGATAAAAATGGAAGTGGAAAAAGAGAGTCAGACCAAGCAATTCATTAGCTTAGATAGCTTATTAGAAATGCTAGGAAATCCCACTAGAAGAATTATATTGTCAAAACTGGCAAAAGTTCCCCACTCCCCATCAGAATTAGCTAAAATCTTAGGCATTTCAAGGCAAGCAGTACATAGCCAGTTAGATCTCTTAAGAACTAACAATGTAGTTGAAAGGTTCGGTGAAGAAAAACGCGGTGGCAAATATCGAATAAAAAGTAATCTCTCAATCAGAATTAATATTTCTCCAGATTATTACAATATCCGGTATAGTATGACTGAGATTAAAGATGATGCCAAATCTATTAATCTAAAAGATATCGGATGTGCTACTAAATTTGAGAACATTAAATCTCCAAATAAAAAAATCAGATTTTTAGGCGGACAGATCAAAGATATTGAAAATAAAATTAGGGAATTCGAGTTAGAAAGAAGAAAATTACTGCAAAATAAAGAATGTTATATTGTGGAACTAAAAAACATAATTAACGATACTTATCAAAAGGATTTTTTAAAAAAGCGACCTGAATTAGAAAATTTAGAAAGAGAAATTTTTTATACATTATTTTATAATCCTGCTCAATTCCGTCAAAGGATTAATATAGATAACCTCATGGAAGATCTATTTTTTTCAGACTTAGATCCTTTCAAGCGCGCAACACATAAGTTAGATGTAACAAATTTATTAAAGGACTTATCGTCATTCATGGATTTCCTATGGGAAGATGATGATGATTGGTTTTTTGACTTTTAAAATCATTCATTTTATGATTTTTTTTACAATTCATTAGAATTTAAATTAGAAAATTTATAAGGTGGTATATTGAACCTAAGCGAATTAAAGAAAGAAATGCCCGAAATATTTGAGAGCGTTAAGAATGATGTAAGAAAAATACTAGGGCGCCATCGAGCTGGATTAAGCTTAGGATTGGTCGAAATGGGAGTGTTCCGTGGAGGTTTTATAGGTGGGATGCATTTTCATCCTGGAACGGAAATCGTTATGAATAAATCTCCCTTAAAAATCATTTTGGATTCTCAACCTTATGAAATCGTCTGGGCATACACTTATCACATCTTACTGCACGAATATATTCATTCGTTAGGAGTTATTGATGAGCGGCAATGTAGAGCAATTACTCTTAGTATCAGTGAGAAAATTTTTAAGGATGCCGATCATCCCGTAATTATCCTCGCAAAAAATGGAATTGGCACATTTATTCCTAATTTAAGAATTGTGTATCTTCCACCCGAACAGCAACCTGATGGCATACCTATTGAATATGTATATGGTTTTGATAGAGAAAGCCAGTCTTATTATTCATAACTCCTTTTTTTTGAATTTTTTAAGAGCTAAAATTAATTAATTAACACGATTTAAGATAATTAGAATAATATTAACAAAGTTCTCGGGAGAATTAAAATTACTGAATCTTCAGCAAAAGAAAAACTAGACGAGGATAAAGAAGAAGAAATCGAGAAAACCTTAGATATTGCAATAGATCAATTAGTTCTAAATTGGAAATATAAAGATGTTAAGAAAGTATTAACTTATGACATTAAAAAATGTATTGGATGTAGTTTATGTAAACTTGTTTGCCCCGTTGATGCTATAGAGCTAGGACCAATTCCGGAGATTGCTCAAAATATTTTAGATGATTCTAACCCTAAACTCTTTATTGATCACGATAAATGCTGTTATTGCATGCTATGTGTCGTGGTTTGCCCTACCAACGCATTTCACGAGAATATTGAACCTGAAGGACAGATTTCCTTAGAAGAATTCCCTGCCATAGACAAATTCTATACAATCGATTTTAATAAGTGTACCGAGGATAAGGATAATGAAATTTGTCAATTATGCTTAACCGTTAGAGATAGGAATCATATTCAAGATTTTTTTAAAATTTCAAAAGAATGCCCAGATCAATGTTTTTCTATCGATACTCCCATTGAGGGAGAAGTTATTATTAAAAAAAATATGCTTCATAAATGCGATCCTCAAGGTTGTAAAGCCTGTGTCAATATATGCCCCGTAGAATCTTTTTTTATCCCTGAGAGCGCTGAAGACGTCGTAAAGTACGGTAAGATTGCTTGTAATGAAGACCAGTGCTTTTATTGCGGAGCTTGCGAGAATTCTTGCCCTGACGATTTGATCGTTGTTAATAGGAAAAATATACGAATAATAGATCCAAAAAAGCAAGGTGCTTATCCTTGGATACAAGGCTGGGCTAATAACATTAAAGAGATCCTTAGAAAGGCAATTGTCGAAGGTAAGGAGCAAGTTCAAATACCAACTGTTGAAGAACATATCGAAAAAATAAAAAAGGAAATAAAAGAACAAGTACCTCAGCTCACTAAGGAAGATAAGAAGAAATTAAATGAGTTGAATAACAAAGTCCAAGAATTTCTAAAATCGAGCAAAATTCGTTATTGGATAAAGGATAA
>JABUBM010000323.1_pt1 | contig 11433 bp, 13 predicted proteins | sample 7240321 | NCBI WGS metagenome assembly JABUBM01 (sample SAMN07256344, study PRJNA390944) | subsurface metagenome | isolation source: Methane hydrate marine sediment | place: Pacific Ocean: Eastern North Pacific, ODP site 1244 | collected 2002
TCATAAAGAGGATTCTGAAGATTCGTTATCTAAGATACTTAGATTAGATATTTAGACTATTCAGGGCTATTTTGAGCAATTTATTAAAGAATTTTTTACAATGACAAAAAGAGATCTTATAACAGAGGGAGAAATATAGTCAGTTAAAAAAAGAAGGATTTAGCTGGACGGAAAGGCGAGTTGACTTTTTTCTTTATATTTGATATGTTTAGTTTATTAATACTGAGTATTAAAGGAGAAATTTATGGAAAGAACAACCAAAATTATAAGCTTATCTGTACCACCAGAAATGGCGGAGAAAATTCAAGAGCTGATGAAAAAGGAAGATAGAACAAGAAGTGAATTAATAAGAGAAACAATAAGGCGATATATTGAACAGCAAGAATGGAAGGAAATCTTAAGATACGGAAGAATGAAGGCCAATGAAAAAGGAATTGCCGAAAATCAAGTGGAAGATATTGTCGATGCCTATAGAAAATAAAAAACCAAAAGTAGTAATAGATACCAATGTCTTTATCTCTGGGTTAAATTTTACTGGAAAACCACACGAGATCTTAGAATTATTCATAAATAATGAGATAGAGGTCTTTATCTCTTCCTTTATTTTATATGAAATAGAGAAGATCCTCAGAAAAAAGTTTGAGTGGGACAGAGAACAGGTTGAAAGAGTCCTAAATAGAATAAAGGGAAAGGCACTCCAGGTTAAACCAAAGACTAAAATTTCGGTTGTTAAGGGAAAAGAAGATGATAACCGGATCCTGGAATGTGCAGTAGAGGCTGGGGCCCAATATATCATCTCCGGAGATAAGCGTCATCTACTGCCCCTAAAGGAATACCAGGGGATAAAAATCTTATCACCAAGTGATTTTTTAGAAGTTATGCCATTTAGCAATCATACCAGATAGAATTTTTAATTAAAGATTATATTTTATTTTATAAATGTTTTAGGCATAGATAAAAAATAATATAATAAAAAAGCTGTCTGATAAAAAAAGGGAGAATTAATGCAAATAATAGCTTTAATCAATCAAAAAGGTGGAGTAGGTAAAACTACTTGTGCTATTAATATAGGAGCGGGCCTAAACAAGCTTAACAAGCGCGTCTTGCTGATAGATTTAGATCCTCAGGCACATTTAACTTACAGTTTAGGCATACCCGCCCACGAGCTCAAAAATACAGTTTATGAACTTTTAAAGGGAGCAGTAAGTTTAAAGGAAACGATTATCAAAAGAAATGGTCTTAGCCTGGTCCCCTCTTCTCTCAATTTATCCGGAGCCGAGATAGAATTTTCAGGATTGGCCGGCAGGGAGTTTTTACTTAAAGAAACCATGGAAGGATTAAAAAAATATGATTATGTTTTTATTGACTGCCCTCCCAGCTTGGGTCTTTTAACTTTAAACGCCTTAACTACTGCTCAAAAAGTTTATATACCTTTACAAACAGAGTTTTTAGCCTTGCAGGGTATGACGAAACTTTTAGAAACTATCACCATAGTCAAAAAAAGATTAAATAAAAATATCGAGATTACCGGAATCATAGCCATGAGGTTTGATAATAGGAAAAATCTTAACCGAGAAGTTGTAGAAAAAATAAAAGAGTATTTTGGCAATAAACTATTTAATACTTTAATCAGAGATAACATATCTTTGGCCGAAGCCCCAAGCTTTGGTAAAACTATTTTTGAATATAAATCTAATAGTTATGGAGCTAAAGATTATTTAGACCTTTGTAAAGAAATTATAAAAAGAGGTTAAATAAATGGCAAAAAAAGAACGGTTAGGCAGTGATCCTTTTAAAGAATCTTCTTTGAATTGGATTCAGGATACCAGGGAAGAAAAAAAAGACTCTAAAGCGTTAAAGCGTCAAAGCGTTTTGACGTCAAAGCGTTTAAAAGCTAAAACTCTAAAGAGCCAAAGCTCTAAAACACTAAAGCGGGAAAAAGTTATAAAACCAGAGACAAAAAGAAAGCATACTATTTATTTGTCTCCCGGTCAATCAAAGAAATTAAGGGTTTACGCTGCCGGAAACGATATGCAGTTGAGTGAGGTTATTGAAAAGTTAATTAATGAAAATATTTGACGTTTTAGCGTTTTGACGTCAAAGCGTTTAAAAGTAAAAGAGCTTCAGCGTTTAAGCGTTATAACGTCTTAATGTTTGCTTATATTTTAATAGATAAGAGGGAAGAGCTAGGGGCTTGCAGAATCTATAAATATACGTTAATTGGGGGGTTTAAAATGAACACGCTTTATTACGGAGATAACCTGGATATTTTAAAGAAACATATCAAAGACGAAACTATTGACTTGATATATCTGGACCCACCTTTCCAAAGTGGTAAGAATTACAACATTATTTTCCAACCGAAGACGGGAGAAATAAAAGGAGCGACTTCCCAGATAAAGACCTTTGAGGATACCTGGAGATGGGGAGAAGAAGCAGAAAGGGAATATACAGAGCTTATAACAGGGACACTTACCACAGAAGCCCCCAGCCAAAAACTAATAGACCTGATGAAAGCAATGAGAGGATATTTAGCAGAATGTCCCTTACTTGCTTATTTATGTATGATGTCCCCTAGGTTATTAGAAATGAGAAGAGTTTTAAAACTGACCGGGAGCATATATCTACATTGCGACCCGACAGCTAGCCATTATTTAAAACTTTTAATGGATGCAGTTTTTGGAGCAGAGAATTTTTTAAGGGAAATAATTTGGTCAATGGAGACTTCTGCGGGATATAAATCTCAAGTCAATCTTTGGGTTAGAGGACACGACACCATCCTTATGTATAAAAAACAAAAAGCTTATATTTTTAATAAACAATTCTATCCTTTAAGTGACAGAACCGTTAGACGATATGACAAGGTTGATAAAGAAGGAAGGAGATATAAAATTTATTATGAAACCAGTAAAGAGCCGAGAATTGTCTATTTGGATAAATCCAAGGGGAGACCTTTGGCTGATGTTTGGACTGACATAATTAGTTTTCAGACTGTTAACAGAGGGGATGAATATATTGGTTACCCTACCCAGAAACCAGAAACTCTCTTGGAGCGTATTATTAAGGCAAGCAGTAACGAAGGGGATACAGTAATGGACCCCTTCTGTGGTTGTGGAACCACAATAGCAGTAGCAGAGAGATTAAGAAGGAAATGGACCGGGATCGATATAACCTACCTTGCCATAGACGTTATTAAAAAAAGGCTGGAAAAAAACTACATAAAAGAAAACGAACATTTTAAAGTTTATGGAGACCCCAAAGATATTTATTCAGCCGGGAAGTTAGCAGAACAAAAACCTTTTCAGTTTGAGGTATGGGCAGTTAGCCAGTTGAATGCAACTCCTACCACCAAAATAGGAGATAAGGGAGTGGATGGAGTTATAAACTTTATTGACAATACCAAAAAAGAGAAAATAGGAAGAGGAATCATTTCTGTTAAAGGCGGACACAGTATAAACCCGGGAATGGTAAGAGACCTAAAAGGAACAATACAGAGCCAAAATGCTGATTTTGGTATTCTTATCACCTTGAGGAAGCCTACCCGGGGGATGATAGAGGAAGCAGTCAAAGAAGGGAGTTTTAATCACTGTTACCAAGAAGGCATTACCAATAAAAAAATACCTAAAATACAATTATTGACCGTAGAGGATTTATTTAAAGATCCGATACCGGTTAAATTACCTCCGGATGTTATTGAACCTTACAGAAAACCTGATATTAAAAAAGATAATAGACAGCAGACGTTGTTAATGTAAAAAAGGCAGAGTTTAAACGCTTGATTTTTGGAAGGAGCAGCTAAGTAAGGAAAGGATTAAGGGATAAACTTCAAGGTTAGCCAGGATCGCGCTGGAAGAAAAGAGGAGAGAGATAATAAAAGAGTGGATTAAAGAGGGGAAGATTAATAAAAATTATTAAGGAGGGAGAAAATGATAGAAAATAAAACAGTTAGAATTGGTAGTGAATCATTGATGCTGGAAAAAGTTTCATATAAAGTTTTTAGAAAGATCAATCCTAGAAAAAAGAGTAAATATCTATGTTATTTTTCACCAGGAGAGGGATATTTCAAATTTAAAAGGGAGAATTCCCTGCATGCCTTAAAAAAACAACTAGATATGTTTTTAGAAGAAAGAACGGTCTATTCAGAAGATGATTTTATTAAGGATATATCTTTCCTCCCAGTTTATTTTTATAATAACTTATCATTTTTTGAGGACGAAAGCATCTCCTCTGGATTAAGAACCTGGCAACATTTTTTTAGATCTTATTTAGAAAGCAGTGAGATTCCCACTTTTTCTTTTAATTTAACATTGGCATTTATTAAAGATTGGGAAAAAAGCAGTTTGACAGGCAGGGGGCTAGATTTTCTATATTATTGGCTTTTTCAGGTTATTAAAGATAAGGTAAAAGTTAGAGTTTGCTCTGCTGATGATTGTAAAAGGCTTTACATTGAAAGCAAGGGGGATCAGAAATATTGTAGTGATCAATGCCTGCAGAGGTCATTAAAAAGGAGAGAAAAATCAAAAAAACAAATTTCTTTAATTAAAAAGTATTGACTTCTAAAATTTTATGGTATATTATTTTATAAACTTAAAAAATATAAAAAAACGCTGGAAGCTATCGGTGCACTACCAGGCAGGAGATTAATCTGATTTATTCTTGTAGATTGCAGATTATGCACCTCAATTTTTAATTTTATAAAATATCTTATGCAGATTTAAATCTACGAGGGCCTTGCTCTGGGGAAAAACCAGCAGGGCCCTTTTTTTTGCTAGGAAGGAGATGAAAAATTTGAACAGAGAAGAACACCCTATCAGGAAGTTGAGGATAGACAAAAGAATTTCGCAACTGAAATTGGCGTTAATGCTGGATATTTCCCAGGCTAAGTTAAGTCAATGGGAGAATGCGGCCATTCATACACCGGACCATATAATTACAAAAATAGCCAAGATTTTTAAAATTAACAGGGATGGGTTGAGAAGAGAATCTGACGATTTTTATAAAAGAAAAAAAGAAAAATTAATGCAGAAATATCGGTGAAGAACAATTGAAGGATATCAAAGGGTAACGTTATATGAGCAGAAAGAAAAATAAAATAGAAATTGTAAACGAAATAGAAATCATAATTAGAATAGAAGATGAGTCAAGTTTCCAGGAATACGAAAAAACCTTCATCCAGAGGATACCCAGATATACAATAAAACTTAAAGATGGCTGGAAAACCAGAAAAAAAGCATTAACTGACGCACTAATAAAATTGCACCTATCACGGAAGTATATTATTGGAGTATTGGCTAAGTGGTATCCTGATCATTTCCTCGTCGATCTTGATGATGTGACTAAAGAAAGAGTAAAAGAGATTAGAAGCAAATTGGGGCTTGATTGTAAAAATAGTATGTTGTGTTCCAGCGAGAGTGCAAATAGCTATCATTTGCTTGGCAAACCTGCTTATAAGAATAAACCTCCTACGGTTAGGTTATTACAAGATACATTTAAACAATTCGTTAAACAGAATGATATTGAAATCTATCCACAAGCTAATAGAACTGCTAGACTGCCCTTCGGATATAATCAAGAATGTTTAGATCCTGAATATATCCAGTTAAAGAATTGGGAGGATAAATTATACTGGTTTAAAAGGTTAATTGAATTTGATTTGGCAGTTGTTCCTAATCAGCAAGAAAGGCTCAATCTGAAATTTAAAGGCATTGAAGATATTAAGAGTATCGAGGTTATTAAAGATTCCAGGATTATTAAAGCCATAGATCCTAATACACCTAATACACCCAATACACCTAAGATATTTAACACGTCCAGTGTTTTTGAAGAAGGCAAGAATCTTCTCAGGTATGGTTTGCAAACATCGAATAGCCGACATGATGCACAGTTTAAAGTCTCGTATTATTTATGGCGAATAAATGTTCCCATAGAAGAAACAAAGAAAATTATTTGGAACTGGATCAGGAAGAAACATAATGGTTTTTCTAAGGACATTAAAAAGTATCCTGAAAGTGTAAGGAAAGAGATAAATCGACAGGTGGAAAGAATTTATAGCACTTATGAATACTCATATATTTATCCCGATAGCACTCATCTTGGTTATCATGGTTATATTACCAAGCCAGACATTGCAGATATTATCAGGATTAGTAAAGCCAATCTGCCAAGAATGAGGTTTATGTTTAATCTAATTAAGTACTGTTATCCCAGAAAGGAAAGAGATTTTTTAAATATACATCGTGATAAATTAGCCGAATGGAGCAAAAGAAATTATATTCAATATTTAAAGGAACTAGATCAATTAGGAATTGCCAAAAGAGGTAAGTCATACTCAGTAGATAGATTTTCAAAAAGCATAGAGATTGATTGGAAGTTCAGAGATGAAGAAGATGCTATTCTCGATGATGAGAGATCTCCTAATACTTTTGAAGATACAATTAAATTAAGCTATGAACCAGAAGAATTAAAAGCATTGTTATTAAGGGCAGGAAAGGAAAGAACCACAACGGTTAGGATGATTAATAAGATTTTTTAAAGTGTGCAAAATGTGGACACATATAATAACTATCATTCTCTAACTAATTCTAATCCTTCTTTATTAGGGTATTAATTATTAGTATAGAGTATTAATTACTATAGGAATATTAAGAATAGGAACAGAGAAAAAGGAGAAGAGAGATTCAGAAAAAAACGCAAAATTTGAACAGAGACTACTGTTATTAAAATGATTAATAAGATTTATGAAGGGTGTGAAAAAAGTGGGAACATAGTATAACTAATTATTACCCTGAAAAAGATAAATAATATACTATCTTATCTTAACATCTTAGCAAGCAGTTTTTATAATGCTTACTACATTAAGAAAGAGAGAGAAGAAAATCAGTAGTTAAGGGAAGAAGTTTTAGGGGCGAACATATGCTTTTTGTTTAGTTTAAGTAAAATTTAAAAGAGAGGATTTTTTGGAATGGCAGACGAGAGATTAAGCAAGCTTCAAAAGTGGATCCTGAATCGCTGTTCAGAGAATAAAGAGAATGGAATTGTTAGAGAAGAAATAAGAGAATTTTTTGGTAAGAAATTGCCTCCTAAAAGACATCTTACAGAGGCACTGCGTGAGAGCACATTCGGGAAAGAAGGAGAGAAATTTAATTGGGAAGGTAGATATTTCTCCCCCAAAAAAGAACTTATTTCTACCCGATCCATTGAAGCGTCTATTTCAAGGAGTTTTAACAATCTGATGAAAAGGGGTTTTGTTGCCAATAGATACCATAATGGGCAATGCTTTTTGACGGAGAAGGGATTCCTAAAGGTTAACGAAAGAACGAATTGTAATATCGTTAACACTTACAAGAATTATGTTGATACCATAAATAAGGCAAACAAGGAAAGAGAAGAAAACCTTAAAAAACTTGTTGGAGATTTAAAGAAGATAAAAAAAAGGCGGTGATTTTAAAAATGGTGCCGGATATATTAAAAATAAAAGATATGTGGGAAAAAATTAAATGCCTTCCTTATGAGAGAGAAGAAGTCAGATACAATATTTTAGTAGAACCTGCTAAAAAATCAGGAATCGGATTCGATCATAAGAAGATAATTGTTTTTGACGAAAATAGTTTCAGAAAGGTAAAATTAAGAATCTCCGGCGAAACGGTGTTTTTTAGAGATAAATCACAAGGCCGTATAGTGGATATTATCCCTGCCAAAGAATTTTTGGAGAGAATACAAGAAATTAAATAGTGGCAATAATAGGATTTAGAAGAATAATAACAAAATGCAAAGACAAAAAAGATAAAAAAGGAGACAAAAAAAGAAGGGAGGATTTTTTGAAGTGGAGATAGAAAATTTTTGTGAGATAAAGGCCATCGATGAGGCCAGGGCTAAAAAGATAATCAGATGTTATAAGAAAATGCGTTATAGGGTGGCGTTTGTAGCCAGTGATAAGGGCCCGGGGGTTAATCTAGGTCCATTATTGCTTATAAGATTATTAACTATATTCGGTAATTCTAACAAACTGGAAAGAGATTTAAGCCGGTTAGATAATGAACTATTTAGGGAACTTAGGAAAGATCAATAGTTAAGAAAGGAGAAAAAGATGGCTTTTACGGTTTATGAAAAAGAGATTTCAGATTCTTGTATCTTGAGAGTCGCGGCCGGAAGCATCTGTTTTTTAATAACGGCGAGGCCACAGCAGTATCCGCAGAGGTGCGGAAAGCTATTTCCCCAAAGAGATGGGTAAAAGAAGAAGTGAAAAGAAAAGAGGAGAGAAATAATAAAAGAGTGGATTAATTCCGGAAAGATTAAATATATATAAATAGATTTGCTATTAGTAAAAATAACTATTATAATTTAAATTAAATGAGGTACTTCCCGCATAATACGGGTTCCAATTGAATAAAGGCGTGCTTTTTTACTTATTATGAGCACCATTTTAGGATCAATAATGATTCTCTAATGGTGCTCTTTTTTTTTGGAAATAAAAAAGGAATCCAAGACCGGCAGGCCAGAATCCCTTTTTTGGAATAGATATATAACCTTAGAGTCCGTTTTTAGTCTAAGGCATACTGTATAAGTTATTTTAACAGAAGTTAAAAAATATTGCAAATAAAGAAAGGGGATATTATGAAATTAATTGATGAATTTGATGTAAGCGATAGAACAAAGCTAAAGCTCCAGGTCGGCGAATACAGAGACCAGGAGCGAATTGATATCAGGCAATATGTAAAAGTCGATAATGAGTTCATACCAACGAAAAAAGGGATTAATTTCAATGCCGAGTGGATAGATCGCTTCGTAGAAATGGCAGAAAAATTGAGGGATATTTAAATAAGGCCAGTAAAGTGGCCTGACCTGGTGGGGTTGGTGAAGGTTTTTCCGCCTTCTATAACTGATCCCGTCAGGTTTTAAAAAAGTTAAATAAAAGCCGGGCAGAAAACTGCCTGCGTCTAAAAGGCGTGATTGGAGGGCAGGCTAACTCCTTTACTTCCAATTACGCCAATTAGGCATAAGGAGAGTAAATTATGACAATTGAACTTAAGAGACCAGGAGTTAGCCCTCCTGAGAAGATTATAATCAAAGATGAAGACTGTAAAAGAATTAACAGCACAACTGGATGGGATATGATGTGTCGCTGTCCAATGCCAGAAAACCATCAGAATAATGATGATGATTTCAGCTTAGCTGTAAATGAAGGAGAAAAGAGGGCTAAATGCACCATTCAAGCCTGTGGGTTTGCTGCAATATTTTGGGATGAAGAATTGGTACATAAAACAAAAAGCAAAAGGGATAAAATACTAAAATCAAGGGGCCAACACGATATAGCTTGGGTATATTATGATAAAGATGGAGTTACTCCTTTGACAAGGGCTTGCCGGGTTTATAAACCAAAAGGAGTAATAGACTCAAGGTGGCAGGAATGTTATCACCTAGAGACCAAATCTTGGTGGTATGGTTTACGGCTGCCGAAGGACCCAAAGCCAGATGATTTAAAGGCAGAACCTGGAGGATATGCTAAATTAGTTATTTATAATTGGAAAAGGATTTTAGACCACCCAAGCAAGATAGTTTTCGTATTAGAAGGTGAAAAAGCCTGTGATTATTTTTGGACTGAATTAGGGTTGTTAGCAACTACAAATCCTGGAGGAGCTGGTAATTGGAAAAAAGAATTTAGTAAATTTTTAAAGGATAGGATTGTTGCCGGGATACCTGATAATGATCCAGCAGGTGCAGTCCACGTAATAAAAGTTGGAAACTGTTTATCAGGAATATGTAAATCATTTAAAATAATACGCTTACCTGGACTAGCAGAAAAAGAGGACTCTGACGATTGGATTAACAATTGTAAGAAGATGGGGATGACCAGAACACAGATGGTCAATAGTATAAAGGAATATGTGGATAAGGCAGAAGAATATGTCCCATCGAAACTTGAAGAAGAATTACAAATCCAAGAAAAATTTAATTCAGTAATTTTTGGAAGGATAATAAGAGACCACTATTCCTTTATGTCAACTCCTGCGGGTCAGTTTTATATGTACCTACCAAAATGGAAAATGTGGTTTAAAGAAGGAGAATACCTCCTACGGCAGATATTAAGACAATACTATTTAGAAGACAAAGATTGGCAAAGTAATAAGGTTTCTGAAGTGGTAATTTATATTAGAGATGTTGTCCGTAAGAATAGTATAGAGATGGAACAACTTACTCCACCACCATCATTGATACCTTTTAACAATTGTATAATAGATATGTCAGAAATAATAAAAGAGAGGGATGAGGCAAAAAGGACTGGTAATGTTAATCCTAAAAAAACTAAACCTAAAATATTAGAATATTCAAAAGACCATTTCTTTTTAAGTAAATTAGTAGTCGACTATAACCCAAAACATAAGGTTTGCCCACGCCTCGATGAGATATTTTCACAGATGGTTACAGCAGAAGACTTGCCAATTTTATACGAAATACCAGCATATTGTTTATGGAGGGATTATCCGGAAGCCAAGATGTTTACATTGTGGGGTGGGGGTAAGAATGGAAAAACTCAATATGGAGAGGCAATAATCCACCTTTTAGGGAAAAAGAATACAACTGGTTGGAGTTCGAAGGGGTTAGGAGGCAAGTTTGCCTTAGCCACTTTACAAGACAAATATGCCAATATAGGTTCTGAAGAATCAGCAATGACTATTAAAGATGTTGCAGTTTTAAAAGATATAACAGGGGGAGGCACGATAACTGCACAGAATAAATTTAAAAACCCTTTTGAATTTACCCCTTTTTGTAAAATAATACTTAACGGGAATAGACTTCCTTCTTCTCCAATATTAGATGATGCGTGGATGAGGAGACAATATCCGATATGTTTCCCTTATCAATTTATTAAAGGTGGGACTATCCCAGAAATTAAAAAGATAATGGAAACAATAAAACAAGAAGAATGGGAAGGGTTGGCATACAAACTAATCAACGAATATTTGCCAAAGTTAATAAGGAATGATTGGGAATTTACAAATGAGATGGGGATGGAAGAAATGAGGACTTATTATACACAACAGGTAGACCCAGTAAGGACTTTTGTGAGTTCATTTTGTAATAGGACTATAACTGGATATATACCTTGTGGGGAATTTAAAGAAAAATGTGTAGAGTGGTTAACTGATCAAGGGAAGGTTTATAGTCTTAGAGAAGTAGCTGATGCAATGGGGATTAAGGGGAGTATGGGGATAGAAAACAAAGCCAGAAGTCACCCAACCCAGAAAGACCCGAAGACAAATAAACCAGTGCGGTGTCAATGTTACTGTGGGATAGAATGGAAAGGGGAAGGAGCAATCCAAAAAAAGGCCAGAGAAAGTAAAGGACTTTTTGGAGGAACAACCAAAGAAGTAGATGGAGAATATATTAAACCAGAGGATAATCCTTTAACATAACACCAAAAATGGGGAGTAA
>JABUBM010000324.1_pt1 | contig 11417 bp, 10 predicted proteins | sample 7240321 | NCBI WGS metagenome assembly JABUBM01 (sample SAMN07256344, study PRJNA390944) | subsurface metagenome | isolation source: Methane hydrate marine sediment | place: Pacific Ocean: Eastern North Pacific, ODP site 1244 | collected 2002
TATTGGTCTTACAGGTAGCTCGTGCGTTTGGTGCTGAAAAAATCCTTGTTATAGAACCGCAGGCTTCAAGAATGGATGTCGCCAGGGAAATGGGTGCAGATATAGTCAAAAAATATGCGGTTTTTATAGGTAATTCTGGGCAATTCTATATTCATGCAAAAGCAATACCAAAGAAGAAATTTAGGGGATTTGTACTTTATCAGGTTAGATTAAGAATAGCAACAGACAAAGGCAAAGTTTATGTTTCTCGCTCAGAGGGTTATGGATTATTTGGAGCTTTTGCAGTAGCACTAGATCGAATAGAGCGAGAAATTCTTTCTGAAAGAGAATTAGAAATTAAACAACAGCAACCTAAAAGTAAACGTTACATACTAGAAGAATTAGAGGATATCTAACCTTTTCTCTTTTTTCATTACTTATTTTTGTACCGCATCCGTTTCACTTTTAATTGAAAAGATGTAGATGGTCTTAATGCAAGGTACAAAAGCTAAAATTAAGCGAATTAATTTTGCACTCCTGAATAGAGAAGTTATCAAACCTGAGTATTGTATTCTCTGTGGTGGATGCGAATCCGTTTGCCCTATGAATGTAATATTAATTGAACAAATGCAACCAAAACTTGTTGGTGGATGTATATCCTGTGGTTCTTGTGTTGATATATGCTTGAGAATTAATCAAAGATTAGAACAACCAGCTGTTTCAGATGATTTAGGGACAATTTTGGAAGTATATCTAGGCAAATCTGCAAAAAATGATATACACAAAAATGCCCAGAATGGTGGTATTGTAACTTCTTTATTACTTTCTGAACTCAAAAATAATTCAATCGATGGAGCTTTGGTTACAGGTGGGGGTAAAGATTTGTCTCATCCTATTCCTATGTTGGCTTTTACAGAAGAAGAGATTAGATTAGCTTCTAGATCTAAATATACGCAAAACCCAGCGTTGTCAAACCTAGACTCGATTAAGAGCAGCTACAAAAAAAATGTTGCTGTTGTTGGGTTACCCTGCCATATGGAAACGTTAACACAGTTTGTTAAAAAACAATATCTTGGAGCGGATACACGCATAAAATATCGAATCGGGTTGTTTTGCATGAGTTGCTATAAACCTGATTCTTTTCGAGATATTGTTAAACAGGAGCTGGGTCTGGATTTCAAAAATATAACGAAAACTGACTGTGGAAGAGGAAAATTCTTCTTTGAAACAAAAGAAGGTATAAAGGAAGCAAAAATTAATCTATTTCATACTGGAAAACCTGAAGGCTGTAAATATTGCAAGGATTTCAGTGCTGAATTTGCTGATATATCGATTGGAAATGTAGGTGTAGATGATGATATGAATATTATAATTATTCGAACTGAAGCTGGAAAAGAGTTGTTTCAAAACGTTTTAGAATCCAATTATCTGGATGTTGAAAAGATTGAAAATCCAAAATGGTCAGAAGTTCTTATGCTAGCTAATAAACTATCGTCATCTAAAAAGAAAAATGCTAAACCTCTTCCAGTTTTGGAACTCTAAGATAATCTGAGATGGAGGTAATGAGCAATAACCAAGATAGAAATTCTTCCTTTGGCTTTTCCAATTGTTGAAGAGGGAGATGATATAGGACAACAAATAATTGATTCAGTATTATCTTTGAGTTATCTTATCGATAATGGAGATATTTTCGTTATAGCTCATACTATTATCTCTAGAGCTGAAGGTTTAGAATTCTTCCTCCCGGATATTGATCCATCACCTTTTTCCGAGATAATCGCAAGAAAGACTGGAAAAGATCCTAATCTTGTTCACCTAATAACTGAAGAAGCTGAGAAAATACTTAAAGTCCAAAATAACATAATCATAACCAAAACGCATCATGGATGGATATGCGCTAATTCTGCTGTTGATCAATCAAATTCCAAACCAAATTGTGCAGTTGTTCTACCTAAATTTCCATCAAAAAATGCTAAAAAAATAGGTAAACTACTTGCTAAATACTTCAACAAACAAATTTCTGTTCTAATCTCTGATACACATGGAAGAGCTCTTAGAAGAGGAGCTATCAATATTGCAATTGGTTCATTTAATTTTTCTGTCATTGATAATGCTCGAGGAAGAGAAGATATTTTTGGTTATCCACTGAAAACTACTTTGATAGGTTTAGCTGATGAAATTTGTTCTGCTGCTGAACTATTAATGGGGCAAGCAGGCGAAAAGGTTCCTGTAGTACTTATTAAAGGATATAAACAACGATCTCCTATTTCTTGTATTCAAGAAATGCAATTTGATGACGAAAAACGTCTTTTTCAGTAGCTAGAAGATGTAGCTAGTTGTGTTATTTTACCCATACCTTTGTTAGTACTAGTTGCTTGACAAAGTTCTGGCATTCAAAAATAACTTTATATTAAACTTAAATAACAAGATAATCATATATATAATAGTAAGCTAAAGTTGATTCCTTGAGGTGCTCGGTTGTTTAAAGGACTAAGAAAATCAGTAACAGAAAAAGCTAATGAACAATTAGGGAAAGCACGGTTGGCTGCACAAAGAAAACAATTTAAAGAGGCTTCAAATTTTGCAGAACAAGCTATAGAAATTTTGAAGGGAGAAGAAGATAGGAGAAAATTGGATTTAGCTAGAGCTTTGTATTATGAATATTTGGGAAATCTTTCAATTAAAGAAAATAAAGCTTTAGAATCTGCAAATTATCTTGGACGGTCTGGTGGTTTTTATCTACGTTTAAGTATGGACTCAGAACTCCAACGAGTGCATGAAAAGCAAGCTAAAATTCTTCTTGTTATTGCAAGGCAAGTGATGAAAGAAAAGAAATTTGTTGAAGCTGCTTCTTTTTTTGAGCGTGCTGCTATGTCTTTTCAAAGAATTGGGAATACAGCAGAAGAGCTAGATTGTAAAGCTAAATCCTATATATCCCGCGCTGCAGCAGAGAAAACAATTTCAGGAAGAAAGGGTTTCCTTAAGAAAGCTGTTGAACTAATAGGTGAAAAAGGTTCCGATGAACCAATTATACAAGCTCATCTTGCATATTATAATGGCTTATTTATAGAAGATGAAAAAACAGAACTGGCACTAAAATATTATACAGTCGCGTTACAAAATTACCAGCTATCTGGTGCTGTAGGGCGTGTTGAAGAAATCAAAAAGAAAATTAACAGACTTACAAAACTGTTATGATACACTTTTGCTTTATTTTTGCTCTAAAATGTAAGAAATAAACAAACATTTAAAAGATTTAATGGTTAATGAGCTGTGCAAGTACTAAGAGTAAATCTTAGGAGGTCAAAAAATGGTAGGCATTCTTCAAGCATTGAAAGTAACTTTGTTTTGGTTTATCCCACTTACAGCTTCATTAACAGGTATAATGTTTTCACTTGTGCTTCTTTTGAATGGCAATTTGTTTTTTTTAGGTGGTCTAGGATACTTTTTTGCAAATCCAATTGGAACTGGACCACAAATAGCTATTCTAGTAGGTTCTTGTCTCATCTTCTTCTTCTTCCTAATAAAAGCAATTGGAGATATAACTGAAGCTGCTCTTATTGAATAAAAAGAAATTTTCTTTTTTTTCTCTCTTATAACTCTATTTCTTTATTCTTGAAAAGAGTTTTAAGTGTTTAATATAAGCTATTGTTGCTGTTTGATAGTTTTATGAATAGCAATACTCTGTAAAGTGAAAATATGTTATGATTGAAAATAGAGATAAACCTGTATCAAAAGCTGAGTTGTTTAGGGATAGGTCTACTGATGAATCATTGTTTAATTTTCAACTTAATAGAAAAATAATTTCATTGTCAACCCTAACTAAAGCAGTTATAGTTGGTATTCTAGGTGCTAGTATAATCCTTCTTCTCAACATATCTTATAATGTCATTAATACTCCTTATTTCCCAGTCTATGTTGTCTCATTTCTCATACTAGGATTTCTATTCTGGGCAGTCACACTATTTCTGGTTTTTAGTATTTCAATTACAAAAACAGAGAAGTCAATTATTAAATTGATATTTCCCCTGTTAATGATACTGGGTATTTTAACTGCTTATTTTTCTGTTGTTATAGAAAATAAGGCTTTTTCCCTTTTCACAGTAATAAATTCTGTACTTATCCAAATGAATATATCTCCCTTAACTCCTCAAAAAATACAACATGTGTTTTACACCATTGTACTCCCTCTAATAGAAGAGATAGCAAAGATTTTTCCAGTAATAATGTTATTAGGAAACTATGCTCGTCTTTCCCATGATGAATTTAACTATAAGACTCGTTTAGTACCCTCTCTAAGAATGGCTGTCTTTCTTGGTGGTTTTTTTGGTGCATGGTTTGACTTAATAGAACAATTTTTGTCTTATTCAACTCTTCCTACAAATTTTGTGATCAGCTCTTTACTTTTTGGTAGGACAATCTATCCTCTTCACAGCGTTTCTTCAATGATTGTTGCACTAGGGATTGGAATAATTTTCATAGGCAGAAGTTATCCGAAAAAAGTAAGAATTCTCGTTTTTAGTGTTTTCCTTTTTTTAGGAACCAGTTTTCATGGTTTAGTTAATTATTATTCAGTAGTCAATGAGAATTTAACTGCTCTATCTATTTTGAATTACAGCTCATATGTTCTATTCATTTTTTTTGCACTAATATTGTTAATAAAAATTCCAAAATACTGTTTGTATTGTTTCACAGAGCATTTGTCATCTGAATGCCCAGCTTTTAGTGAAAAAAGTGGAAAACTTGCAAAAGTGTTAAAATCAAAACCAAAGTATTCATACTTGTATAAAGAATCTGAAAAGGAGTTTTTATGTTCAAACTGTTTTACGAGAAATTATAATAGCGAATACTGTGATTTATGTTGGTTCTTCCCAAAACTGCAATGTAATAATTGTAATCAACTAGTTCCTGCTTTTGCAAGAAATTGTTGGTCTTGTGGTAGAGAAGTAACAACATTATATGACAAAATGAATTCATCGTCTCCACTGCTTTATGTGAGCCTTTCAGTCGGTTTTACTAGAGTTATTTTTGTAGGGATTTTGATTAGTTTGTTGTTTATCTTTATGAATATACAAAGTTCCGTTTCTTTTCTTGGATATGTAGTCTTTATCGTAGCAATTTTACTAGCTCTTCTAATCACATTTGTGTGGTTTTTTTCTGCTAAAAATAGAGTTCAATCAATGTTAAGTTCAATAATCGTCACATCAATTGTAGTACTTGCTCTTATTGTATCCTCACTATATATGGGTATTTTCGCATTCGTACTGCTCTTCTCTTTTCGTTTTCTATATGGTTTTACTAGCCTATTTTGTGTGATGGTGGTTTTATTTGTAAGTATTGCTTATCTTATAAAAGTTATTTCTGGGTCAAAACTAATATTGAGCGAGGGAATAAAATGAGCAATCATAAAAATTCTAGAAGTGCTAAAAAACATCCATCCAACAAACCCTTAAAGGAAATGTTTCTTAAAGTATTATTCCCTCATAGAGGTAAACGTGGTAGGAAGGAGTACTTTACGAATCTTATTTTGAGGGGTTCATTTTATCTCTCCCTTAGTTATGGAATTTCAATATTCTTTTCAATATTCTTTTTTTCCCTTCAAAATAACTATATAATAGAAAATCTTGTTTGGTCACCAACTGAAATCTTGTTCTTGCCTTTCTCTATAACATTCGAAGCACAAGATGTAACTGCATTCATTAATGGCATTATTGTTAATACTTTAATTCCGTTTTTCATTGCTGGTTTGGTAACTGGAATTGTGTGGGAAGAAGATGCTATAGATTTAGTTTTAATTAGTTCACTACTTTCTTTTCTCTTCGTTGTTCTATTATATATATCACAAATCTTCTTATTTACAACTTCAAATATAGATTTAATAGCCTCAATTATGCCTAATTTTCTTTTCTTCAGCATTATTTTCATGTTTGCGGTGAGTTTGCTAATTTTCAGCGCTGTAGGTGGTTATTTAGGTACAATACTTGGTAGAAAACTTTCCTATCTTATATTGCCAAAGAAAGGTTCCAAAGTTGTTTATTCTCCTGAAATTCTTCCTGAAACACCAGTTTCAGTCGTAACTATTTTTGATCTTAATGGTTCAAATTATGAAGCAACCAAAAAAACAAAAGCATTTTCTATGATATATCTAAATAGAAAGCTTGAAGCAATGATAAAGGTAAGACAAACTAATGTTTGTCCTTATTTTGAGGATCAAAGGTGTTCTTATCTAGGTTATAAAACCGCATCGCACAAACTCCAAATATGTGTATCAGGAATGTGGAGTCTATGCAAAGTGTATGCTTTTATTCAACAAAGTGAATCAATAATTAAAGAAGTGAACAGAGGTGAGATAAAGAGTGAACAAGGTTAAGAAATTTCTCGACCCAAAAATCTGGATTATAATAGTTTGTTTAATTATTTTTATTTTAGCTAACAGCTCGCAAGAAAGTTATATGAGTTTAGATGATGTTGAATCAACATCTCTTAAAAGTACACAACTAACTACATCTTCTACTTCTCCCTCTCCCTCTTCTTCTACTTCTACACCAACTGCTCCTACTGTTCCTTCTTCAGGGCCTGAAATTCCTGAAAAACCTGTTGAGTTCGACAAAGAACCCTTAATATCACCCCAAATTATCCCTGTAATTGTAGGATTAATTTTCCTTATTTTAGTAGTTGTTCTGACCCTCAGAAAACGAACTGAAGATAGACGAATGATTTCTTCGTCACCTGTATTGAAAAAGGCAATTATTGATTCACGAAGGGATAAGTTTCGAACACACATTAAAACTCTAATTGATATTCTTGGTGAGTTTCTTCAAAAAGGCAGTTATACTGAAGGTATTATCTATGGTTATCACAAACTAGATCAAAATATGAGAAAGATGATTGGTAAAAAGAGAGAGAATTTTCTAACTCCAAAAGAATTCATGCTCTCACTTGATTTACCAGAAATTATTGAACATATTGATGTAATAATCAATCTCTTCTATTCAGCAAGATATCAGCTCGCTGAGATGAAACATGAAGATTTGATACTGTTCATTGAAAAACTTCTAACCATGCAAGCACTTAGTAAATCAAGATATGAAATACAAATCTATGAAAAAAACACATTTAAGGAGAGCTAACAATGAAATTGAAAAATCTTTATAGCGCTCAAAATTTTCCTCTGTTCAAAGTACTAATTCAAACAATAATTCTATTTGTGGTTATTCTTCTACCTTTAAGTATAAACTTTGCAAGTTCTCCTCCCCCATATTCGATCGAAAATAAAGGTCCTGACGGTATGTCTTATGTTGATGCATTGTTATATCATGATGGTTATAATATTTCGAGAACCCTTTTATCAACAGATCCTATTATGGACCTTAACTCTACTTCAACTTTAGTGATAGCGGGTGGTACAAAGACTTATCGTAATCCAGAGAGAGCAATTATTGATTCTTTTGTCTTGAGAGGTGGTACTCTTGTTCTACTTGGGGGAGATGGAGTAGTTGCAGGTTTAGCTGCGTATTTTGGTATAATTTATTCCGGATTAAGTCTTTTTGAGACAGTTCACTATTACAAATCACCTGAAATCATACTTGTAAATTCTACAGAGATTAATGATACTCTCTGCTTTGTTAAGCCAAAAGCTATTCTAGAAATAGCTAGTGATAGAAATCAAAGCGAAATTGGGAATATAGTTACAGCTGGAACCACGTTTATAGACTCTAATAATGATGGGATTTGGTCAGTTTTAATGGAAAGAACACAACTCCACAAAATTGGTACTGTGATAAGAAGAGGAAGAGGAGCAATAATAGCTATAACTTCTTCAAGCTTCTTGGTTAATGAACTTTATACGAAATTTTATGGTAATATTGATCTCATCAGATATTATTTAAGTATTTTATCACCAGAAAAACCAAGCTTAGTATGTTTTGAGGAGAGCCACAAAAAGTGGCCTTTAAGATCTACAGAAGGAATAATAAACCAATCTTATGGAAATTTAATCTTGCTATCAAAATCACAATTACTAATATTTATTGTTGTTCTCCTACTTTTAATATTGTATTATTTTGCTCCAAGGATACAGAAATTATTTAAACCAACAGAATCATACCGTAATTTTTTGTCCAATAGAATCTGGAGCAGGGGACGAGAATTATATGATACATTTGGACAAGTTGTTAAACCTACTGTTGAAGAGAAGATTCTTTTTTCTTTATATTTTCAATACGAACTACATCCACAGGCTTTTAACTTATATCTTCAGCAAAAACTAAGTTATATTAAACCATTATTATTAACTAAAGAGGAGAAAGAAATGTTTGAAGAAGCGCTGATTAGAAAGATAGATTATGATATATTCATCTATCTGTTTTCAAAATTAGAAGAGATTCAGAAAAGGAAAAGGTTGATGTAAATGACTCAAGTAAATGAAGCAAAGGATATTTTTGAGAATATTATGAATGAAATGCGAAAACGTATAGTGCAGAATGAAAATGTCATTGAACTAATGTTTGCTACAATGTTAGCTGGCGGGCATTGTCTGCTTGAAGGTGTTCCTGGGATAGCTAAAACTCTAATGGCTAGTACACTAGCAGAAGCTATGAAGATGGATTTTACACGAATACAATTCACAAGTGATATGATGCCTACTGATATCTCAGGAGGGCTTATTTTTGAAAGAGAAACAAGTTCATTTAGCTTCTTTAAAGGACCTGTATTTACAAATATTCTTCTTGCTGATGAAATAAACCGTAGCCCTCCAAAGACACAATCTGCATTATTAGAGGCGATGCAAGAACGACAAGTGTCAGTTGGTCAAGAAACACATAAGCTTCCTGACCCCTTTATAGTTATTGCAACTCAAAATCCTATTGAATCGACAGGTGTGTATCCGCTCCCTGAAGCTCAAATTGATCGATTCTTAGTAAAAATTCCAGTTTACCCTCCAAATTTGGAGGGGGAGATTGCTATGCTAAAAATGAAAAGGGTGCAGATGTTTTCTGAGGTTGAGCAAGTAACCGATCAAGAGACAATTAAAAAATTAAAGCATGAAATAGAAAAAAATGTCGTAGTAAGCGATCAAATAATGGAATACATATCAAACTTAGTAGTAGCAACACGTTCAATACCCTCTCTTTCGTTGGGATCTAGTCCTCGTGGCTCTATAGCTCTTATGACTCTAAGTAGAGCAATAGCGGCAATCAGAGGTAGAGATTATATAGAACCAGATGACATAAAATCAATTTTCTTTCCAGTTATGAATCATCGCCTCATACTCTCTCCTGAAGCAGAAATTGAGCAAATAAGAGTCTCAGAAATAATCGAGAACATACTTTCAGAAGTGCATGTTGTTATCTAATATGAATGAGGAAATATTATATGAATAGTAAAGCAAACATAGAATTAACAAAGAATGGTAAGATTTTTTTGTTGTTGTCTAGTATTTTTGTAATTCTAGGTTTAGCAATTGATAATTTTCTTTTTATAATTCCGGGATGCTTCTTCTGGTTAATTATTTCTTCAACTTTTGTTTATTTTCTTTCGAATAGAAATGTAGAATTTGGTGTGTCAATCAAACTTTCGAAAGAATATGTTAGAAATAGGGGACTTATAGCTATTGCTACAGAAATAACAAATGCTTCTGAAAAACCAAGGTTAGTTCGAATCACACTGAGTTACTCTTACCACTTTACATGTATAGACACTCCTGAAACCTTAAACATACGGATTCAACCCAAAGAATCCAAAAAAATACACTGGCTACTTTTAGCAGCTAGAAGAGGTAATGGAAGTGTCGGTCCAATCGAAATCTCATTGAGACCATTTCAAAGTATATTTGTAAATCGAAGAATATTAGGGGATATTAAATCTATCAAAATTCTTCCTCAACGACCTAGAATTTATATTCCCTGGAAAACAAAGAAAGATCTCCTCCTTAAAATGGTTCATGAATTTGCTCATAGGATTAAAGGAAGAGGTGATGAATTTCATTCACTGCGTGAATATCAACTAGGAGATCTTTTTAAACATATTCACTGGTTTGCAACAGCTAGACAAGATAAGCTAATATCCAAAGAGTTTGAAGATCAGAAGAATCTCCATTTTCTTATTTTTCTAGACCTTGGTAGTAATATGTTTGGACCTAAATTTGACTATGCTCTCTCATCAGTTGTTGAACTTTCATCACTGATACAAGGAACACAACATGATTTAGCTATAATAGCCTATGAGGAAGAAGTACAAAGATATATTATACCACAAGTTGGGAAAAACGAGTTAAAATTAATGCTTAATTTGTACGATTTAGAACCTACAGGGATTCAGAGTAACCTTATGAGAGCTGCAAAGTTTGTAAAAAACCAACAACTGCACCATTCTATAGTTATCATTTTTTCAGATTTAGAAGGAGAAATCACGCAAAAATTGCGTGGATTAAATCTTCTCAGATCCATGGAGAGTCGAATAATTTTTGTAAATTTTTCAACTATGGATTTCAATCTGTTGTCATCACCTAAAAGGTTGCAAAATCAATCTATACACAAGGAGTATAACCAGATACTGGGACATGTATTACCAAGTTTGGTAAAAGATGAATATAAACAAAGGGAAATACTTGTTAGAGAAATTCTCTTCACTGTTGGTGGGGACTTTGTTGATGTAAAGGGTTATAATGATAATATCATTTTGTCACTTTACCGTTTGATGAAGAAATACTCTCCCACACAGCGAATTATTAGAGAAGCTATAAGGGTGTAAGAAGATGAGAATCAGTGATCGTACATTTGAAGAAGATTGGGAAAAAAGTTTTCTTTCAGTTAGAGGTAGTAATATAGCTCGTTTAATTCATCACATCTCTGGAGCTATTACTTTTGCATTAATAACTATTCAATCTGCAATAAGTCTTAATTATATACCATTCGCTATCTGGTTATTACTGGGCGTTATAAGTGTATCACTAGATTTCTTTAGTGATGAATCCATTGGAACAGCTTCTTACTTAAGATTTGGTTTTCTATTAATCTTTGGGACAATTATATCTATGTTTTTAGTGAACTTTGATTCCATATTCTTTCAAGGTACTTTTGGAAGAATTGAAATTATTCTTTGGCAAATAATTATCGGTATTTTTATCGTTATTCGTCTTTTTACGACTTTCTTCTACATAGAGTATTTCAAAAGCGATTTTGATACTGTCAAACCTTGCAGTAGTTATTCAAAAAACCAACTCGAACAATATAAACAGAATCTCATAAAAACCGATTTTGAGTACAAAAAAATAGCATCTATTAGTTTTTGGCAAAAATTATCTAATATGTTAGGAGGTTTTCTATGGCCTTTTATTATTTTAGCACTTCTGACACTTTTGGGCGTAGGTTATGCTATCCTAATTTATTTCATGATACCTTCAAATGCAATAGCAGAATTAAGTGTTCGACCAGCTC
>JABUBM010000326.1_pt1 | contig 11393 bp, 17 predicted proteins | sample 7240321 | NCBI WGS metagenome assembly JABUBM01 (sample SAMN07256344, study PRJNA390944) | subsurface metagenome | isolation source: Methane hydrate marine sediment | place: Pacific Ocean: Eastern North Pacific, ODP site 1244 | collected 2002
AGTGCCTATGATTTCCCAGCTTTCATTCCGGCACTCCGCAAATTGGAGATCAGCTACTACGCGGACGCCAACCTGACAGACAAATATGTCCGCTTTACTATTGGTCGATATAAGCTAACGGATATCCTTTGTGCTCGTTTCAACCTAGAAGCCACCCCAGAAGCCAGAGAAAGCACTTTGTGCGGCGTGGTCCCGTAAGAAGGAGTCAGTCTTATGGTCAGTAAGGAAGAGCAGGGGAAAACGGCACAGGCTTTAGCGATTGGTGGTGTGGGGGGTACGCTATTTGGGGCACTTCTTGCTAAACTGCTCGCGGCTAAGCCCGCTGAAGCAGCTCCTCCCGATGAAAAGCTCGACTACTTGATAGAATGCCTGATCACCCTGGTCCCAGTGCTTGCCCAAGTAGCTGAGAGCAACGCCCAGCTGATTGCATTGCTCCAGCAGTGGCTCGCCGCCCAAGGCGTACCACCTGCCGAGGGCGTGGAGGTTACCGTTAAAACACCCTGGGTAGCCAAAGAGCCGGAGCAGATATACAGTTATGCCATCAGGACAACCGGCACCTTTTACTCCAACAAGATGGTTGATTGGACCAGGGGCAAGAGGCTCCTTGTCAAAGTCGAGTCGTCTCTTGACCAGGATGTCGATATCCAGCTCATAGGTAATATCGTTGACGACATGGAGCTGGCTACCGACATAGACATAGCGAAAACATGCCCGGCTAACGACAATATCAGCATTGGACCGGCCTGGGATCATTGGTGCCCTTACATTGGCGTCAAAATAACGGTTGCAGTGGCACCTACTGCCGGCCTACTAACCATTTCTGCGGTAAGCCAGGAGTAAAAGATGGGTAAACATTACGGGTTAGCTCGTGAAGCGATACTCCAGCGCTGGGGGCGGGAGGTCAGCCCGGAGTGGGTTCATGCTGATGAGCTTACTGCCCCAGGGGCAGGGACAGCCCTAGTCACCAAGGCAGTTACTGCCGGTAAAACCGGCTATATTTACGGTTTCTTCATCTCGGCTCAAGGGGCCAATGACTTTCTCCTCAATTGGACTTCAGGCGGTGCTGCCAGGTCAAAAAGGATTGTTTTCGGTGGCGGTGGAAGCACTGAATGTGTTGACCCCATAGCCCTTAATGAAGGATTGGGTGCTGATGCTGGGACTAATGTAATAATAACTAATGTAAACGCGGCAACGGCAGGAATGATATATCAGGCTAATTTGCTCTATGGGGAGGTTTAATGGGAGGCTTTTCAACACCAACAGCAGCCGGTGGAATAACAAAGCTATCTGAGCTAATCATAGATGCTGCCCCAGGTAAGGCAAAGGACATTGCCGAGCTTATCCTGACTACACAGGGTGATGTTCTTTACTGTAATGCAGAGGCAGCCAGGTTAGCCGCTGACTATGGCGTTGGCTATAACTTTCTTCATGCACAGAATACGGGCGTTGACCAGCCAGAGTGGGAGGATATTCAGGGCATAGTCGCATACATGACTGGTTCTGTAAAGGTTATGGCAGCCCCACCAACCTTGATTATACCTGCTATTCCTGATATAAGCGTTGTTGTTGCTGAAGACCACTCAGGAGGTGGACATGTGGCAGAGAAAACCCTAACTATCCCTGCGCCAAGTATAGCTGAGGCTGCGGAGGTAAGCTCGGTCTTAATTGAAGATTGCGAGGATGCCTGGGATGAGTATATTCAGGCGAATGTTACCTCTACCGCCGATGGTGTTACGAAGAAGTTTGGTGCTGCCAGTGCCAAGATGGCAGTCGCCGATGCTGCCGCTGTGGGCAGGTTGGCCACTGAGGATATAGGCCCCTTTGACCTTTCTCCCTACAAATACTTAAAGGCTTGGGTAAGGAGCAGTGTTATTATCTCAAGCAATGACCTATCTATCCTACTTGATGACCATGCCCAGTGTATCTCACCTAGTAAGGATTTAGATATTGGAGCCATTGTAGCAGACACTTGGACAGAAGTTCTCCTGGATATGGGAGACACTTCAGGACTGGTGGCTATAATTTCAATCGGTATAGATATGGATGTTGATAAAGGCATCTTTGACTTTTGGATTGACCAGGTAAGAGCAACCAAAGGGGGAGTTTAATAGAAGGAGGCGAACTATGCTTGGCTTAAAAGAGGAGAGACAATGGCAGCAATTAAAGAAGTTGGGGCTAAAGCTGCGTGTTCCTATTCCCGAAGTATTTTTAGGACTTGAGGTGAAAGATGGGAAGGGGCAGGTAATTCATAAGCACGAACAGCGGAGCCACACCTGGAATAGAAATGCCTACAACTGGCTCCTGTCCCAGTTTGGTGCAATAAATGCCGACGGTGCGAGTTGGGGTGCCGGCAACATAAATATGAAGGATGTCGGGGCAACACTTCGTACTGGGGCTTATCCAATCGCGGTTGACCCTACCGAAAGTGCTGAAGCTGGTAATAAAGGTTATATGGGGGCAGCGGCTAACGATGAATTTGGTATCGTTGTTGGTTCGGGGGTTGGCGCAGAGAGTTTTGAGGATTGGGTTCTGGGCACTCAGATAGAAGAAGGGGCGGTGGCTGGCAAATTAAATCATATTTTATCTGAGACCCCAGTTGATACCTACACTGCTGGAACTAAGACCTGGACAGTTGTGTTTATTCGCTACTTCAACAATAACAGCGGCGGGAACGTTGATGTAAACGAGGTGGCTATTTATGGAAAGGTTTCAGCAGCCAACACCGTTCTTGGCAAGATGCCAACGAGAGACAAACTGGCTTCTACCGTTACCGTTCCCGACACTGGCCAGCTCAAGGTAACCTACACCATCCAGCTAGTATTTCCAGAATAAGAGACAATAAGAGAGGCAGGGTGCTGTTATGGATTTATCCATCGGTAAAGCTAGAAATAGCAGGAGTGGGTTTTCTCCCTGTTTACCAGCAGGGTCTTTCACCCATTGTCTCGCCGTCCCGTGAGGGTGACTCCGCCTGTAATCGGGGTCAGCACCCCGCCATTAAGGAGATAGTAAGGTGAATAAGCTACTCTATCTGGGAATAGTGTTAATGACACTGGGGGCTGTAGGCACACTGCTCGCCGTAATATTAGAGATACAGACTGGGGCGCCCGTCTACATGCTTGTGATGAAGGTGACGGCTGGGCTATTTGGTGTTGGAGGCCCGCTTATAGGCATAGCAATCGTCAAGAGAAGGAGAAACAAAAGGGATTAAGGAGGTTGCCATGGCAAGAGGAAATGAAGAGGGAAGAATCTCCCCGGCACTGCTCATTGTGGCGGGAGTTGGAGGCTTGGGACTCGCCGCTGTGCTTGGGCTTACCCTGGCCCAGGCAGCGCCAAAGGGCATCACTTTTCAGGCTGGCGTGGCTGGTACCCCGGCCGGCTGGGAGGGATATGACCGATGGATGTGCGCCTATTACGATCCAGGCATAGGTGACTTTATTGGTGACCAAGAGTGGCATGGTATTTATGAGTATATAACCTTTAGTGATGTCCAATCGGGAGGGTACTTTGCAGCCTGGGTGCTGAGAACATCAGACCCCAGCGTGCTCTCCCCTCAGTACACAAGCGGACCATTTTATTCTGCTGATGGACGAAAGTATCTCTTTAATATTGTAGAACTGAAGGTGTATGAAGTTGCCTAGTATAGGAAGGAGGTAATCATGGTAGAAAAAGAAAAGCGAAGGATATCACCAGCCGTAATTGTGCCAGTAGCTATTGCTGGAGTCGCTGCGCTTGGCGGCATTATCTACGCTGCTACCAGGGCTAGAGAGGCACCACCCACAATTTATACCTGCCCTTACTGTGGCCAGATATTCCTAAGACCGGATCTACTAGAAGCCCATATCTACTGGCATCATCCAGAAGAGGAGCCAGTGGAGCCGGAGCCTGAGCCGGCACCTCCCGTAGAAGAACCTGTTACCCTTTCCAATCTCGTGGTGCCCACAGAGCCAATCCCGATAGGGAAACCAGTCTACATCACCGTGGATGCTACTAATCCGAACGATACCCAGGTTGTGGCTACCATCGTGCTTGGTGGTGATTTCTCAGAGATAAGAGATGTAGTGCTGGACCCGAATAGCACAACCACAATATCATTCCTCATCACCCTTGAAACCTCTGGAAGTTACTTAGTCAGGGTTAATGGACTAGAGGCGTATATCACATCTGAGATATTGGAGGTTGAACTAAGTAACCTGGTTGCCAGCCCCCAAGTTGTTACTGTAGGAGAAAAAGTTACCATCTCTGTTCGGGTGGGAAATCCTAACTGGGAGGTTGGGATTACACACCTAGTTAAGTTGACAGGGGCTATCCAGGCTGAACAGGAAGTATCTCTAGCTCCCCACGAGGTAAAAACGGTCACCTTCACTGAAACCGTAACCTGGGAAGGATATGAAACTGTTTACTGTAATGGCCTTTCAGTTCTTATTAAGGGCGAGATATATGTTCCGCCAGAAGAAGAACCACCACCAGGAGCCTTTATCTGCCCTATATGCCAATGGAGGGGCGACAGTGACGCTGAGGTTGGCAGGCACGCCGCCGAGGCTCACTATGGCTATACCTATCCGGCAGGGACAATAAACGCCGGCTCATTCGCGGGTATGGGAGGAAGTCTTGTCCTGTATGATGTCATCGACCCCAATCCAGTGTTATTCGCTAGGGCACAGTGGGCAATGGACAATATTGTTAGTGGTGAGTATCTATGGAAAAATCTCGGCTCAAGCGAGAGGGATTCGCTTTGGACATACTTGAGAGAAGTTTTGGGAATGACTAATGGCGAGATAGACGACTTATTCAGAAGCTACGGAACTGCCTACTGGCAAGCATATATCAGGATAGATGAGATAGCTCCTGGTTGGAGCGAGTGGTTGCTGCCCCCAGAGGAGGAAGCTCCACCACATGAGGCAGAGCTGCGGCATCGTTTCAGTGCTTGGCCTGCTGATAAACCTCTACCTGATTGCCTTTTGGGTATAAGTGGTTGGGAAATATCAGACCCAACCCCCTACCAGATCGAGACTGGTTACTGGTATATTACCATCCATGCCTATTACTATGTGTGGTCGGATACTGGAGAACTCGTTTATCCTTGCACCGAGGAATACCCAAATTGTGAATGGGTAGTCTCTGGTTTTGCGGTAGGTGCCTCGCTTTACTATGATTCTACTGATATGGGGACTGTTACCTTAATTGAAAATTTGGGCGGTGGTCTCAGAAGAGTTACCGCAGGAGGTTCCACTTATTATTTTATTAGAATGACGACCAGTGTGGGATATGGTTATGCATGGTGTGACCAAAGTGGGGAACCTTATCTAAAATAAGCATGAGTTAGTAAAGCGTCAGGCTGGAGCCCATGATGAACAGAGCGCAGTTTTTAATCTTTGCCATAATACAGTCAGTTAGGCATCCCAGGACTCAAATTTACTACTACTACTGCCCGGATTGCCGGCTGCGGTTCAGCACAAAGGAAACTCGCTGTCCCAAGTGCCATAAGAAGGTGGGGCATAGCGTCGAGGTAAGGCAGCAGCCACAGATGCCTTGGTGCGGGTCTGTGCTGCTAATTATTATCGGAGTAGCCTGCTGGATTACGGGCGCTGTGGTTGAAGTGCCAAGCCTTATTGAAGTGGGCCACACCCTGGTTTATATACCGCTTGGCAATATCTTCGGGCTGACCCTGCTAAGTTAAAAGTATTTCTCAAGAAATAAACCTTGGATATAGCCGGCAGGGTTTATCTGTTAAACCGCAGTCATGGTAGACCTTGCTGTCCCGTTTCATGGGAAACCTGCTCGTCGCTACGACCTTTGAGTGCTCGGCGTTCCCTTGCTGACCTGGCCAACGTGGCAAGCTTCGGAGCCTTGATTGGGATTAGGCAGTAGCTGCTATGCTCGCAGTTGCCATTTACATACAAGCGAATGAACTCCTCCCGGACCTTTGGTCCACATAGTTGGGGCGGAGCGCTTACCTCCACCTCTTGCCCGCAGCTCGGGCACCTCAGCAGCCATACCATGGCTAGTTTTGTAGCTCGGTTCGATTCAAGGAAGAGCCTGCGCCGCCCTTCTCTCATGGCTTTGAATTTGCTCCCCGGTCTGGGGTCATCAGCTAGAAATGCTTTAATGGCACTGCGTCTGATAACAAAAACACCACCGTTTGGTCCACCGCAAGGCTTTTTCTCTGCCGCCAACCACCCGCGATGGATATAGCGAAGGATTGTTTTCTGTGATCCAAGGAGGGAGTGGAGTTGACTTATGGTATACCACGGGTCGCGCTGCCACTCTCTTTTTACCACGGAGCGAAAATAGTGCTCGGGCATGGTTGCCATATCTACCAGCCAGGGGCGCCGCCGGAGGCATTTCACAATGCTAACTTCCCTAAATGTCCACATCCGGGATAGCAATTTACCCTTCCCCTTCCGCCCCCCACCAGTTGGCCCTTTTCTGGCTTTCAGCCAGCCCTGCTCAACCCAAGTGATGACTTTGCGGCCTTGGCTGTCAGCAAGTCCTAAAACCCTAGCCAGTTCACTCGCGCTGTAGAAGTTGGCTAGGCACCGCAACCTGAGCTTTCTGGCAGCCCATAATACCCCATAGACACTACGGTTCAGGTTACGGGCAATAGTTTTGTTAGACAGCAGGCCGTAGTGGTCACTGATATACTGAAACTCCTCTGGAGTCCACTTGTACATTAACCGCGCTGGTTTATCCGCTATTTGTGTGGTCACAGACATCCCCCCACCGCCTTGGCTTCCGATTATTTCTGGCTCACGTCTATTGCTTGTTCTTCAAACTCGTCTCTCTCCATCTCGTCCCAAAGGCACCTTCCAGTCGGCTCATGTTCATAGTCTTATTACCCTTATGCCCTTGTTCAATTCAGGGTCGCTATTCTCAAAGGTGATTTTTTCGGATGAGGCAAGCTCTAGCCCATCCCAGCCTATCGGCTCCAGCTCGCTCTCATGAACGCACTCCCCCAACTGCACCGGGCTGGAACCCTCGCCTGGGCCAACACAGATGACATGCCCGTAGTAGACCTTGCCCTCGGTCGGCAGCAGCTCCACGCCGTTTCTCCAGCCGTAGATGGTGCAGGCCGGACCATCGTGATTTTTCCAACCACCCTCCCAGATCTCGATGTCCTCTCCCTTGATGATGAATGGCGGGTTTGGGGTGCCGTATTTCCCCCTGAAGTAGTCGGAGTCTCCCTTCAACCTGTAGAGTACCCCATCCCTGGCGTCCTCATCCCTGATTCCTTCGATTTGCCATTCTTCCAGTCCTTTCATTAATTTGCCTCCCCTGTAACGATTTTCCCGTTACACACCGTTCCTGTTAGTCGCTAATTTTCTTGGCAAATTCATATTTTCCTTGCCCCAGGTAGTCATAAAACTCCTTCCCTTTTTCTTGGTCTATAAATTCATACTGGCCATTGCCTATTGGTTTCAGCCCCAATGAAAGTATTTCTTCAGCAGTCAGATAGCCACCGATACACTGCACCATGTAGCGTCCGCAACATTCGCAGCGACCTACCCGTAATCTTTGTTTCATCCTCTTACACCCCCTGTAACGATTTTCCCGTTACATCTAGGGTATCTTCTTGAGTCTACGATAGCTCTCACCTTTTAGAATGATGACCTTTCCTCGACACATGCCGTAGAGTCTATCGACTGTATCTTTCCCCATGGGACCTTCGAGAGACCCCTCACCGGTGAGTGGTAATCTCGAGTTGATTAACACTGGCAGTTGAGCCTTGACCCTCTCATCGATAAGATACCAGTAGAGTTCCTGCGTAAAGCGGTAAGACCGCGGCTGCTCTTTGCCTACATCATCCAGTATGAGGAGCTTTACCCCCCTTAGCTCACGGTACACATCTTCCTCCCGCTCATGGTGCAGGTCATCCCCTGGAAGATTAAAGGTAGCCCTTATCCGCTGCCCCAGGCGTGGTCCTGTCTCGAATCTTATCGGGCACCTCGTTACACTGGGGTCACCTTTCCAGCTATTGATAACCTGAGTCCCTACAAGTGAGCAGAGGAGTGTCTTGCCGACACCGGGCCCGGGTGAAAATAAGATCAGTGACGAGCCCCCTGGGGCATCAAGGTCAAACTTCTCCGCCCACTGCCGGCATAGTTTCTGTGCTTTCCCCTGGTAATCCGGGTCAAGGTCTTCCCAGGTCATACCCTGAAACTGAGAAGGGATGCCGCAGGTTCTTATCCACTGTTTGCGTAGAGCGGCCCGCAGAGTCTCAAGCTCCCTTTCCTCCTCTGCCTTTTCTTCGGCCTCTCGGATAGCCCTGCAGGCTGGACACTCGCTCGGCCGGTACTCCTTGGGTGGTCGCATGAAGAGATAGGTCGTTACCTCACCCTGAAACTTGGCGCCGCAGGTCTTACACTCACACTCCTCAACCCTGGTCACCTGCCCCTGGTTCGTCCTCTCCGAGGACCTCCCAGCCTGCCGCTCTTGCCTCCTCGATAATATCTCGCTGATCGGCTCCGGTCCGTTCCTTCTTGCCTCCTGGTTCTCTCCTGTCTGCATGTGGCCCTCCTTTCTCTTGCCATCTGTAAAGTATCGCCTCAACATATTGCCAGCGACGGCTCTTGTATTCCACGGCCTCGGCGAAGGCCAGATCAATCCATTCGACCGGACCGCGATAATTTTCTACAAAATCTTTGAATTTTTCTGATAAAACTGGAGTAATTATTCCAAAATATTGTTCATGTAAAGTGGCTATTTTGGCTAAGGCAGGCACAGATGTAACGGGTTTTCTGCCGTTACTCTCTCCCTCTCCCTCTCCCTCTCCCTCTCTATCTAATAGGGGGGTGGGGGGAGGTAACGGATCATCTGTTACATTTTTGCTTTCTCGGTGGCGTCTTACTCTCTCCCTGACGGCCTCTTTTGACTCAGAGGGAATCATCTCTTGCCGTTCGGAGTAGTGAGTAACTACGAGCAGGTTGGAGTTCCAGTGTAGGCTCCCTAGCCCTGCCATCTTACTGATCATTGCCTCGAGGGTCTTTCGGTCTTTAGCGGATGTGATATGAAGGCATTTCGTGATTTCCGAGATTGTTAGCGGGGTGCCGTCGCCCTTGACTAGCTGGCCATCCTGCGCACACTCGTGAGCCAAGGTCACCAGCTTCCACCAAGCCCCTGTCTCGGCCAGTGTCAGGCCTAGCATCTTAGCGTCGTGAACCCACTCGGCCCACATCTTGAGCCATGGCTTTCTCTGTGCCATCTAACTCCTCTAAGTAACGGATTTTCCGTTACACCACCCTCTCAGTATGTAACGGATCCCCCGTTACACCCGACTTCTTTTAACAGATCGTCCTTAGGACAGGAGCAGGCCTATCACTACAGTCCCCGGCTGCTCACTAACTTTATCCACAACCGTTGACTCCAGAGCTGGAGACAGTTCATGGGCATCCATAGCCTCCACCCTTTGCTTGGCCTCCTCCAAGCTGTCAGCTCCGACTTTCACAGTGCCTGGTATGTGGAAGTCTACCTCGTAAATCATTCTCACCTCCTACGAGCCGTAAAAAGGTGTATGGCGTACACCTTTACCCCGTTAAGCTCCCCAGCTGGCTCTGAGGATGCAGGATCTGGGCAAATTGGATATAAAGGTCCGCATAAAGTCGGCCATAGCACCATCCCTTGTATTGGTCTTGCGTTCCCAGGTGATATTTCCCTTAATTGTCTCCAAAACAGCCTTTGGCCAATCGAGAAGCACCCAGAGGTCAAAAGACTTATAGTCTTTGCTGGCGAAGCCGAAGAAGTAAAGCTGAGCTGTCATGGTAAACCAGTCACCAGGCACTAGGCGGACTGGGTCGTTATAATACTCCACAGTAACGTCCTCTAAATATGTAAAGTTTGGGGACCCAAACTTCTCCTGGCAAGTCAATCGCATACCATTATTGAGAGTGAAGATGACATCGATGCCCAGCTCTTTGTCAAGGACACCGAGCTCAACATGAACGGGAAGAGGCAAGGACATCCGATAACGCCGATCAATATCTTTAATCCCAGGGATAATTTCCCAATAGAGCTTATCAGCCACCGGGCGCATCCTCTTCTCAAATCTGCGCCTCCAGTTGCGCTCAAATGTGACGTCATCCTTTTGGGTTATCCTGCTTACCAAGGCTACACTCTCTTATTGGAGAGGATAAGGACGTATTCATGGACGATAGGTATAAATGGTGCATTGCCGTAATCGAAATAACGGCTCCGCCCCTCAATCAACTTAACCAGGGCAGCATCCAGCGTTGCCAGGTTAAAGCCGATGATAGCTGAGTGGATGGGTTGGATAATGCCATCTTTCCGCGGGTCACTACACAGGATACAGAGATGCCCCTCCTGGGCCAGGTGGTTAACCAACTTAGCCATACAGAGCTTCAGTTTGCCCAAGTAATCAGAAAGTGAGGGGCATCGGGAAAGGTTGTTGGGATGGGCAATGTCATAGTCAATGGCATCGTGATAAGGCGGGTGCCAGAAGATTAGGTCGTATTCTCCTTCTGGATCATCACCCACCAGGTCAAATCCACTCAGCAGGTCGAGCCCTATGTAACGTATGTCCCCCATATCGAAGGCCACATCGCCGGTCGTGCCGGAGCCTTCCATGGGGTCGAGAATGGACTTTGGCTGGTAGTAGTCAATGAGGTCAACCAGCAGATAGCCTGAGGTATTGCCCGGGAACTTGGCATCCCCCCAGGGTCCACGCTCAGGATATTGGACAACTGACTTTAGATGGCCTCGGCTTCTAAGGTGTTCACTAATAAGATCCTTGCGCTTGGTGTATTCCCTTACTATTAAGGAGATGGTTTGCTGGGTAACACCAAACCTCTCTCCTACCCTCACTTGCGACATGCCGCCCAGATATAGCCTGATGGCCTCTTTGACTTTAGCTTTGTCTTTTACAAATATGTTAGCCCCTAACAAATTTGTAATGACTTGACTGACCCTGGGTCGGGATATCCCCATCACCCGGGCTATATCTTCCTCACTCATGGGGTCATAGCCATCTTTGCGCTGTCTTAGCCCTACGATAATCTGATCTCTAATTTCATTATTGACCGGCAAGCCATGGCTAGTATTCAGGGCGTAAGCCCTAGCCAGGAAAAGATGGCGGGGGCAGCCGTCATACTTTACCGGGATGGTTTTCACGCCCTCCCTCTTGTGCGCCTCTACCCGATGCCAGCCATCAAGGACTGTCATGGTTTCTTTATCAACCACTATGGCTGGCAAATCTTCCAAGCAGTCGCGGTATCTCTCAATCGCCTCTTCATCAAGGGTACTCCGCGGCCAGACTGAATTATCCAGGTTAAGGTCGCCGATATTAGCTTTCTCAACCATAAAGCACTCCTACCATATGCTAAAATAAAGCCGGCTGCTTCCTTCGCCTTCTGGAGCACATCTTCGGGGTCTCTACCGCACTG
>JABUBM010000327.1_pt1 | contig 11384 bp, 11 predicted proteins | sample 7240321 | NCBI WGS metagenome assembly JABUBM01 (sample SAMN07256344, study PRJNA390944) | subsurface metagenome | isolation source: Methane hydrate marine sediment | place: Pacific Ocean: Eastern North Pacific, ODP site 1244 | collected 2002
ATGAGGTTTTTTCAGAAGGTATCGTTGCTTACATTAAATTGAAGGAAGGAGAAAAGTTAACAGAAAAACAAGTTATAGAACATTGCAAAGGAATGGCCGCGTTTAAAAGACCTTCGCTGATTATTTTTCTAGACGAATTTCCTTTAAATCGCGTAGCAAAAACAGATTATGTGACTTTAAGTGAGCGTATTCAAGCAGATATCGATAATGCTAGAGTAAATGGAGGCTGGGACTCCCCATAAAATTTCCCCTTAACAAAATACTATTTTGTTAAAAATTTATAGTGGTTTTCGTCAATAACAGGTCTATAACCTATTTTTTGATAAATACTATTTGAAGTTGGATTACTTAAATCCGTAAACAAGAAACAGTACTTATTTCCTTCTTCTAAGAGCTGCTTGCTCAATTTTGCAACGCACTCAGTTGCGTATCCTTTCTCCTTAAGGACGGTGGGGTGTAAACTAAGTTAACAAAATTACCATTTGGAGTTCTACCAGCCTCTCTCACCATTGAAACGGGTTCGTTATTATCAAATAAAAGAAATATTTTACTTTTATTCTCTTCAAATTCATTTTTCAAATTATTAGTCATCCGTTCAATATCTTCTTCTGTTGTATCTGCTAATGCTTCTTTTATCATCTCCTCTGCCCATTTAAGTACTATTGTTTGATGAGTTTTTGATGCAACAGAAAACTTCTTAGTACCAACTGTATCTTTTGATACTTCTTCTAATTTGAAAATCCTTTCTTTCCTAAATAAATTAGGTTTTAATGAATTTTCTTCACACCACAACTCAGCAAATTTATCTGCCGCCTCTTTAAAACTCAATACGCCAGGTAACTTCTCGTTTCGTTTTAAAAGTTCTTCCACTAATACTTCAATAAAATTTAAATCATTTATATAGGAAATAATTATATCGCGCGGGGGGTTCTTAAAGCAATTAATTTTACATCATCATTGTCCGTTAATGAAAATAAAAGTGGCATCTCTTTTCCATAACGGTGAATATTTTCTTTGAGAGAGTTAAGAAGAGATAAAAGGAGGTTGTTTTCAGCCTCTCGCGCTAATAAAAAAGGATATGCGATGTCATAAAAATCATCTACTTCTTCGTAAAATCTTGCTTCCATACTCATATAAGAAGATTCACTAATTAATAAATTAACGCGTGTGGGAATGTCAGTACTAATTAAAGGTTCTTTTTGAGAGCGTCTAATTGCTTTTCAAAACTTTCAATTTCGGATTTGGAGATTGTTTTATCATTAACTTTTTGAATTATGTCAATAAAACCCCTAATAAGAGGATGTTCCAGTACAACACAAGTTTGATTTAACGTGTTAACATCTAAAATGAGGGCTGATTCTAATATCTCCCCCATTCCCATCACATCTTTGAATAATAATTCACTATCTTCTGTATATGATAAAATTACAATATCTTCTAATATTTGGGAGCCATCGTTTTTCTTTATTATCTTAAACTCGCACATATCTAATATTTCACTTTAATTTTAGAGTTTATATGTATAAGTTTGGTCAATTTAAATAAAACCAACTTTTTTAAAATACGCTTAATAAATAAAAATATAGTAATTATTTTAAACTTACAGCTAAAATCTTTAACAGAGAAAATTGATGTAAATATGACAAGACCATATCAAAAAGCAAATATCCCAGGACCCGAGATGGGTACGACCGTTTTTGATCCAAAAGTCATGGCAAACTTCTTGAAGGACGACAAAAAGAAGCTTTTTGTCATAGGCTCAGAGTCTTTAACTTGGGAACTTGATGGAAAAAAAGTTGCTGACTATTATATTGAAATAGCAAAGAAACTAGATTGTCACGTCCTTACTACGGGTCATACATATAAGTACGTAAAAGGTAAAATTCCAGACGAGAAATTGTGGGATATGTCGTTGATTAATATTACCGGTAGACTAGTAGATAAAGATTGGAAAGGCTTAGATGGCGAAGGACAATATAGAATGGCTATTTTTGGTGGACATATTGTCTACTACGTAAGTCAAACTTTAAGCCGACTAAAGAACTTTCAAAATCACCTGCGAACCGTTGAACTGGATAAATATTCACATCCTAACGCTCGATTTAGTCTTCCGAATTTTAGCGACAACGATTGGAAAGAATTTTTAGAAAAATTAATTGAAAATTTATAAAAATTAAAAAAGGAAAAATACTAAGAGGAGAATTACAATATGAGTTTTGAAGATATTCCTGTTCCAATTGGACCTGTATACGAAGGTGAACGTATTAGGGCAAAACAAATGTATGTAGAATTAGGCGGGCCCAAAATGGAAAAACACTTTGAACTTTGCAGAGTGATTTCTAAAAAAGAGATCAAAGATGGTCAAGTAACAATCCACGGACCCGATTTAAAAGACATGGAAGAAGGATCAACCCATCCAATCGGAATATTAGTAGAGGTCGCCGGACCAGAATTAGAAGTGGATCTAGAAGCCGTTTTTGAAAGAAGGATTCATGAATTCTGCAATTTCGTCAACGGAATTATGCACCTTAACCAGAGATATACAAACTGGCTAAGAATCTCTAAAACTGCAGTGGAAAAGGGTTTCAATTCGTTTCAACTACTAGGAAAAGTTCTTATTAGACTTTACAAGGCAGAATTACCAATCATTGAACAAGCTAAAGTAACTTTTTATACAAATGAAAAAGAAATTGAAAAAACTTATAAGATGGCAATGGAAATTTACGATAAAAGAGACGAGAGAGCCAGAACAATCCACGATGATGATGTGGATATGTTCTATGGATGCGTATTATGCCAATCCTTCGCCCCGACTCACGCGTGTTGCATTACACCTGACAGAACAAGTTTATGCGGTTCAATTAATTGGTTCGATGCAAGGGCAGCTGCGAAAGTCGATCCTAAGGGTCCTTTATTCGAAATTCCCCCAGGCGAATGCTTAAATGAACTTGCAGGCGAATATACCGGTATAAATGAGATGATCAAGAAACGCTCGTTAGGAGAAATTGATAGAATTTATCTATTTTCGGGCATGGAATTCCCACATACATCGTGCGGTTGTTTCGAAGCTATCGATTTTTACATCCCTGAAGTAAACGGACACGGAATTGTAGATCGAAACTACGGCGACGTAGCAATTAACGGGCTTCCGTTCACCGCGATGGCAAATTCAACCGGGGGGGGAAAGCAGATGCCCGGTTTTAACGGCATCAGCATCCAGTACATCGTATCACCGAAATATCAGCAGTATGACGGAAAATCACAAGGATTAAATAACGGAATTGAAACCGTCGTGTGGATGAACAAGGGAGTAAAAGACCGCATCAGCGAGTTCCTTCCGAAAGACCTTTTGCCTAAAATCGCAACTGAAGAAGAAGTTACTGATATTAACGCGTTAAAGCAATGGTGTCAGGATGTTAACCATCCCATAGTCGAAACATGGGCAGAGGCGTTAGCGGAAGAGGAGGAAGAGGAAGAAGAATGGGAAGCAGAAGGTGCGATGGTTCCAATGGGAACTGTTGGGATGACTATTCCTGGTGTTGGCGGTGCTGGTGGGTTCAGAATCATCTTAAAGAACTGCAAAATCCACGCCGAGGCAATTATTATTAAAAAAATTGAACCTAAACGCAAGAAGAAATAAGGAACTTATTCCACTTTATTTTTATTTTTTATTTTATTGTCAACTTTATTTCTAATTTTATTTTAACTTTCTTCTAATTTCACATATGATTTTCTTTTATAACGAGCTTGATATAATTCGCAACGAATAGAGTTTCTGACGATATAACCACTTTTTTGAAAGATCGAATCTTCTAGAATATAATCGTGATACATTGATGCTTTACAAGGATATGAATAATGAGCTTTATTTATTTCCTCAATTAAGCAAAAATCATCTTGATTTTCTTTATTAAAGCATTTCAATTTTAATTTTTGAATAATATAGTTAGTGGATCCACATGGAGCACTCTGTAATACACATGCATCCTCTATTGATCTCCCATCACTACTCATTAAAATAGATATAATTGGTACACCTATTTGAAAATAATCTATGAACTCATCAATATAATTCCGTTGTTTTGTTATATGAAATCCTACTTTATTATATTGGTCTTCTTCTTTACTTAGTGAACAGAAAGGTTTTGGAAATGCTGCTTGAATATTATATCGTTCAAACTCAAATAAAACCTTAACTTGAAGTTCTGGAGAAACCCACTTAGGATTTTCAATGGGAACAATTACGGCTTTCACTCCTTTATCTTTCAAATATTCAGGTAATTTGACAAGTAAATTTTTATGGATGCCAATCACTAATAAAAAGTCAATAGGAGGAATTTCTTTTGGTAAAAGATTGATTTTATCTTCTTCAGCGCTATTAAAAGCCCCTCTAACTTTTATATAGAAATAAATTTTACTAGCATGACTTTTTAGATGTTTACGACATTGAATGCAATCTATTTTATTTTTTGATATTTGACAAGCATAGCAAAATTTTAAGTCATTTATTAAATGTCCAATGAATTTAGATGCTAATTCTTCAGTTTCAGGATTTTTACCATAAAAAATTCCTAATTTATAATCTTTTTTACCTAACATAAATTTAGTTTTCAACATAATTTATTGCAATTTTCATATTAAGGTATTTTTTAATTAAAAAATCAAATTAAAAAAAAAATTCACAAAACCATTTTTTATAATCCTTTAAGAAAGAATTATTGGTTTTTTCAAATTTAGTATGGTCAAACCATTTAAAATATCGTTGATAAAAGTTTGAATTAATACTATTACTAAAATAATTAGTATGAGAATTTTCATAATCGTATAATTTCAAGCTACTTATTTCTGCGATATTAGTTTTTTGAAAAATTGATAGAATTACGGAATCAAACATTTTTTTAAATCCACCGTTATTTTTGATTATTGCCTCAATTTATCATGCAATATGCACTCTTTAGACATTTCTCAGCACTACTTACAATTGAATTAATAATATCTGAGACGCTCTCAATTTCCTCTACTAGTCCACAACTCTGTCCTAAGAGAATAATACCATTATCAACATCTCCATTATATGCTTTCTCTAATTTTATTACGCCGTCTCTTATTACTGACATAGAAGTTTCTTCAGCTCTTTTTTCTGTTTTATTTAAAACAGCAGTGGCATTTTCTGCATAACTATTCTTAAATACTCGGGCAGGTCCAAAAACACCTGTAACTAATTTAGTATCAGATATAGTTGAATTTTTGACCTCATTTCATGAAATTCACATTCCTTTGATGCAATAAGTCTGGTTCCCATAGCAATTGCCCCTGCACCCATAGCTAAAGCGGAAGCTAATCCCTCTCCAGTAGCATAGCCTCCACAAGCAATCATAGGGATATTTGGGAATTCTTGTCTAATTTGTTGTAAGAGAATTAAAGTGCTTGTATTTTCATAAGATTGATGCCCTCCACCTTCATGCCCGGTTGCGACTATTCCATCAACACCATTTCTTATCACTTTTTTAGCTAGCTTTAAAGAAGGTATTACATGAAAATGTTTGATATTTGATGTTTCTTTTAGAGCCATAAAATGCTTGTTATATAACATTTTTGGAGAGCCTGCGCTCGTAATTAAATAGGTACATTGGTCTTTGATTTTAGGATTGTCCATTATAAATCTTGGAATTCGCCTACATAATTTTATCGCATCAGGTTGCAGTGAGGCTGTTCTAATATTCAACCCAAAAGGCTTATCAGTATACTCAACTACTGTTTTCATGCTTTCTTGAATCTGATTTAAAGTAATTCCTTCACTTAATGTTACATGGCTTAAAACACCTAAACCCCCTGCTTCTGAGACCGCAATTGTTAGTTTTGTCGTGTAGAAGGGTCCCATGGGTGCTGCAACTATTGGATGTTTAATACCTAACATTTCAGCTACGTTCGTCTTTATAACCATTTTTTCCAACCTTTTTTTATTAAATTTTTCTTTATTTTTTAATAAATATTCATCTATTAGATACAATATTTATTTGACTTAATAGATATTTAGTTGAATAATCTGCATCTTATATAAGTTTAACCAATTCGTCTGGATTAATATAAGGTGTATATTAAATATGATCATTAAGCATAATCTTTAATTGACAAAGAAATTTATTAAAAATATTAAATTTGATTCGCGTAGGTTTCTTAAAATCAAAGTAGAAGCAATATTTGGCTTAATCTGGGTTATTAAAAAAAGAAATCTATCTATTCGATACAGGTTTTATTTGATTTAATAGATATCTAGTTGAATCATCTACATCATATTTAAGTTTAATCAATTCATCTGGATTAATATAATGTGTATACTTAATATGATTATTAAGCGTGATCTTTAATGGTTATAGAAATTTATTAAATAAATTAAAATTAATTTGCATAAGGCCATCAAAATCAAAGTAGAAGCAATATTTGATTTAATCTGAGTTATTAAAAAAAGTAATCTAATTTAATAAATCTATAAACATAACTTGGAAGATACTGAAAATATTCTTTTCAATGTGTAAATCTTTTAATAATTTGTTATGAATTAATTAAAAATGTAATTTAACTTATGTTCGATTATTTTGTTAATTGAATCTTTCTAAATGAAATTTATGGAAGTTTAAGATGAGTGTAATGGAAAGAAAAAAAAGACTCGAAGTCGTTCACCTAAGAAAAAAGCAGCTCAATTTGAACGAATTTTGAAAACAGGAAAGGACTTATTTTTGGAAAAAGGAAGAGATGGTTTTAGTCTACGAAGCTTAGCAAAAAACCTTGGTATGAACCAAAATAATTTATATAATTATGTAGAAAGTAAGAGAGAATTGTGGATTGCTATTCGAAATAAGTTTTTTATGCAATATAGAGATGAAAATATCAACATTATTAAAAATCATAATACATCAACAATCAATCTTCTAATGAAGATTTTTGAAAACTTTTTACAGTTTGCTGATAAAGATTTTGGAGCTTTTAGTATGATGCATCTTATTGAGGCTCCTTCTTCTGATAAAATGGGTCCTTTTGAAAGGGAATATCGAAAATTCAATTTTTTAAAGGGTACAGCAAAAGTTATACAGAATGGAATTAATGATGGAAAAATTAAAGAGTCTAATGCAGGAATACTTTCTTTCTATACTTATAGTCTAATTTTGGGTGCTGCTATTGTAGATAGACATATGAGAATAATCGAGCAAAGTGAAGACTTTAATGGTAATCTTGCGAGTGAAATAATCCAGTTTGGTCAAGCAGATTTTTCTAGAAAAGATTTTCGAAATTTTATTTTAAATAAATTAGAAAATTCATTAACAGATTCATCTTTAGCTCAAAAAGAATTAAACACTAAATAACATAGGTAATCTCTTTCAAATCAATTAATAAATTTAAAACCTACAAATATGACGCTGCCCCTTTTTTTTTTATTCTATTTTTTATTTTATTGTATTATAGCATAGTTTTTGCTCGCTTTTAGATTATATTTATGTAGATGGCGAAAAATTCCAGCAGTGTAAATTTATTACATTCTCAACAAATCTTTTCAAGTTAATAATTCAAGTTTCATGATATTTCTTATTTAAATCCAGTAAACAAATAAATATTTAGTTTATTTCTCCATTATCAAATGAAATTAATACAAAAGTTAATAAAAAATAAGGAAATTCTCAAGGAAAGTTTCTTTAAAAGCGTATTATATAGGATAATAACAATCTTTCTTGGAATGCTAGTTATTTTTACAATTACAGGGGATATGATTGCTGCTTTTTCTATTGGAATGGTCACAGAAACAGTTCAATTTATTAATTATTTTTTCTATGAAGCAATATGGACTAATTATCACGACAAACGATTAAGGATCAAAATTGAAAGGACAAGGGAAGTTGATATTAAATTAGATTTTGATCTACTAAAAGAGATTTCTTTTGAATTCTCTCAAACAAATACTTATGTCAAAGAAGCACATGAGTCTATATTGTCTTTTTTTAAGAAATTATTGCAAAACGAGAGTTTAGCAGAAATACACGAAGACATTCAAAGAGACAAGAATTATTTTGAATTAAAACATAAAGATAGGAGTTTTATGCGATAATTACCTAATTTAAGCTTATTTTTTTGGTTTTTTATTTTTTATTTTATTGAATTTCAAAAATTTTATTTCTATTTAGTTTCACTTAGATTTTTAAGTCGCTTTATTACATCCCATTTCTTTACTAACTTTGCTACAACTGGGGGTACCAAATGTTCCCATTCTCCACCCTTGAGCATAGATTCGCGTACATCGCTTCCACTGAGCCCTTTTTTTTTCTAAAGGGACTTCCCATAAAACATGAACATTCAATCCTAAAGATTCTAGGTATTTTTTCTTTTGTCGGCCCCAATCGTCGTAAATCAGAGGAAAAACACCATATCTATTGGAACGTAATATTTTAATAACTCAGGTACATTTATAGGGAACGGTACAATAGAGAATTCTGACAATTCCAAACCTTTTTCTAATAAAGTTTCTCTTACCATTACATAGCGTTCATAGTAAGTCAAAGGGTTAGCGGTAAGCGTACTGCGATGAGGATTTGAATCGTGGACTTTAGTTAGGGTAGGATCAGGATTGGTAATTCCCACGATTAAATGATTACATAGTTTTTTTCCTGCTAGGAGAAATTTCACATGATCGTTGTGGAGTATTTGGAGTCTTCCGTGAATTACGCCTGTTTCGTACTGTGTTCCTTTAACTTGCTTCATTCTAGTTAATTATTTGTCGCTATAAAATAATTCGAATAATTCAAAAAAGATTAATAATTTTGCCATATAAATTATTCAATTTGACGATAGGTTTATTATTATGTTACTAAAAGAGGATATCGAAGAATCGAAAGAACGCATGGATGCGTGGTGGGATCACGAGGTAATTGATCGTCCGGTTATATCGTACTATTTTTCGAAGAAAAGGGCAGCCATTGGAGGTTATTTAGACGCCTTGGGGCAAGATTGGAAGTTAGCAAAAAACCCAGAGGGTATCGAGGAAGCTCTTGATAGTTTTGAGAAAAAAGCGGAAAAAACTTTTTATGGTGGAGAAGCAATACCTTCTTATTTACCAAATTACGGCCCGGGCATAGTTGCGGCTATTTTTGGCGTTGAACCTAAATTTCAATCTGAAACTATTTGGTTTAGTCGCCCAACCAAACCAGAAGAAATAATATCTCTACTTGAAAGCGTAAAATTAAACCAGAATAACGAATGGTATTCGAGGATTCTTAGAATCACAGAGTATGCTGTGAAAAGAGCGAAAGAAAATTATCAGATTTCAATTACAGATCTAGGAGGGGTTTTAGATATTCTTTCCTCGTTCTTAGGGCCAACTAATCTATTACTAACTATGAAACGTAAACCACACATAATAGACACTTGCCGAGAAATAATTCTTGAAAAGTTAATAAAAATCTACGATAAGCTTTATGAAATAATTAAGAAGGATTGCAAAGGCTTCAATGCTTGGCTAAATGTCTGGTGTAGGAAAAGTTGGTATCCCGTTCAATGTGACTTTATCGCGATGCTTAACCCAAAATGGTTTAAAAGGTTTGCGTTACCAGATATAATTACTCAAATCGAACACATGGATTACGCAATTTATCATATGGATGGTCCTTATCAAATCCCGTTTTTAGACGATTTTTTATTAATCTCACATCTGACAGGTATCCAATGGGTACCAGGAGCAGGTCGGCAACCACAAGGATCAGAAGAATGGATTCCATTATACAAAAAAATCCAAAAAGCAGGCAAAAATGTTGTAATAGATACCCTTTCGGAAAAAGTACCTCATTTATATCGTAATTTAGAGCATAAAGGCTTATACGTTAGAACGCTCTATTCTTCTAAAATAATTGCAGACTTTTACTTACCCCCTTTTATTGGTGGTGGAGATGGTAAGTTAATAGAAGAAGCAATTAGCTGGGTAAAAAATAACGAATATTCAAACTTAAATAGGGAATTGCTTGAGGATTTTTTAAATACGAAACAATATGAGTTCGACAATGGAGTTAAACGACAACTGCTTAAACAAATAAATAGTTCTTTAAAAGAAAAGCTGTATTTTACTTGAAATAAACTTATACCTCTCTTTTTTACTATTTTTATAGACCTTTTTGGTTTATATGTTTTTATTGACAATTTATTCTTATTGTAAAATAATGTCTTTTAGTTGATGTTAATGACGAGTGCCAAAGTATTTGAAACAAATCTAGAGCATCTAACAAAAAATCAATATGGTTATAGTCACTCAATAAAGTTTATCCACGCTAGCGACATTCATCTAGGCAGTCACCAATATCGTAACGATTATCGTGCGAACGATTTTATTTTTGCTTTTGAGGAAATTTTATCTTTAGCAGTTATCCATCGAGTTGATTTTTTGTTATTGGGGGGAGATGTTTTTACATCCTTAGAAATGCTACCTGGGAAATTAACCAAAATAGTTAATCTCCTGACGAGTTTCAAAAAAGTCACGAAAAACCAAATTTTGATAATAGCAATTGAAGGAAACCACGATATTCGAAAGTTTTCAAGAGGTGTTAGGTTTAAAAAGCGTGGACAATCGTGGTTAAAGCTACTAGCCAATTTAGGGTTAATTATATTACTCGACGCGGAATTAGATGGAGCACCTGAAGAAATATTTAAGAGTTATAATTTCCAAACAAGAAAAGGTGGTAAAATCCAAATAAAAAATGCGATGATTTATGGTACGGGATATCTAGGAGAAAACCCCGAGGACGATCTATTAAAAATAAAGGAAGGAATAGTAAAAGATGACGGTTATTTCCACATTCTTCTACAGCATTTTGGTATTGAGGGGCAAATGAAAAGAGTACCAGGAGTATGCTACGAGAAACTTATTCCTTTAAAAGATAGAGTAAATTATTTAGCACTTGGGCATTACCATTTGCAGTTTGTTTTAGACGATTGGATTTATAACCCAGGATCTTCTGAATCGGCGTGTACCATGGATTTTTCGTTTAATCGGGGCGTATTTCTAGTTTCAATTTCGAAAGAAGATAAATATATCAAAAAAGTTAAGAAAATTCAGTTATCTAATAGGACATTCTTATGGGAAAGTATTAATTTTCAAAGGCAATTTAGGGACAAAGAAAAATTGTATGCCGATATTACTCAGAAATTAAGAAAATCTTTGAGTTCAATTAACTATTTTGATTTAAAGCCTTCTAATGTTCAAATGCCTGTGCTTCTTCTTACACTAAAAGGTCGAAGACCTTTTACTAAAGGTAAAATTAACGAAAAAGAATTATCGAAATTATTGTGCGAAAATCTACCTGTAGTAGATGTGAGAATTTATCAAAAGTTTTCAAATTTTCTAAAGAACA
>JABUBM010000328.1_pt1 | contig 11382 bp, 12 predicted proteins | sample 7240321 | NCBI WGS metagenome assembly JABUBM01 (sample SAMN07256344, study PRJNA390944) | subsurface metagenome | isolation source: Methane hydrate marine sediment | place: Pacific Ocean: Eastern North Pacific, ODP site 1244 | collected 2002
TATGTTAATTATTTTTTGCTCAACAATTTCGAGGTTATTTCCAGAATCAACATAAATAGCACCGCATATTGACTCAATAACATCGGCTAAAATTGAAGTGCTCCTAACTTTCTGTTTTTTTGATGAGATAATATATTTCCATAATTCCATTTCGGTAGCTACCTTTAAAAAGGTCTGGTTATCTTCTAAACATTGTTTTGTTTTCGTTAATCTGCCGGGATCATTTTCACCTGAATTATATATCTTTAAGCTAAAGATTAATTTTATCACCGCATCTCCGAGAGTTTCTAAAATTTCATAATGACCTAAATTATTTTCATTCCCATATTGAGGTGTTGTTAAGGCTTCGAGTAGTATTTCGGGGTTTTGAAATTGATAATTTATAAACTCTTGAAACAGTTTTAATTTATCTCCTATAATAAGTTTATCCATACAACTAAAATAAGTAAGGAAAAATTTAAAAATTTAGACAAGTCTAGTTTAATATGGATCCAGAAAAAGTAATAAAATCACTCTCAATAATTAAAGATATTGAGGAAAAAAACAGAGAAATGGAAGAATTTCTTTCAAACTTAACAATTACCTCACGAAATGATCTTCTCAAAGAGATAACCAGCGATATTATTGAAAAAAATAGTATTATTAAAGAACATGGCTTCTCTAAAGAAAATATTTGTGTTTCTGAATCGGTAAGCTCAGAACTTATTTCGATCAGTTCCATAATTGATAATCTCGTTTCCAATATCCAGAAAAATCCATCAAAAAAAGTTCTCTACTTGAGACTCTTTCTTGATAGATTTCATGATATCTCTGACCAAGATAAAAATGTACTTATTCAATCTGTCAAAGATGAGCCCTCTGAAGGATTAAAAGAAAAAATGTTATCATTAATTAATGTATTCAAATTAGAAATTTAAAATTAGAAAAAAAAAGAAAAAATCAAATTCTTATCTTTAATTTTGATCTTATGAAATTCTAACAAAAGTTTATTCATATTCAAATAATTTCAGTAGAGTTAGAACATTTTTAATTCCCTTAATTTTGATTCGGAAGGTAAGAATTTTCCAAATTATAGATCCCATCGAAATATCCCCTCCACCTAGAAGCTCTACAAAAAGCTGCATTTTTGCTTCTAGAAAACCATCCCATCCAGCATACTTCTTTTTGATGTTTTCCTTTGGTTTGTTTTCAATACTCTCTACATAAACTTTGCCTTTATCGATTACTAACAAGGCGGCGTATTTTCCATCTTTGGCGTTTAAGAGAATTTTTAATTCAGAATCTTTAAAATCTTCCTTGAACTGCTCAATAGTATTTAAAACTTCGACTTCTTTAGCTACGACTTTAGCAAACCCTTTTAACCGTTTCGTTTTTTCTTCAGCCATTTTAATCAACTTTCAGCATTATTATAATCGAAATCGTTTTAAAAAAAGATTTCACTTAAAATAAATCTAATATGAAAGTTAAAAATATCTTTTTTCAAAGAAATTTAAAATTTAAAACAAGGAAGATGGAATGAATAGAGTATAATAGTTTCTCTTCGCAAAACTAATACCCATTAGCATCGCCCATTTCGAAGAATTCTTCAAAAGCTTTCCTATCTTGAGCAGAAATTTTCGATTTCGCAAGAACTTTCTTTATCACTATAGGAGCTGCTTCTTTATCATCGTGTTTTATCGTTTTAACTATATTATAATCGTTATTATTTGGATCTATCTCGAATTCTTTCTCACACGCTTTGCAGTATAGTTTTTTGTTTTTAGGGATCAGGATGTTATCGCAATCTGGGCAAAACCTCATAGTTTCGTTGACCACCAAATTTTTATCTTTAAAAATTTTACGCTTTTTATTACTTGTTAGTATTATACAATAATCTTCTATCAATTAATTATTAAAATATTCTATATTTATAAATTTAATGGCGACCAATACTTGTTGCCGTATTTGAGTATTTAAATTTTTCTTTTACAATCTTATTGTATAACTAATAATTGGTTATGAGAAATTTGTTTGTGAAAGTTTAAATTATCAGAAGTCGTATTTTTCTGAGTTAATAGTTTTTAATTTGCTAAAATAAAAATTTAATTAAAAAGTAATATTAAATTTCCTCAGCAATAACAAGTTTTAAGTGAGATTTATAAGATGATTGAAAGCGAAAAAAAAATTTTAATAGTAGGACATCGTGGTGCAAGCTCGGATTCACCCGAAAATACACTAAAAGCGTTTGAAAAAGCTATAGAATTAAAAGCCGATTATGTGGAGTTTGATGTCCAAGAAACTCGAGATGGAAATATAGTAGTTACGCATGACGAAGACATCAAAAGAATAACTGGTAAAGATGGATTAATAAAAGATATGACGCTGAACGAATTGAGAAAACTGAACTTTGGAGAGGGGGAAAAAATTCCAACTTTGCAAGAACTAGTTGAACTGACAAAAAATAAAATTGGTTTAAATTGCGAAATTAAAGTAGAAGGAATTACAGAAAAAGTTATTCATATTTTTAGAGAATATGATATTATAGACACAACATTGGTGAGTTCCTTTATACACGATGAGCTATTAAAAATTCAAAAGCTAGAGCCATCCATAAAATTAGCTTCACTAGAACCAACTCCAGGCACTATAAAGATTGATTGGGATAAAAAAAAAGAAATGATTCAGTATTGTATAGATAATAACCTTTACGCGATTAATCCTTTAGTAATGATGGTAGATCAGCTGTTTGTGGATTTTGCTCACGCTAATAATGTAAAAGTTTTTCCGTGGACGGTTGATTCTAAGGTGTCTATTAAGAAACTTATAAGACTAGGCGTTGACGGCATAATTACTAATGATATTTCTCGTACGAAAGATATCTTAAAATCATTTTCTTAAATTCTAATCTTAAATGTTTGAAGTGATTTTATTAATGACATTAAAAAAAAAAGATGTTTTAATAATTGGACATAAAGGCGCAAGCGCGATCGCCCTTGAAAATACGTTAAAGGCTTTTAAGAAAGCAATTGAATTAAAAGCTGATCTGGTAGAATTTGACATACATAAAACTAAAGATGGCGAAATTGTCATAATTCACGATTCAGATACCTTAAGCATTACAGGCGTCCAAGGATTGATTAAAGATTTGACTTTGGAAGAGATTAAAAAATTGGATGCAGGCGAAGGCGAAAAAATCCCTACTTTATTAGAATTAATTAAAGTTGCAAAAGAGAAAGTGGGTTTGCAAATAGAAATTAAATCGAGTGGTCTACTTGAGAAGTTAATTAAACTTTTGAAAGAAGAAAATCTTGTAAATACTTCAATTGTTAGCTGTTTTGCATTTGACGAATTAGTGAAGTTGAAAAATCTAGAGCCTAAAATAAAGCTAGGCTTTTTGTTACCCGCAGAACTTGTGCGAGCTCGCCAAATTAAAAGAAAGATTTTAAAAGTAGTTGATAAAAAATTTTATGCAATTCATCCACATTATAATATAACTGACAAAGAAATCGTTGATTTTGCTCATGATAACGATCTTAAAGTTAATGTTTGGACAATAAACGATAAGGATATTATGGAGCGTTTAATAGAAATTGGGGTCGATGGAATTATTACTGATGATATTTCAATGGCCAATGAATTACTAGGAAGAGTTGTCTAATAATTTTTTAAGAAAGCTAGTTTCCCCATTAAACCATAATAAAATATTTTAGTCAAGTTCTATTTTATTCATTAATCTTTTAAACCAGTTTCAGTTATTTTCTTCATGTCTACATTACAAGAATCAAAAATTGATTTTAATAGATTATTCTTTCCAAGATCTATTGGAATTATTGGAGCAAGCTGGGATCCAGCAGGTGGGGGCTTTTTCGTCCGAGCAATGAAAGATAAGTTTCGAGGACCGATGTATTTATTTAATCCTCGATTAGCTGGAAAAAAGCTCTTAGGTCATAAAGTCTATAACTCTATTTTAGAGATTTCAGAACCCATTGATTACGTCATATTAGCTGTCCCTTCACGTCTGGTTCCTAAATTATTGGAGGAAGTTGGTCAGAGAAAGGTCCCTTTTTGCACAATTTTTTCTTCTGGTTTCCGCGAGGTAGGAAACGAGACGCTGGAAAACCAAACAATACAAGTTGCTCGAAAATATAACATCCGAATTATAGGACCTAACTGTATCGGCGTATACAATCCAAAAGGAGGTCTCTATTTTGCTTTTGAGCAATCCAGAAAATCAGGTAACTTTGGTGGAATATTTCAATCTGGTGGAATTGCTCAAAATATCTCTCAGCTTATCGTTTCATATGGATTATATACCTCAAAATCGATTTCAATTGGTAATTCGTTAGATTTATCTCCAGTAGAATTTTTAGAATATTTCTTAACTGACGAACACACCAAAATAATTGGTTTGTACATTGAGAACCTGAGGTCAATCGAACAGGGACGGAAATTTATGGAAATAGTTAAAAAATGTAATTTAAATAGGAAACCCGTAATTCTTTGGAGGGCAGGATATGGAGAAGCAACAAAGAAAGCAATTTTATCTCACACTGGAGGTTTAGCCGGGAACAATGAAATTTGGAAGGCAGTAGGGAAGCAAACAGGTAGTTGTATAGCAAGTAATTCAAACGAGCTTGCCGCGTTAGCTTCAACCTTTAATTTAACTCGCTTACCAAACACGCGCAATGTAGGGGTGATTGGGATTGGTGGTGGTTCCACGATTGAGGCAATAGACATATTAGAAAAATATAATTTAAAAATACTCCAATTATCAGAGAAGACAATGAATAAAATGAAAAGATTCATTCCAGATGTAAATACTAACTTAACAAATCCAATAGATCTAGGCGGAATGGGAATCCAACCAAACACCTATTATCGTACAATTTTAGCGCTAGATAAAGACCCTAACATTTCTTCTATTATCTTCGTTAAAGATCCCGAAAGATTTGGAGGGTTTGAGGAAATTTTAGACGAATTGGGGTATAAAGGGCTCGACTTAAACAGAGAATTTATAAGATATATTTCTAAAGCAAAAAGCGCGTGTACAAAACCAATGTATTGCGTTATGTTAAAAATAAACGAAGGATTCGAAGCGTATAAAAGTAGATACAAATTTAAGCTAAAATTGTTAAATCGCAATGTTCCTGTTTTCGAATCGTTAGAACTTGCAGGTTCTGTTTTAGATAAGGTGAATCACTATCGAGAATTCTTGCAAAAGCATGGAAAATTCCCAAAAATTGAAGCTACATAAGCATCTTAATTTAAAATAAAATTGTAAGAAGGTTTTTAATTTTTTTCCAAATGCTTGATTTCTATGGGTCTTCCGGGACTTCCTTGGTAATAATACTTATCTGGCTTCCCTCTCCAATTTTTATGTAATACCGTATTTGGAAAGATAACATTATTATCCTTGGTTAGAGCGTTGGGACCGGCAATTATTCCAGGATAGAACGTCGTGTTTTTTCCAAGTTTTATTTCCATCATACTTATCTTCCCAAAGATTGTATTGACGGCGTGACTCGACAATGCAGCCGTAGGGTAGAAGAAGACGTTATCTCCTAAATCTGTGAATTCTAAACCTACGTAGGAATCGCAATAAATCACGTTCTTTCCGATCTTATTGTGACTGATCCTTCTTAGCGTGCGATTCACGAGCCAAGGAAAAGGCGATTTGGACGTCAACCACATCGGATATTTTATTATGAATCCTCTTTTATGGTAATACTTCATCATCTTTCCTTCTTCGCTATTAACATCGTCTAAAACCCGTTTGAAAACTCCTTCTTTGGGAGGTGATTTTTTACTCCATCGTCGAGTCCATAATGCTGTGAACTCAATTAATAAAATAAGATAAACAAAATAAAGAAATAATAGGAAACCAGGGAGTATTAAGAAATGAATTATTTGTGGAATTGAAAAATAGATAATAAAACCGTATTCAAATAGTAAAAAAAGCCCTAAACATGCATAAAGAGGAACCAAGAAGCTAATAAAATTAATTTTGAGGAAGTCTAAAATGGGAAGTTCCACAACTTGCCCTTTTTTCTGCTCAAATTCGGAATTTACTTTTCCTTCTACTTTGTTCTCTTCCATAGTATAATTATTACTATTGTCTTATAAAAAATTATTTAACCATTATTCAGACAAAAAAAAAAGTCGGCTCTAAACCTCTATAACGGGTAAAATCTAGGGCGATGAATAAGGTTTTTTCCTCGGATTAATTTTTCTAAGTTGGTTTTTAATGTTTTAATTTCGTAATCTCCTTTAACTTTAATTTCATAAATATGCTTTTGATTTTTGCTACCTTCAGTTTGGTGATACAAGTTCAATGAGTAAGACTTAGGTTTTTTGAAAATCTCTAAAGATATAACTCGCAACGGTTCTCCTTGAACCGTGGTTTTTTTATCTTTGATCGAAATCGCGGTCGAATTTCCTTGAAATTTTACCGTAATGTAAAAGGGCCTAATTACATCTTCTAGAACGCTTAAAATCCTTAAGATGTGCTCGGAAACGTTCTCCTTCGCTTCGTAAAAACCAAATTCTTTAGGTGAATTATTAGACAATACACACATATTATAAAATTAATCTTATTTAAGCTTTTTAGTCGGTGAAACCTACAAGCTACAACTTAAAATTGAGAGCTACAAATCTCTACCTATCCCGTAATAAATTAGCAACCCTGACGAAAAAAGCAAAACTATAGCAGATAAACCCCATACCGTTTTAAAGGTGGGTTCTTGCCACGTGTTATACAACAAAACGCCATATACTAAAACGATCAGCATCGTGATCCCAATAAGGAACAAGCTTAATTTTCTCTTTAAAGTGGCGTCAGTAAACGTTTTACGCAATCGTATAGAGTAATAAACCACAGGTATGGTGAAGGTAAGCGTAAAGAGAATATTCGCGGCGATATATAACGGAAAAGTATATACAGGCACCCAATTCTCTGAAAAAATTACGCCACCCGGATAAAGGTGTAAGAGAAGCCACGCTATTCCGTACGCGATTATTATTGCGAACGCCTTTTTAAGCGTAAACATCCATTTAATTTTTAATAAGCTTAAAATAAAAACTAGTACGAACACAAACGAAAACATCGTTAAATAAGTCGCAAGAAAATATAGAATCATAATAAATTCTCCTGGGGAATAGAAGGCAATTAACACTGTAATTCCGTTTATAGCAAAACCGAGATTCCCGATAAAATAAAAACCGCTTAACATAAGCGAACTTCTGTTGGTGTTGCGCTTTAAAATCTTATAGATTAGAAAAGAAAACAACCCTACAAGAAATACTTGAGGAACAAATACTATAAACAGCCGTAAATACTCGGAGGTATCGAAAATCATTTTTATACCACTATATAATTAGATCAAAACTTATTTAAAAACTATGTTTTTAGACTTAAAATAAATTTGCTATTTTTAAATTTGTATGTTAATATAAATGATTAGCACTTCTAATATCTCGATATTACTATAATTTCCGCTCCATAATTAGATGCGTTCTAGTATAAGAGAAGCTCAGGTTGGTCTTAACTAAATTTCTACATTCAATCACGCTAATTTCCATCGGGATCGAGACATAGCGAACGTTATCCTCGTAAGCTGCATTGTTTATTTCTGTTATCAAATACATGCTGAGCCCTTTCCCTCTATGTTCTTTATCGATAGAAATGGAATATCCCACGATAGATTTGTATTTTTCTTCTTGGTTCTTCTTAAATGGGTCCGGAAGCGCTAGAAGATAACCTACGAACTGTCTGGATTGCTTATGCCTAAGTAGCTTCAACATGTAAATTTCTCCATATTTTTTAACGAACGAAAGAAAGTTGTCGAATAAATTTTCTGGGCTCGGGGTTACTTGTGATTCTGTGGCTAAGTTTCTGGCACTTAAAATTAAAAGCGGTAATTTTAGCTTTGGGATTTCGTCCCAGTCTTTAGGGGTGTGTATTTCGTATCCTTCAAAATCGTATCTTTTTAGTAATTTTTTAGAAAACCTATATACTTCACCTTCCCAAGTTCCTTGTTTAGACTTCACGTAAAACCCGTGTTGGGCGAAAATTTCTTGGTAAATTGGCGGGTTAACCGGCTTCGAAATACACATATCTCCCAAGCTATCTTTAGCCATGAACCCCCAACCATAAATGAAAGTGGGAGGGTTAATTGGCCCCCGTATGATTTTATATTGATGTTTTTGCGCGAACTCGATTAATTTCCCAAGTAAAAACCCGATGTGTTTTTCTTCGTGGTCGATTGCTCCAAAGAACCCAAAAAATAACACCTCACCCCCGTCGTCGTACGCTAAAGTATGAGCTACAACCTTGTTATCTTCTCTTAAAATCAACGATTTAGCTCGATATAAGTTAAGATCGTGAAGTATAAATTCGTAAAACTCTTCGCGAACTGGGATATTTATTCCAAGCTGTAAATAATTTAAAATATCGTTTTTGTTTTCTATTACTTCCACAGATAAACTCTCTGGTGTTGTCATCTTTCGAAATTTTTATAATCCTTCTTGCTTAAAACTTATTTTTATATTAAAAATGATTTTATAACAATATAAAATCTTACTTTTATAACTATTAAGAGACAATAATACTTATAAATTACAATCGATTAATTTATTCCAGATTTATTTCTTTCATGTTAAAGTAATCATAGCCAATGACTGTCGGTGCCAAAACCATTTTCTTCGCTTTTATTATTCCCGTGAAGATCGCCTCATAGGCGAGATAGGAGGCGGTTATCCTTATTATTGGCGCAATAGACACGAATGGTAGCTTTCCAGAAGCCATACCTTGAATAGTGCCTTTTTCGCGGTTGTATCTTTCTTGAACTTCAGGAAATTGCCGTAATTTATCTAAAACTTTTACCCTGATATCAAAAACAATCTCAGGAGAGTTAGTAATTTCGTCAACTGTTAATCTTTTAGTTTTAAACCCATAACAAGTCTCGTAATCGAGGTTTTCCGCGGTAAACCACCACGCCCAAAGAAAAGGAATACCCCAAGATTCTAACAACGGAATCTTTCTCCTAAAACACTCTCGAGCTATGACAATGGAGACGATAGGGTCGTCGAGCGTTAGAACTGCTAGCGAGGCGTCTTTTAACAAAGCCGAGGCGTTAGAAGAATCGAATTCGCGAGATTTAATTACTTCAACGTTCGGATTAATCTTTTTCAAACGAATTTCTGTAACATCTATTTTAAATTTGCCTACATCTTCTTCAAAACATATTTGCCTGTTAAGGTTAGAAATCTCAAACTTTCCGTTGTCGCATATTGATAAACGTTCGCAACCCGCCCTAACTAATTGCTCCGCGAGCGGTCCACCGAGCCCACCTACGCCCAACACTGCAACCTTAGCCGTCCTAATCCTTTCTTGTTCTTCGACTGAAACTAGCCCTATGTTTCTATTGATAAATTCGGAATAAAATTCCGACCAATTACTACTTTTTCTATCTTCTTTCATAATTATTATGACTTGGCATTCTAATTTATATCAAACTTAATAAATATATCTGTAATTTTTGCTTAGAAAAATTCTATTTAACAATTTTTCCATTAACTTTTATTTTTTATCGAGTAACTAAAAATAGTGTGTGTTCGCTTCAACGGGAGCCCAAATTTTACGCTCATGTTTTTAGTGTTAAAACCTTTAGGTTTTTATTGTGTATAACATCAGAAGTTCCAAGAAGGCTTAATGGCCTTTAAAAAGTTCTCAGTTTCTGGGATCATCTTCAAATTCCCGTTCACTTTTCCCTCGTAATAGATAAAAACAACTTGATCCTCGAAAATGTCTTCGTCCTCGATGTATTTGAAGCAGGGTACGTAACCAAAGGGCCTTAAACCCGCGTCGTATAAGATCGCTTGGTGTGTTGGATGGTACGCAGATGCGAAAAATTCGAAATACCGAATTCCAAGCTTCTTTATTAGTCCTTTTACTACTTCTATAAAAACAAACAGTTGTTCTTTGTTAGAAATTTTGTAATCAGTTTTCTCAAAGATCCGAATGAGGGGATTGTGTAAAAAGGAGATATACGCATCTGAATTTTTAATTGAAATGGTTATCAAACTGTTGCCCAAATAATCGTTTTCTTCTTGGTTGATCAAATTTCGCTTAATAGTCTTAATTTTTTTATCGTCAAAATTTAACATCAGGTGGTCTTTTATCTCTGGAAACTCAAGCTGATATCTCTTGAGGGCGTAGGAATAACAAGTAAGGACCCGTGGGATAATTTTAGGAGTTTCTTTCCTCCTGTATTTTTTTAATATTTCCTCGTCGTACAAAATTAGCAAAAATTGCGATTCCTCCCGATTAAAAAAAATATCTTTTTTTGGAAAGAAAGCAATCGGTTTTAATCCTAAATAGGCTCCCAAAAACTGAGATTTTGAATGAGCAGAGCGCGCTTCGCCGAACCACATCAAAGCCTTTTTCTCGTATTTATTTAGAAGAGCTACCCACCCTGCTAACAAGAGCTTTGGGAGAGAAGTCATACCTTGGTACTCTTTTTTTATAGCAAACCCGTGAAGCATCATACTTCTAACCGAATTATCAAATTGAAGCCCTATGCAACCTATTACCTCGTTTCCGTTTATTTTAAACAGAATCCAATTATAATCCGGATCTTCGATCATCTTCCGTATTTCTTGTATGTTTTCCATCTCTTTGTACGGATATGTATCCTGATAAACTTGCTTAAAGATTTTTGAGATGCTTTGCGCTTCTTCAGGTTTTGCGAGCTGGACCGTTGGTATTACTTTTTGCGCTTTCGAACTCGATTTTCTCGGGAAAGATATTCCACTCTCTAAGCTTAGATCTTTATATTTAGCGTAAGTACGGAGAAAGTCTTGAATGGTAATGATGGGTTTTCTTGCCTTAACTTCTTCTTTAGCAATAGTTTTATGTTTTAAGAACAATACAATATCCCAATAAATAATTGATTATTGGTTTATAATTATGATTGAAAAATATTTAAACTTGCGTAATATCAGCGTAAGTTATTATATAAAGGAAAAATTCTTAAAAAATTCATGTTATTGTTCTAAAAATAAAGAGTAAAAAAAATTTAATTTAATATCTTAATGCTGTAATGTGATATCCCGTCAGGATTAGGATTGTTTGGGCATCCTTTTCTTTTCTTCTCATATTCATTTACCTCGTTTTTTTAATTTGGCTTTTAAATGTTTATTATTTGTCGTTAAATCGCGAATTTTTAATTATTAGAAAAAATTGAAAAAAGGTACTGTCAAAAATAATATGAAAGAATATGAAAAGTAAATTCCACAAGAGAGGGGGATTCATGATGAAGAATCTGAGTAAAAGTGCCCAAAAGATTCAATCGGTCTTAGCTCAATTTGGCCTTGAATTGACAGTAATTGAATTAACCGAATCTA
>JABUBM010000329.1_pt1 | contig 11367 bp, 12 predicted proteins | sample 7240321 | NCBI WGS metagenome assembly JABUBM01 (sample SAMN07256344, study PRJNA390944) | subsurface metagenome | isolation source: Methane hydrate marine sediment | place: Pacific Ocean: Eastern North Pacific, ODP site 1244 | collected 2002
GAAAAAGGGGGAAGTCTGGACGGCAAATACCTCTAAAAAGCATTTATCCTTCTTTTATAATTGGGGGGCTTGACAAAGTAAATATATGTATTATACTTCTTTTAATAAGAAGTAGCAAAGGAGAATAAATGATGAATAAAGAAGTAATGAGTCCCAAAGAAGCCGCTGAGTATATTGGTATTAGTACGATTACCTTTTATAAACTTCTGAAGAAAGGACAAGTGCCGGCAACCAAATTTGGAAGGCAGTGGAGAATCAAGAAGGAAGTCCTGGACAGATTCTTAGAAGGAAAATTAGTAGGGAAAACATAAATGACAGAGCCAGACAAAAAAAGTGGCCCAGGGTTTAGCTGGGCCGAGGACGGCTGAGACCAGGCAAATCAGGATTTACTCCTGTTAATCACAGCAGCCTATTTTTATTATTAGCAGATGAAAGGTTTTAAGTCAAGGTTCACAAAGAAATCTAGAGGGGATATCCTCAAAGCCGGGGGGGTCTGGATCTCCAGTCTATCCTCCCCGGTGAAGACTGGGGACGAGATAATTTGGCACGCTATTATCGCTTACCATTAAGGTTGATAACCCAGGGCAAGTGGCTGCGCATCACGCACGGCGCAAAGGCCGTTTTGCCAGTCCTGGGAATGCACGCTGACGACAACGGTGTTTGCTGGCCTGGTGTAAAACTAATACAGGAATTAACTGATCTCTATCACAGAGACACCATCAGAGAAGCAACTCGCTCCTTGATAAGCCTGGACTTGATAGAGAAGGTCAGGCAAGGCCGCCGCAATGTCTATTATCTCAAGCCCCCCGCTATTACAGTAGGAAAATCATATTATCCGATGTCAGAGGAATTTATAAAAACTCATTGGAAAAGCCTGTCTTATGTAGAAAAGGCGGTTTTTGGTGTCCTGGCGGTCAAGGCGGCAATAGAGGATCCTGACTGGCCGGATGTTCCTGAAGGAATAAATCTACCCCCCTGGGCAGAAAGGCTAGAGCTTGGAGATGATGAAGATGTCTTTGGACACGGCGAAATCCAGAAGAAAAAATGGATAAGATTGGCTGGTGTCTCTTTTCCTTCCTGGAATACAGCAATCGAAGGGCTGGTTAATAAGGATCAAATCGTTTTGAGTGGGGAAAATGACTATATTATTCGTAAGTAAAAGCTCACAGAGAAAAAAGTCCATTAAAAAAATTAGGTCATATTATTTGAAATCCATTAAAAAAATTAGGTCATATCCATTAAAAAAATTAGGCCATCAACTAGAGTTTATATTAACTAAAGTATAAAAGAAATTTAACATAAGGTCACGAATTAAGAAATTCCTGACATTTTATCGCTTCACGCTCTTTTACAATTCAAGACCTTAAAAACCTTAAAATCAAAGGCATGGTTAAGTAAACCGGGTCAAGGAGAAAAATCAACGTTGTGTAAAGTGGCCAGGGGAGTTTAGAGGCGATTGAGGATATGGAATGGTTCAAAAATTATCGGGAGTACTCGGTAAATGGCTTGGAGTGAGTAATTCTTATAATCTTTTACACAATAGCATTAAGTAAAATATACTTTTCTAGTATTAAAGCAGGTTAGAGAGATTACAAAGGATACACTCCTTGAAATGACTTGACAAAAGAAATATATATGATAAACTGTAAAGGAATATGTCAAGAGAAAGGAGAAAAGCAGATGATAGAAGTAAGGGCAATAAAAGACAAGGCGAAGATAGGAGCTATCAAGGACTATCTTAAGGACAGGAACGTCAGGGATTATCTCTTGTTCGTTGCTGGCTGCAACCTGGCAATCAGGATTAGTGACCTTCTGAGTCTAAGGGTGGACCAGGTGAGAGATAACCAGGGCAACATTAGGGAGTTTATCAGGCTGAAGGAAAGCAAGAATAGGAAGCAGAGAGAGTTGAGCGTCAACAAGGCCCTGACTACCGCCCTGACAACGTTTTTCAAACAAAGTCCTGTATTAGAGAAGGAAAGGCCTTTATTCCCGGGTGTCAGTACTGATAAAGCTATGACCAGGCAGAACGCACACTTTATAATCAAAAACGCCTGCAGAGCAGTAGGACTGGAAGGCAATTACTCAACGCACAGTTTACGCAAGTCTTGGGGCTATGCAGCCTATTCTCAGGGAGTCCGGATAGAAGAGATAATGAAGAAGCTGGGCCACGCAAGCCCGGGAGTCACCCTGAGATACATAGGGATTGAACAAGAGGACACCCACAAGCTAGAGGAGCAGATATGTCTATGAATAAGGGATCAAAGAACAAGATAGTTTACTATGACCCCGATAGTAACCTGGTTCAATGCCTCAAGTGCGGTTACATCTGGAAGCCCTTAATCAGAGATTACAAGGATTTTGATATCAAGGACGAGAAATGTCCTAACTGCTATGAGGCAAAAACAGGGGTTCACCCAGGGGCATAATCTCAACCCAGGTTATAACGGTCAAGGACAGCGGGGGCTATCGGGTAAGGGCTGGTAGTATAACTCATTTTATCAATCGAAGTGCCTTAAAACAGCCTTAAATGAAGGCAAATATATAAGAGATAGGCAAAAATATGATAAAAGAGAGAAACATTGATCTGGGGGGGCAGGCTACGTTCAAATTTTAAGTCTAGGGATATTAACCCCCCTTTACCAAAGGGCTGAGAGAGATAGAAATTCTTAGGCGAAGGTTATATCAAATACTCTAGAGAAAGGAGAGAATATGAACAAGCATAGAAATATCGGAGTGGTGACTCCGAACATAAAGTTAGAGGCGGTATTTTATGAGGAAGGAAAGCTAACTAGAGACCCAGTTATAGCCCTTTTGGTAGTAGAATATACTGATGATGAGGGCAAGGAATCGGTTGACACTCAGCCTTTAGTGTTCAACAAACAGTTCGGAGCAATCTGGGAAGCTATGAATATAGGTTCATACCTGGGAATGGAAGCAGAAGGCACAGAAAAAGACTGGACTGAGGAGACAAAAGAAATTGATGAGTTTGACGCAACACACAATAAATAACAGAGAGAGGCTGCACCGGTTGAGGAAGGAAATGAGTAGAGTGCAAACGACAAGAAGAGCAAGCCCGTTTGCAAAGAGAAAACCTAAGAAAAAGAGACGGTCTTGACATCTTTTTATTTTGGTATATAATAATAATAACAAAAATAAAAAAGGAATCTAGAAAATGCGAGTAACTCTCAGCGGTACTGTTTTTAACATCACCCGAAAAGATATCGAAAAAAAACTGAGAGGCATCGAACCAGAGGAAGGTAGGGCTAAATACTTTATAGATATTGGGGGAAAAAACTACCCCATTAAACAAACGTTAAGCCAAACTTTAAATCTTCCTGGCGTTGCCTTCAGTTCTCACCAGGCTTTTGCTATTTTACAAAAATTAGGTTTTAAAATAATAGAAAAGGTCAGCTAAAAATCGAGAACTCAACTCCTGACTATCAAAGAAGAATCTCAGTAGCGGAAAGAGAGGTGGTGATGATACTATTAGCTACACTCTTTGAAGATTGGAAGATTCTATAGAAGATTGAAATCAAATCAAGGAGATAAAAATGAAGGAGCTTAGAAAAAGTAATAAGATACGTTGTGCTCTGGTGGGGATGTTAATAGTAGGGCTACTAATTGCCGGGTATATTCCTGCGGCATCGGCTCAAGAAAAGAAAGCAACAGTCACCTTTTGGACACCCTTTCCTGTGCCCTTCTATGAACCTTGGTCAAGCTGGGTAACTGACACATTCAACAAACTACATCCTCAAATTAAGTTAGAAACTACTCCAATCCCTTGGGATCGCCTTGAAGACAAGTTACTTCCCGCTATAGCTGCGGGAAATCCTCCAGATGTGTTCCAGTGGCGAAGACCCATTTTTCAATCTGCAGCAATGGGTCATGCTCAACCTCTGGATGAACTTATCGAAAATGATCCCTTGGTGAATCCTGAAGATTGGTACCCTGGAGTATGGTATGATGTAACTTATGAAGGACATGTGTATGCTCTTCCGTTCGAATCTGATAGCCTAGTGTTTTTCTGGAATAAAGATTATTTTAAAGAAGCTGGATTAGATCCTGAAAACCCTCCAGAATACCTATCTGAACTGGACCTCTATGCAGAAAAACTTACCGAAAAGAATGCTCAAGGTGATTACGATGTGCTAGGTTTTTGTCCTTGGGCAGGCAGAAGCGTTGAATTTATGCATTGGGGGTGGAAAAATGCGGGAACATTTTATGATTCTGAAGCTGGACGCATCACAGCTGCTGATCCTCGTAATATAGAGATGTTGGAATGGGAAGTAGGATATGCAAAAAAGTATGGTCCAGAGAAAATGGGAGCATTAGCAGAGAGAGCTAAGATGGGAGGTGGAGCTACAGCAGTCGGTATGTTTTGTATGGGTCTTTCGGCGATGCGCGTAGGGGGAAGTTTCTTTTGGTCTCAGATTGATAAATATGGACCTGACATTGATTATGGGATGACTCGGTATGTGCCTATTCCAAAGGGAGGTAAGAATGCAGGGATATCTGAAGGAACTCTTATCTTCGTGCCGGTAGGAGCAAAAGGAATAAAAGAATATCCCTGGGCGGTTTGGGAGTTTATGAGATGGTACTCAATCAACGCCATGCCGATTTGGTCTCTACAAGTAGGGGACCTGGTTTCCCGGCCAGAGTATTCCGATTTGTGGATGTTTGCTTCTAATCCCAAAGTAGAAGAATGCACGAAAGCTATTGAACTCACTCATCCTTGGCCAAAAGTAGCTGCTTTATGGTTTTATAGGGACAAGCTAGCAGAAGCGGTTGAGTATGCTATATATGGCAAAAAAACTGCTGAGCAAGCCCTAAAAGATGTTGAGGAAGCTGTTCAAAGAGAGATGGAAAGGTATAAGTAATGCCTTAAAAAGCCAGGCTCAGAAAAATCCTCTGGGCCTGGCCGGAAAACCCAAATGAAATTTAAAATTAGCAAATCAAGAGTGGCTAATACAAGAAACGGTTTACTATTTACTTCTCCTTTCCTAATTGGATTTGGCGTTTTCTATCTCTATCCCTTTATAGCTACTTTCTATTATTCTTTTACTTCTTATAGTCTAGTAGGAGCGTCTCGGTGGATAGGGATATTAAATTATAAGGAGTTGTTTATTCAAGACGATCTATTTACAACTTCCTTGTACAATACATTCTATTATGCTGCGCTTTTTATTCCTCTTTCACTAGTAGTGGGTCTAATCATAGCTTTACTTTTAAATACAAATATAAAAGGTAAATCTATATTTAGAGCAATTTACTTTTTGCCAAGCATTATACCTTTTGTAGCCATGGGTATGCTTTGGGTTTGGATCCTTAATTCTCGATACGGAATAGTAAATGAGATTTTGCGAGCACTAGGATTGCCTGCTCCTAGCTGGTTCAGTGATCCTAACTGGTCAAAACCTGGATATGTAATAATGAGTGTTTGGGCTTCAGGGCAAACAATGATTATTCTATTAGCTGGGTTAACCGGTGTTCCCAGACAACTTTATGAAGTAGCCGAATTAGATGGAGCTAACTGGCTACACAAAATTGTTCATATAACTCTTCCCCTGTTAACTCCTACTATACTGTTTATACTGATAATCAATTTAATAGGAGCATTTCAGATATTTACCCAAGCTTATATTATGACAGATGGGGCGCCAGCAAATAGTACTTTATTTTACTCCCTTTACCTGTACCGTGTATCGTTTCGTTACTTTAAGATGGGTTATGGCTGTGCTATGGCTTGGATTCTGTTTGTCATCGTATTTACACTTGCTTGGAGCCTTTTCAAAAGTTCAGCAAGATGGGTGTATTATGGAAGAGAAGAAGGATAATAAATGAGGAGTAAAAAAATACTCCATACGATACAATATGGGATAGTGTATATAGCTGTCATATTTGGCGCAATCACTTTTTTAATTCCTCTGGCTTGGATGTTCGTAACTTCACTGAAAATACCAGCCCAGATTCACGTCTACCCCCCAGAATGGATACCAAATCCTGTAAAGTGGGAAAATTATCTGCAAGTTCTAACATTTTTCCCTTTCTTCAGGTACCTTGTAAATACCCTTTACATTACAAGTTTAAACGTCATAGGGGTTCTCGTCTCCTGTTCATTGGTTGCTTATGGAATAACTCACATTCGATGGCCAGGGCGAAATATAATATTTATTTTAGTTATTAGCGTGTTGATTATACCTTATGTGGTTACCCTGATTCCTTTGTATCTAATGTACCACCGTTTGGGATGGATCGGAAGTTACAAGCCTCTCTGGGTAGCTTCTTTTTTTGGAGTTTGGGCTTTTCATACGTTTCTTCTGCGCCAGTTTTTCTTAGCTATTCCCCAGGAGCTCTCAGATGCTGCAAAGATAGATGGTTGTTCTGAGTTTAGAATTTATTGGAATATAGTTTTACCCCTCTCCAAGCCTGCTTTATTTGCTGTAGCCTTATTTGAATTTCTATGGACTTGGAATGATTTCCTTATGCCCCTAGTCTATCTCACCAATCAAGAAATGTATACTCTTTCCTTGGGACTTGCTTTTTTCCAAGGCACTCACGATACAGCAGTCAATCTTCTGATGGCAGCTTCATCTCTGGTGACTATTCCTGTACTTATCCTCTTCTTTTTCGCTCAGAGGAGCTTTATCGAAGGTATAACGCTGACAGGTTTGAAAGGATAATAGGGTATTAGCTGAAGATTTAATGTAGGGCGGCTATTTTTTGAGCGTATTATAAGGTAAAAGATTACAATACAAGGAGAGTGTAATATGGCAAAGTTAGCAGTCAAGGGTGGAAAACCAACAATTGAGAAATTAAAAATCAATTGGCCAGTTTTCGATGGCAAGGATAGAAAAGCTTTAATCGATGTATTGGAAAGCGGTCAATGGTGCAGTGCTTTTGGGTTTGATTTTGATTCCAAAGTAGCTCAATTTGAAAGAGAATTCGCTAAATGGATTGGAACAAAATACGCTATAGCTACTAATAACGGGACAAGTGCCTTGGTTGTTGCCCTAAAAGCAACTGGAATAGAAGCGGGTGATGAGGTGATTATTCCTGCTGTTACTTTTGTTGCCTCGGCTACGGCGGTGATATTGGCCAACGCTGTTCCTATATTTGTGGATATCGAGCCAGACACTTATCAGATATCACCTGAGGCAATTGAGGCAGCTATCACTGATAAGAGCAAGGCCATAATGCCAGTTCATTACGGAGGCTACCCACCAGACATGGACCGAATTATGGAAATTGCCAAAAAACATAATCTTTTGGTCATAGAAGATGCTGCTGAAGCTCATGGTTCAGAATGGAGAGGTAAGAGGGTAGGCTCAATCGGTGATATGGGCTGCTTTAGCTTTCAAATGGGAAAGCCGTTAACTTGTGGCGAAGGTGGAATCGTCACCACCAGTAATGAGGACCTAATGAATAAGTGTAGTGCCTATGGTGACTTTGGTAGAAGAAAGGAGGACGCGGCTAGAAGTACCAGCAGCGAGTCTGAGTTACAAGAGATGGTTAAACAAGATAAATATGTGCATTATCTTCCGGCCGGAAATAGTCGGCTGTCTGAGTTTCTGGGAGCACTTTTGTTGGTTCAGCTTTCTCGTCTTGGTGAACAGACAGAGATAAGATACCAAAATGGTGAGTATTTTGCTAGCCAGTTAGAGAAAGTGGGAGGATTGCGAGCTTTAAAAAGAGATCCTCGAATAACTAAAAGAGGCTATTACTTTTACTTTTTAAGGTATGACGCCTCTAAATGGGATGATATTCCTCGAGACAAATTTATGCAAGCTTTATCATCAGAGGGAGTAGACGTTAGTAGAGCACACAATAACCCTGTCTATAGATACCCTATTTTTAGAAACAATGCCTTTGGAAGAACAGGCTGCCCTACCAGTTGTTCATTTTATGGAAAAAAGATTGATTATTCTAAAGTTAGTTGTCCTGTGGCCGAGCGGGTCCATCAGTCAGAGATAATAGCTTTAGGTAAGGATTTTCTCCTGGAAAGGGAGAATGTAGATAAAATACTGGAGGCGATTTACAAAATTAAGGAAAATATTGGGGAGCTAAAATAAAAAGCAAATATGTCTCAAAAGGAGGCTCATATAGGCACATTGACAGGGTAAGGTAGCCTATAACACTAAGGCAAAATCAAAGTGGCTATATCAAAAGTATTTTATCAAGCCAGTTAAGAGATAAAGAGATTTTATAAATGACCAAAACATACCGATCGGCAAGCAGCTACGTAGGCAGCACCGAGGAGGCCAGGCAGGCCCAGCTTGAGAATCTGCTGAGGGGCCGGGCAAAGCGGGCCAGGAAAGCCCTGGTCAAGCCGCCTTCCCTCAAAGACCCTGCCTACGAGACCGACATTATAAGGTTCGCCGAAGAGCAGTTTTATATCCCTGAGACCAGGAAGCCGATAGTCCTGGAGCCCTTTCAGAAAAAGGATATCCTCAAGCCTATCTTTTACGCTGAGGACAGGCCGACAATGGCATTGGTCGGCCAGACAAAGAAGAGCGGCAAGTCAACCCTGGCGGCAACGGTTGCGGCCTGGGTACTGTTCTGCGGTGAGGACTTCTCAGAGACTTATATTGCGGCCAGGGACAAGGACCAGGCAAACTGGATTATCTTCTCCAAACTGGTAAAGGCGATAGAAATGAATCCTAATATGCTGCTCAACGTGAACATCACCAAGGACGCTGTAGAAAGACCGGCAACGGGCAGCGTGGTGAGGTGCCTGCCTACCGAGGTATCGGCTGCCGGCCTGAACCCTAACCTGGTTATATTCGACGAGCTTTGGAGCTACGATCTGGAATCAATGACGAAATTCTTCGAGGAACTGACGACCGTCCCCACCAGGAAGCACCCTTTGATCCTGATAGTTAGTTATGCCGGCTATGATACCGATGAGGACAACCTGCTTTATTCTCTTTACCAGAAGGGGCTGAAGGGGAGGGATCCCACCTTTTTTTTCTACTGGGATCACAAGAATCGTATGCCCTGGCAGACTAAGCAATATCTGAAGCAGCAGCGGGGAAGGTTGAGACCAGGGACTTATCGAAGGTTGCACCTCAACGAGTGGACGTCCGGAGAGGAGGCGTTCATTGATATGGACCTCTGGGATGCCTGCGTTGACCGCAAGCACAGACCGGCCTTGCCGAACAAAGAAGTCGAGTTAATCATCGGGGTGGATATCGGCATATCGCACGATACCTGCGCCGTGGTGGGAGTGATGAAGGACAAAGACAAGATCAAGCTGGCTTGTCATAGAAAGTGGCAGCCGACGAAGAAGAACCCGATCGATCTGGAGGAGACAGTGGAGGCGTATGTCAAGGAATTGGACAAGGGCTATACAGTCAGCGAGGTCCGCTACGATCCCTACCAGTTCCACAGGTCGGCTATGACTCTGCAGAAGGCAGGGGTGAATATGGTCGAGTTCCCCCAGACTACCGACCGGTTGACAGCTATGAGCCAAAATCTTTACGATTTGATAAAGGGGGGCAATCTGGTGCTATATAGGGACAGGGAGATGAAGCAGCACGCACAGAAGGCTACGGCAAAAGAGACTCCCCGGGGATGGAGAATCGTCAAGAAAAAGGCCAGCCACAAGATTGATTTGATTATAGCCACGGCCATAGCGGCCTTGGGAGCAACAAAAATTCATAGTGTTAAGCCCGATATTTTTATTTTAGATCCCCACGGACATGATGATCATGGCCAAGAGACCAAAGAGGAGAGGATAAAGCGAATCCGGGAAGATGATAGATACTGGACGGGAGGAGATTTTTGACAGGGAGGACTTGACTTTTAACACAGATGTTATAAAATAGGATATAGAGGGATAGATATGACAGAGCCAAAGTATAAGTTTATGAGTTTCAGGGCTAACTGGGCTTATGTGCAGAAGGTCAAAAAGCTGAGCGCGAAGCTGCGGATGGGAACGTCTGAAATGATAAGGCTAGCCCTTGACGAGGCTATCGGAAAGCATTTATCGCCGGGCTATAAGGGAGAGGTAGTAGTAGTAAATACCAAAGCCCTGGACAAGATTCTGATGGCTCTCTATGATCGGATCCACGAACTGGAATTCCCAAAAGAGCAGAGCTATGAGGAAGCTGCTAAAGCAGCCAAAAAAGTAGATGAGTTGCGCAAACAGGGCAAATACGGTGAAGCTGAGGGGATAATCAATGATAGAGCCAAAAAAGGGCTTTGGACCGGTTATGTCTACTGGCCGGATAAGAAGGAGAAACTGAGCCCGGAAGAGCGGGAGAAAATGCTGGATGAGCGATATCCCGATAGGAAAAAGCAATAATTAGCAATCTTCTTGCACCCTCTACCTTAGTCGAATTGGAGGTTTTGGGGACGCCATAATCCGGTCGGTAGAGGGAAACTCGGGCCGGATTTAAAACCCCATTTTATTTCTGGCCTGGGACTTGTCCCCCTAGGCCTGCAATTATTTCGTTTTTCCTTTATTATGAGCAATCAGATGGCGAAAACCGTCTGAGCCACCGGCAGAGTAGTCATTCGGAGATTGACATAACAAAAGGACACAATTACTGAGGTAAAATTGATACAGGTGAATATTAGCTTACCTTGAGTGGCGAACACGTCTCGGCAGAGATGCATAGTAGTCGCTAAGTAGGAAGTGGAGATAATCCGGGCAATAACATGTATCGGCCTTGAAGGAGGTCGATTTTTTATGAAATTGAACATGGAGGATCTACAAAATCTTATAGATGAACTAATTAATAAATCACTCAAAGACAAGAGTTCTGTATCAGGACGCAACAAACTTATTGCAGCTTTAGGTGATAATCCTTCTGACAAACGACTGGTCAGTCCACGGGGGAAGACCTATCGGGAACTCTTCGGCAAGAAAGACGAGATTCTTAGTGATGACGGCTTTGCCAGTTTTGAGGAGTTCATAGCTGCTGCCCATGAGAAACGAGATACAAGGCTCAAGACTCTTTCTGAAGGGGACGATGAACTCGGTGGATACCTTACCCCTCCTCAGTATGCGGCAAAGCTACTGGATACGGCCCTGGAACAGGAAATCGTCAGGCCCAGGGCAACTGTGTGGCCTATGACAACCTCAGCCCTCAAGATTCCCGGGAAGAAGATAACGTCCCATGCTACTAGCATAAGCGGTGTTATAGCTTACTGGATAGCAGAGAAAGGGGAAAAGGACCAAGATACTGATCCGGCATTCCGACTGATCCAGCTAATAGCCAAAAAGCTGGCTTGCTATACCAAATCCAGTGATGAACTGGTGGCAGACTCGAAGATTCCAATTGGTAACCTGATCGGACCGGCTTTCGTCGACGCGATCCAATTCTATCTCGATTACGCTTTCTTCCAGGGTACTGGAGCGGGTCA